>Ga0268298_10003503_pt1 | contig 15996 bp, 17 predicted proteins | sample WWTPWeurt_MetaG_FD_194462 | JGI IMG/M metagenome (GOLD analysis project Ga0268298, IMG submission 194462) | Activated sludge microbial communities from WWTP in Nijmegen, Gelderland, Netherland - WWTP Weurt | ecosystem: Engineered > WWTP > Aerobic digester > Activated sludge | place... | reverse complement strand
TGGCCCCGTGGCCGACGGTGATGCCGTTTCCAAGAATCGTCGGGACGCCGTGGTCGGTGTGGATCACGGCGTTGTCCTGCACGTTGGTGCCTTCGCCGAGGACGATGGGCTCGATGTCGCCCCGAAGTACGGCGCCCGGCCAAACGGAGGCGTGGGGCCCGATGCGCACCCGGCCGATCACGGTGGCCGACGGGTCCACGTAGGCCGTCGGATGCACCACGGGCGTGTCGCGGCCCAGGGCGCGAATCATCGGGACCGCCCGCCGCCCAGGCAATGAAGCAGGACGGCTTTTTGCACGTGCAGGCGGTTTTCGGCTTGATCGAAAACCACGGACCGGGGGCCTTCCAAAACGGCGGCCGTGATTTCCTCGCCCCGGTGGGCGGGCAGGCAATGCATCACGACGGCCCGGGGCGCCGCCCGGGAAAGCAGTTGATCGTTGATCTGGTACGGCCGGAAAACCGAGCGGCGTTTTTCGGCTTCGGCCTCCTGCCCCATGGAGGTCCACACGTCGGTGTACACCACGTCGGCGCCGCGGACGGCGGCGGCCGGATCCCGGGTCACTTCGACGGACCCCCCGGACGCCCGGGCCAGCGCGGCGGCCTTTTTTTGCACGTCGGCGTCCGGGGCGTAACCCGCCGGGGTCGCTGCAACAAATTGGAGGCCCAACACGCCGGCGGCCAGCATCCAGGAATGGGTCATGTTGTTGCCGTCGCCCACGTAAGCGAAACGGAGTCGCCGAAGATCGGCCGTTTTTTTCAGCCGGAAAGCCTCGAGGGCCGTCTGAAGGTCGGCCAGCACTTGGCAGGGATGCTCCTTGTCCGTCAAGCCGTTGATCACGGGAATGTCGGCGTGGAGCGCCAGCTCCTCCACGTCGGCGTGGCGGTTGGCCCGCATCATGAGGCCCGACAAATAGCGGGACAGGGTGCGGGCCGTGTCGGCCATGGTTTCGCCCCGCCCGATCTGCAAATTGCGGGCGTCCAGCGTGAGGGCGTGCCCGCCGAGCTCCACCATGGCCACGGCGAAGGACACGGAGGTGCGGGTCGAGGGCTTTTCAAAAATCATGCCGAGGGTTTTCCCCGCGAGCCGTTGCTCGGGGCGACGGCGGGCTTTGAGGCGGCGCGCCTCGGTCAGCAAACCGTCGATGTCCGAAGCGGACAAGGCGGCCATGGAAAGCAAATCGTGTTTGGCGTGGGTCATAAAAATCCTTCGTGGGATGGTCAGCGGCCCCAATCGGGGGAGAACGAACGGCCGGGAATGTTGCCCAAACGCCGGGGGCTGGAACCGTCGGCGTTCATCACCCACAACTCCGGTCGTCCCCGTCGGGAACTGGTGAACACCAGGTGGCGCCCGTTGGGCGACCAGGCGGCGTTTTCGTTGTTGCCTTCCCCGAAGGTCAGCCGGGTGGTGCGTCCGGTGGCGACTTCCAGGGTGTAAATATCGTAGTTGCCCTTCACGCTCATGGTGAAGGCCAGCAGGTGGCCCAGGGGCGACCAGCCGGGGGAATCGCATTGCCCTTCGGTCGTCAAGCGTTGGAGGTTCGCGCCGCTGGTGTCCATGGCGTAAATCTGCGGAGGCCCCGGGCGGTCCGAAGTGAAAGCGAGGCGGAGGCCGTCGGGCGAGAGAGTCGGCGCGGTGTCCGCGGCCGAGGAGTTCGTCAGCGTTTTGATCACCCGGCCGTCCAAATCCACTTGGTGCAAATTGGGCTCCCGCCCCAGGGACAGGGTCGCGATCAGGGATTTTCCGTCGGGGGCCCAGGCCGCCGCGCTGTTCAATCCGTCGTAACGGCACACCGCGCGCCGGTCTTTTCCGTTGGACCGCATGACGTGAACTTCGGGACCGCCGTTTTTGTAGGACGTGAAGACGATCCACTCCCCGTCCGGGGAGAATTTCGGGAAGAGGGCGATGGAGCGGTCGTTCGTCAGCCGCTCGAAATGGGTGCCGTCGTAGTCGACGACGCAAATTTCTTTTTTGCCCGTGGCGTCGTTGGCGAAAACGATGCGGGTGGAGGCCACGCCGGGCTGGCCCGTAAAATACCGGATGATTTCGTCGGCCCAACGGTGGGCGGTCCGCCGACCGTCCTCGTCCTGGGGGAGGGACTTGGTCAGGAGGATTTTCCCGGTACCCGCGTCCACCAGGGTGCCCTCAAAGGCGGGACGGCCGAACCCCCCGCCGGTCAATCGGCCCGCGGCCACGACGTCGGCGCCCAAACGGGACCATCCCTCGAGCGGAACTTTCGACCCGTCCCCGGCCGGGCCGCCCTCGATGAGGGTGAAGAGACCGGGGAACTCCAGGTCCCGTTTCAACGCGTCGAAAAAATCCTTGCCCGCCGCGGGCGACCCCGCCTCGGCGGTGATTTCCGCCAGGCCCAAATCCGTCTTCTCCCCGCGGCTGGACAGTTCCAAATAGAGGGAGTCCGCGGCCCGACCAACGACCGGCGTCGCCAACAGGAAAAAGAGGGCCCAGCGTTTTAGCACGGCGGGGACCGCTAAGGGGCCTTGGGGGCCGCCGCCTTCGGGGCGGTCTTGGGTTTCGCCGCGGGCTTCGGCTTGGCCGGGGCCGCCTTCTTGGGCTCATCGCTGCGCAGGGCGGCCAACCGCTGCCGCGCGGTTTGGGATTCTTTGCGGTGGGGATAGGTTTTGAGCACGGATTCGTAGACGGCGATGGCGTCCGCCGACAGCCCTTGGTTTTCCAGAATCTGGCCTTTGCGAATGAGGGCCGCGGCCACGTACGCGCTTTTGCCGTGGTCGGCCAGCACCGCGTCGTACGCCGCCAGGGCGTCGGACCAATTGCTTTGGGCCAGGTGGATTTCGCCGATCATGTATTGGGCCAGGGGCGCGCGTTCGGTGTCCCCGTACTGGTCCAAATAAGTTTGGAAGGTGGTGAGGGCCTGGTCGTAGCGGCGGTGGTCGTAGTCGCTTTGGGCGGCCGTGAAGAGACGGGAGGGCGACGGGGCGGGCAGGGATTTGACCCCCTGCATGGTTTTCACCACCGTGTCCAACCGGTTGGTGATGTTTTTGTCCAAATCGTCCAGTCGATTGGCCAGGGAAGCCATCCGGTCGTCGCTTTCCTCCAAATGGGCGGACACCACGTCCAAATTCCGATTCAGGTCCCCCATCTTGGCCAGCACGTCGGCTTGATTCCCTTGAAGGGCGTCCTGGTTATCTTTCAGGGCGGTTTGGAATTCTCCCTGGGCGCTCTGTTGGGCGTTCAAGGCGGTTTGCAGGCGGATAATATCGCCCCGCAAATCCTCGATCTCCTGGCGGGTGGCCAGGCAGCCCCCCAGGGGGAGGACACCGACCAAGACCGCCGCGAACCGGGCCTGGCGCCAAATCATTTTGGAAGGGGAATCTGAACGGCGGCCGGTGCCCGCAGGGTCGTTTCGCCCCGCCGGTTTTGACGCCAGCAATCTTCGTCCGATTGGGTGCACACCGGTCGCTCCTCCCCGTAGGAAATGCCGCTCAGGAGGGCCCGGGGAATGCCCAGGGACGCGTAATAGGTCTGCAGGGCGTTGGCCCGGCTTTGGCCCAGGGCCAAATTGTATTCCAGGGTTCCCCGTTCGTCGCAATGGCCTTCGACTCGGATTTTGACGCCGGGGGAGGCTTTGAGAACCGCCTTCAAAACCAACGCGTTTTTCTTGAGGGCGGCCCGGGCGTTTTCGGAAAGCTCGGCCCGCATGCCTTCAAAATAAACGGGGTCCAGGAAACCGGGGGCGCCGGCCCAATCCGTGCCGACCGACAGGGTCGGAACCGCCGGGGCGGCGGTTTCGGTCGCCGCGGGGGCGGCCGTTTCCGTCGCCGGCGTTTCCGGCTCCGGACCCTTGGCCTTGGGGCACCCGGTCAAAAGAACCGCGGCGGCCAGCCAGGGGGACAATCGGAGGTAAGAAAAAACGGAATTTCGCATTTTTGGGGCTCCTTGTTTCGTGAGTGGCAAAATTGTGGGGGCGAGGTTAGTTAATCATATTCCCCCGCCGTCTGGCAAGCGCGTTGCGGTCCGGATCAAAATCTGCTATTCTTTACGTCTCAAACCATGTCTTCCCCGGTGGACCTTTTTTCGCTGTCGACCGCCCACGAGCGTGTTCAGGAACGACTCCTTCACGCCGCCCGCCGTGCCGGCCGGCGCCCGGAGGACATCGATCTGGTCGCCGTGACGAAAAACCAGCCCCCCGACCGGGCGGCGGAGGCCGTCCGCCTGGGATACCGGCAGCTGGGCGAGAGCCGTGTTCAAGAAGCGGCCGGCAAACGAGTCGCTCTGGCGGATTTGGGCGCCACGGACGTGCGGTGGCATTTGATCGGCCATCTCCAGTCGAACAAGGCGCGCCGGGCCGTGGAACTTTTTGATTGCGTGCAATCGGTGGACAGCCTGAAATTGGCCCACCTTTTGAACCAGGAAGGCGAGCGCCGGGCCCAGCCCGTGTCCTGCCTGGTGGAAGTCAAAATTTCGGACGAACCGGCCAAGCAGGGGCTTCCCCCGGGAGAGCTGGAGCGGTTCCTGACCGACACCGCGCGGCTGTCTTTTTTGCGCATTGAAGGATTGATGGGGGTGGCCCCCCTGGGCGAATCCCCCGAAGAAGCCCGGCCTTCTTTTCGCAAGCTGCACGCGTTGTTTGAGCGGTTCAACCCGCATTTTCTCGGTGGGCGGCCCATCCTCTCCATGGGCATGTCCCAGGATTTTGAGGTGGCCATTGAAGAAGGCAGCACGATGATCCGCGTGGGCACGGCGCTTTTCGGCCCCCGACCCGCGTGACCGCCCGTCGACCGCGCCTCGCCGTGATGGGCGGGGGCAACATGGGCGGGGCCCTCGTGGGCGGCCTTTTGGCCGCCCGAACCCGCCGGGCCGCCGACGTCGTCGTCGTTGAAATCGACGGCGCCCGCCGCCGCGAATTAAAGAAGAAATGGGGCGTGGGCGCCACCGACGACCCCCGGACCGCCGTTCGGGGAGCCGACGCCGTGGTCCTGGCCGTCAAGCCCCAGCAAATGCCGGATCTTTTGGGCGCCTTGGCCGGCGCGGTCCGGCCGTCCCAGGTGATGGTCTCGGTCGCGGCCGGGGTTACCACCGCGTCCATTGAAAACGCCCTGGGCCCGGTGCCCGTGGTGCGGGCCATGCCCAACACCCCGGCCCTGATCCGGGCCGGCGCCATGGTGTATTGCCTGGGCCGCTTCGCCCGGGCGGCCCACGAAACCCGGGCGCGTAAAATTTTATCGGCCGTCGGCCCCGTTTGGAAGGTCGAGGAGAAGGACATGGACGCCGTGACGGCCTTGTCGGGCTCGGGCCCCGCGTACGTGTTTTACCTCGCGGAAGCGATGGCGGCCGCCGGCGCCGCCCTGGGATTGGACCCCGCGCTGGCCGAAAGCCTGGCCCGCCAGACGGTGTACGGCGCGGGACGTCTTCTGGCCGAATCGGCGGACCCCGCGGGGGAATTGCGCCGGAAGGTCACGAGCCCCGGCGGCACCACCCAAGCCGCCCTCGCGGTGCTCGAGGCGGCGGGCGTTATACCCATTTTCGAAAAGGCCCTGGACGCGGCCCGACGGCGATCGAGCGAATTGTCGTCGTCGGCCCGCGGATCCCAGGCCCCAAAGGAGAGCAACCCATGATCATTCGTGTCCGAGTGATACCCAACGCGGTACGCAGCGAAGTGGTCGGGCGCATCGGTTCCACCGTGCGCGTCAAGGTGGCCGCCCCGGCCATCGACGGAAAAGCCAACAACGAGCTGACCACCTTCCTCGCCGAGTTCTTCGAAGTGAAAAACCGCGGCGTGAAAATCGTCCGCGGGCAAAACGGGAAGGAAAAAACCGTGGAAATTTCCGGACGGGCCGAGGAAGAGCTCGAAGAAGTGATGGAGACGATCCCTTAAGAAGCGGGTCTTCCCCGCCCCGGCGCGCGTCGGCCGGGGCGGGGCCGCGCCGCTCCATGCCTCTCTCCCCCTACCGCTGGTCGGGTCGCTGCCTGTGGGTCCTGGAACAGCGGGACCTTCCGCATCGACAGCGTTTTATCCCCTGCCGTTCCGCCGCCGACGTCGCCCGGGCCATCCGCGACATGTCCGTGCGGGGCGCCCCGGCCATCGGCAACACCGCCGCCTTCGGCCTCGCCCTGGCCGCCCGGGAACGCGTGTTCCGCCGACCCGGGGATCTCGTCGCCCACCTGGAAAAAGCGCGCGCCCGGTTGGCCGCCACCCGGCCCACCGCCGTCAATTTGTTTTGGGCCCTGGAACGCATGGCGCGCGTGTGGCGCCCCGCGCCGGTCGACAATCTCCCGACGCGTCTCGAACGGGAGGCTCGGGCGATCCACGCGGAGGACTTGGCCAGTTGCCGCCGGATCGGCGCGGCCGGCGCCGGTCTCCTGCCCCGGGGCGCGGTCGTCCTCACCCATTGCAACGCCGGGGCCCTGGCCACGGCGGGCCACGGGACGGCCTTGGGCGTGGTCCGCTCCGCCCACGCGGCGGGCAAAATTAAAAAAGTCTACGTGGACGAAACCCGCCCCTACCTCCAGGGCGCCCGCCTCACCGCCTGGGAACTGGACCGGGAAGGCATCCCTTACGAAATTTTGACGGACAACATGGCGGGCCACATCCTCAAAACCGAGCGGGTGGACGCCGTCGTGGTGGGCGCCGACCGCATCGCGGCCAACGGCGACACCGCCAACAAGATCGGCACCTACGCCCTGGCCGTATTGGCCCGTCACCACCGGGTTCCCTTTTACGTGGCCGCCCCCTTTTCCACGGTGGACGCGAAAACCGCGACGGGGCGGGACATCCCCATCGAAGAACGGTCCGTGGCCGAAGTGACTTCCTTTCGGGGAATGTCCATCGCCCCCCGGGGGGCCCGGGCCCGCCATCCCGCCTTTGACGTCACGCCCGCGGCCCTGGTGACGGCCTTCGTCACCGACCGCGGCGTCCTTCGCCGAATTCCCGCCCTTCCGCGTGGCGCCCGTTAACCCGGCCCCGCGCCGCGCCGTTCCCGGGTGGGCTTTTCCCGCGGCGGTCGCTCTTCTTGTCCTGTGGACCTACTGGCCGGCGTTGTCCGGCGCCTTCCTCGACTGGGACGACAACCACCTGCTTTTGCTCAACCCCCATTTCCGGGGACTCGGCCGCGAGGCCTGGCGTTGGGCCTGGACCAACAACCCCGGCCTTTACATGCCGCTCGTGTGGATGAGCTTTTCGCTGGACAGCGCCCTGTGGGGAATGAACCCCGTGGGGTTCCATCTCACCAATGTGTTGTTTCACGCGGCCAACGCCGTCCTGTTGTTTCTCGCGGCGGAAACGCTTTTCGAGAGACTCTTTCCCCGGTCCTCCGGCGGCGCCCGCCGGGGGGCGGCCGCCCTGGCGTCGCTTCTGTGGGCGGTCCATCCGCTCCGGGTGGAATCCGTCGCTTGGATCGTCGAACGGAAAGACGTGCTGTGCGGTTTCTTCTTCCTTCTCTCCCTGCTTTTCTATCTTCGGTTCGCGGCGACGGGACGGCCCGGGGAGCGCTGGCTCTCGGCGGGGGCCCACCTGGCCGGCATGCTTTCCAAACCCGTGGCGGTTCTGGGGCCGCTGGTGTTCCTTCTCCTGGATTGGCGGCCCCTGGCCCGCTGGCCGGGGCGACCCTGGAAAGTTCTCCTTCGGGAAAAGATTCCGTTCTTTCTCGCTTCGGGCGCCGCCGCCCTGCTCACCATCGCTCCCGGCGGTCGACCCTCGGACGTGGGACCGGCGGAGCGCCTCGGCCAGGCCCTTTTTGGCCTCGGGTTTTATCTGCAGAAAACCCTTTGGCCGACGGGCCTCGCACCGGTGTATGAATGGCGGGGCGAAATCCTCCGATGGTCCGGGCCCCCGGTGTTCTTCATGGCGATCGGGGCGGGGTTTCTGCTTCTCTGGTTATTTTCCCGACGGCGGTGGCCGTCGTTCTGGATCGCGGGGGCGTCGTATCTCCTGCTCCTGGCCCCCCTTCTGGGTTTGATCCCCCGGGGCCCCCAATCGGCGGCCGATCGATTCACGTACCTGCCGGGCCTGGGCCTGGCCCTCCTGGCCGCGGCCCTTCCCCTGTTTCTCTCGGTCAGAAACCGCCGGGCGGGCGCCGTCGCCGCCTTCCTCCTGGCCGCCGCGCTGGGGCCCCTGACCGCCGCCACCCGTCGACAAATCGGCCTTTGGAAAAATTCCGAGACGCTCTGGCGGTGGCAGTTGGAGCGGTTCCCCTCCTCGTTTCTGGGGCATTACAACCTGGGGACCTATCTGCTCAATCAAGACCGCCCATCGGAGGCCCTGCCCCATCTGGACGCGGCGGTTCGCCTTCATCCCGACGTGCCCGACCCCTTCAACAACCGGGGACGGGCCTTTTTCGCCCTGGACCGGCTGGAGGAGGCTGGCCGGGACTTCGATCAAGCCCTGCTCTTGGACCCGGCCATGGCCGAGGCGCGGCTCAACCGCGGCCAAACTTTCATGAACCGGCGGCGATTTCCCGAGGCCGCCTTGGATTTCGCCGAGGCGACCCGCCGTCATCCCGAGTGGACCGCGGCCTGGATCAAATTGGGGTTGGCCCGACGTCTGGCCGGGGATTTGCCCGGAGCCGCCGAGGCCTTTCGGCGGGCCCTCGTCCTGGACCCGGGCCTGGATTCCGTCCGCCGCTGGCTGGCCGAACTGCCCGCCTCTTAGGCCCTCGGGTTTCGTTCCCTTCGCCGATCAGCTACAATAGTCGCCGTGAAACCTCCGAAGTTTTCCGTCCATCTGCCCAAGACGAATTTCCCCATGAAAGCGGACCTCCCCCTCCGGGAGCCCGCCACCCAGTCCCATTGGGAAAAAATCCATCTTTACAAAAAGATGCAGGACCGGGCGGCCGAGAGGCAATCCCCGGCCTTTGTCCTTCACGACGGCCCGCCCTACGCCAACGGGGCCATTCACGTGGGCCACGCCCTGAACAAAATCCTGAAGGACGTCATCGTGAAATACAAGGCGATGAAGGGATTTCGCGCCCCCTACATTCCCGGGTGGGACTGCCACGGCTTGCCCATCGAGCATCAATTGATGAAGGAAAAGGGCTGGGACAAACGCAAGGTGGGCCGCCTGGCCTTCCGTCAGGAGGCCACGCGCTACGCGGAACATTGGATCGACCTCCAGCGCCGGGATTTTAAACGACTGGGGGTTTTGGCCGACTGGGACCACCCCTACAAGACCCTGGCTCCCGAGTACGAAGCCGCCGTGGCCGAAACCTTTTACAAGCTCTTCGAAACGGGCGGCGTCGTTCAGGACAAAAAACCCGTCCACTGGTGCCCCTCCTGCGAAACGGCCCTGGCGGAGGCCGAGATCGAGTACGAAAACAAAACCTCGCCCTCGATCTTCGTCAAGTTTCCCATCACCGAGTGGCCGTCCAACGACGACGCCCAATCCCTGGCCAAGACCCCCGGCAAAAAGCCCACGGTGCTGGTTTGGACGACCACGCCCTGGACGCTCCCGGCCAACGTGGCCCTGGCTTTTCACCCGGACCACACCTACCGCCTTTGGGAATCGGCCAAAACCGGCGAACGCTTCCTGGTGGGGGACCCCGGCGTGGCCGTGCTGGAGGACGTCCTGGGCCCGGGCAAAGCCGTGGCGGTGGAAATTCTGGGCGAATCCCTGGAAGGCCTCGTCGCCAAGAACCCCATCAACAACAACGACAGCCAGGGGGTGCTGGCCAAATTTGTCTCCAACACGGACGGGTCGGGCGTGGTGCACATCGCCCCGGGCCACGGCGAAGAGGACTACGTCGTGGGCCGGTCCTACGGATTGCCCGTGCTCTCGCCCGTGGACGACGCCGGCCGCTTCACGGCCGACGTGTTGCCCAACGACTTGGCCGGAAAAACCGTCTGGGAGGCCAACCCCCTCATCATCGAACGGCTGACCAAATCCCTTTTGCTGTTGAAAACCGCTCCCGTCACCCACAGCTACCCCCACTGCTGGCGGTGCAAAAACCCCATTATCTTCCGCGCGGCGCTCCAGTGGTTCCTCAAAGTCACCGATGAATTTCGCGCCCAGTTGATCGAGAGCACCGAGCGGGTTCGCTGGATCCCCGAGTACGGCCAAGAGCGTATTTTGGGCATGTTGAAATCCCGGCCCGACTGGTGCCTTTCCCGCCAGCGCTACTGGGGGACGCCCATCCCCATGTTCGCCTGCGTCAAATGCAACGAGCCCCTCAACGACAAAAAAGTCTTCGCCGCCGTCGTGGCGGCCTTCCGCCAAAAGGGCGGCGACGTGTGGTACGAGAAAGACCCGGCCTTCTTCGGCGCCAAGGGCCCCTGCGCCAAATGCGGCGGCACGGCTTTCAAAAAAGAAGAGGATATTTTGGACGTGTGGTTCGACTCCGGCGTGTCCTGGGCCGCCGTGATCAACAGCCGTCCCGAAACCCGGGGGACCCCGCGCGCCGATGTGATGTATCTGGAAGGCTCCGACCAACACCGGGGATGGTTCCAGACGTCGCTCCTCCCGTCGGTGCGGCTCGCGAGCGAGCCGCCCTACGGCCAGGTGCTGACCCACGGGTTCGTCTTGGACGGCCAGGGGCGGGCCATGTCCAAATCCCTCGGCAACGTCATCGCGCCCCAGGCCCTGATTGAAAAATACGGCGCCGACGTGCTGCGTCTCTGGGTGGCGGTCACGGACTACCGGGAGGACGTGCGCCTTTCCCAGGACATCCTGGACCGGGTGATCGACACCTACCGAAAAATCCGGAACACCCTGCGGTTCCTCCTCGGGAACCTGGGCGATTTTGTCCCGGCCAAGCACGCGGTGCCTCTCCAAAAAATGGAGCCCCTGGATTTGGCGGCGCTCACCGCCCTCAAAAAATTAATCGAGCAAACCGCGACGCATTACGACCAAAGCGAGTTCCACCAGGTGGCCGGCGCTCTGGCGGACCAGTTCTGCATCAACGCCCTTTCGGAGTATTATTTAGACGTTCGTAAAGATATTCTTTATTGCGACCTTGCCGACAGCCCCCGTCGACGAAGCGCCCAAACGGCTTTCTGGCACATCGCCCGGGCCCTGGCCAAGCTGCTGGCCCCCATTTTGTCCTTTACCGCCGAGGAAACCTGGCAGACCCTTCGGGAACAGAATTTATTGGACGCGTCGGACAACCCCGAGAGCGTGTTTTTGAATTCTTTTCCGACCCCCCTCCAAATCGATCCCACAGTGAGCATCGCTGAACTGCTTTCGGTTCGGCGCATGATCAACGAAGCGGTTGAAAAAGCCCGTCAGGCCGGGGCCATTAAAGGAATGAACGACGCGCGCGTCGGCCTGAGGATCGGCCCGGATTTAGGTCAAAATCTCATCCGGTTTGTTAGGGAAAACGAACGGGCTTCGGTCCTGGGCGTGGCCGCCGTTCACGTGGAGAAATCGGAAGTCGGAACCTCGGTCGTTTCCGTTGATCCCGCCCCCGGCGCCAAGTGCCCCCGCTGTTGGCTGTGGCGTGAATTGGGTCCCGCGGGCCTCTGCGTCCGTTGCACCGAGGCCGAAGCCCAAGCGGCCCAGGCCGCCCCCGCGCCCCGGTGAAAAAATCCGCCGCCCTCACTCTCGGGGTTCTGGTCCTGGACCAGGCGACCAAGGCCCTTTTGCGGGCCACGGTGCCCTTCGGCCACGAAATTCCCCTCCTCCCCCTTTTCTCCATTGTTCACGTGCAAAACACCGGCGCCGCCTTCGGCATTCTTCCCCAAACCAACGCGCTCTTCGTCGGGGTGACCCTGGTCATCCTCGCGGTCCTGGTCAAGCTCGGCAAGGAATTGGCGTCCCAGGGGCCCTGGTCCCGGGCCGCTCTGCCGTTGGTCTGGGGCGGCGCCCTGGGGAATTTGATGGACCGCCTGTGGCAGGGGGCCGTGACGGATTTCCTCGACTTTCACCTGGGCGGCTGGCATTGGCCGGCCTTCAACGCGGCCGACAGCGCCATCACCGTCGGCATCGCCTGCCTTGTCGTGCAGCACTTCGTCCCCCGGTCCCTTTCCCAGGGATAACTTGCACCCCCTTCTCTTTCACTGGAAATTCCTGAGCCTGCACACCTACGGCCTCTTTGCGGCCCTGGCGGTCCTGGCCGGGCACGGTTTCACGGTGGCCTGGGCCCGGCGCCGGGGGATGGACGCCGCGGCCGTGTCGGACAGTCTCCCGGCGCTGGTGGTGGGCGGCCTGTTGGGCGGCCGCGCCCTTTACGCGTTGGTCCATTGGAGCGAATTCGCGGGGGCCCCCCTGGACGTCCTCAAAATTTGGCAGGGCGGCCTCATGTGGCACGGCGGGGTGATCGGCGGCGTGTCGGCGGCCGCGTTTCATTTCCGACGACGGGGAATGCCCGTCCGGGCCTGGGCCGATTTGTTTTCGCCCGGGTTGGCCCTGGGCCAGGCCCTGGGCCGGGTGGGTTGTTTCTTCGCGGGCTGTTGCTACGGGCGGGCCTGCGACTTTCCCTGGGCCGTGCGCTTCACCGACCCCGCCTCCCTCGCCCCCCTCGGCCTTCCTCTCCACCCTTCCCAACTCTACGACGCGGGATGGAACGTTCTTCTTTTTCTGGGGCTTTGGCGCCTCGCCCGACGGCCCTTTTGGAGCCCGGGTCCGGGACGCCTGGCCGCCCTCTATTTGGCCCTGTCCGCTCTCGGCCGATGGGCCGTGGAGCTCACGCGCGGGGACGACCGGGGGCGGTTGTGGGGGTCGGTGACCGTGACTCAGGGTCTGTCCCTCGCCGCGGCCGCGATCGTCGGTGCGTGGCTGTTGAAGCGGCGGACCTCGTGACAAAGGAACGGCGGTTCACCTACAAGGGCGCGCCCCAGCGGCTGGACGTGTTCCTGGCGAAAAATCTGGAATCCCTGTCCCGGACGCAGGTCCAACGGCTCATCAAGGAAAACCGCATCGACGTGGACGGAGCCCCCGCTCCCGCGCGGCACCCGCTGGCCCCGGGCCAAGTGATCGTGGTCCGGCTGCCCGAATTTTCCTCCCTCCCCCCTTCGGCCGCCGACAGCGTGCCGGTGCTTTTCGAGGACGACGACGTGATCGTGGTGAACAAACCCGCGGGGTTGGTGGTCCACCCGGCGGGGCCCCACCGGGAGGACACGCTCATTCAGCGGCTCTGGCCCAAATTGTCCGTCGGCTGGGGGAACGGGTTGGCCTCGGGCGACACGCGCCCCGGCGTCGTCCACCGGCTGGACCGAGGAACCTCGGGCGTCATGATCCTGGCGAAAAACCCGGCCGCGGCCGAGTCCCTGTCCAAACAGTTTGCGGACCGCCGGGTGACCAAAATCTATTGGGCCGTGGTGGAGGGCGTCCCCACGGCCAACGAAGGCAAGGTGTCCTCCCCCGTGGGCCGGTCCCGTCGCGAACCCCACCGCATGTCCACCCAGGTGCCCGGCCGCTGGTCGGAAACCGAATTCACCGTCCTTCGGCGTTTTCCCGAGCGGGGGCCCAAGGGGGCGACGCTCCTTGAAGTCCGTCCAAAAACCGGGCGCACCCATCAAATCCGCGTTCAGCTGGCCGCCCTGGGCCACCCCCTGGTCGGCGACACGACTTACGACGCCGCCGAAGAGGGTCCGCGCCCCCTCCTGCACGCCCGAAAATTGACTTTTTTCCACCCCCGCACCAAAAAATCCCTGATGTTCGAAGCCCCCCCGCCGGCCGACTTTGAATCCTTCTCCCCCGGAAAATAAGAAGGGCCGGGAACGCCGATTGACCGTCGGCGGATGGAAAAGCTATAATAACCAACGGTCCCCCAAATCCCCATGATCCGAGGCCTTCTCCTTGTCGTGTCGGCGCCCTCGGGCGCCGGGAAATCCACTCTTTGCCAGGCCCTGGTGCAACGCCGCCCGGACCTGACGTTGTCCGTCTCCTGCACCACCCGGCCCCCGCGTCCGACGGAAAAAAACGGGGTGGACTACCACTTTTTGTCCGAAACCGACTTTGAAAAGCGCGTGACCGAAGGGGCCTTTTTGGAATGGGCCCGGGTGCACGGGTTCGCCTACGGCACCCCCCGGGACCGGATCGACCAGGCCCTGACCGCGGGCCGGGACGTGGTTCTCAACATCGATATCCAGGGCGCGGAATCCGTGCGGAAAGCCTTCCCCCTGGAAAGCGTGCGCGTCTTCATCACGCCGCCTTCCTGGAAAGAACTGGAAGCACGCCTTCGGGGCCGCAACCAGGATTCGGACGACGTTATTCAGCGCCGCCTGGCCAACGCCCGGGCGGAGCTGGCCCACGCGTCCCGCTACGATTATTGGGTCATCAACGACGATTTGGAAAACGCTCTGGAGGAACTGGACGTGATCCTCCGGGCCGAACACCGCCGCGTGCCGCGTCTGTCGGAAGAACTCGCCGCGTTGGAGCATTGGGGCCTCGCCAAGAGCGCCCGGATTTGATTCCAGGAGGAACACCGTGACCGAAAAGAAAAAAGCCGTCGAAACCGCCGAACCCGCCGTCAACCCGGACGCGCCCCTCAGCCAGCTCTTGTTGGATTGCACCAAGGAAAAGTACCGCCTGGTCTCCCTGGCCACCCGTTGGGCCCAGGAAGTGAAAGTCCGGGACCAGTCCACCCTTCAGCCCCAGGAACTCCTGGACGTCGCCCTGAAGGAAATCATGCTCAAGAAAGTGACGCTCGAGGCCATCGAAAAGCTTCCGCCGCCGCCGAAGGTGGAAAAGAAGGACATCGAGTTCACCCTCCCCACGCTCTCGCTCAAGGACGTTCCCGACGAACCGGCCGACAAGGCCGTTGAAAAAGAATAACGGGGGCGCCCCCGCCATGCCGTCCTTGTCGGGGCGCGAAATCCTCCTGGGGGTGACCGGCAGCATCGCGGCGTACAAATCCCCCGACGTGGCGCGGCGTCTTCAAGACGCCGGCGCCCGGGTGACGGCCGTCCTGACGCCCGGGGCCGAGCGCTTCATCACCGCCTTGACCTTGACCGCCGTCACCGGCCGCCCCGCGGCCACCGACCCCTTCCTCCTGGCCGGCGGCCAAATGCCCCATCTGGCCCTGGCCAAGGCCGCCGACGCGGTCCTGATCGCCCCCTGCTCCGCCGATTTCCTGAGCGCCCTCGCCGCGGGACGGGCGGACACCCTTTTGGCGTCCATCGTTCTCTCTACCCGGGCGCCGGTGTTTCTGGCGCCCGCCATGCACGACCCCATGTGGACCCACCCCGCCACGCGCCGCAACACCGGGCTCTGCCGGGACCTCGGCTACCAGTTCATCGGACCCGAGCGGGGCGCCCTGGCTTCGGGCGACACGGGCCAGGGCCGCATGACGGAACCCGACGATTTGGTCCGTCGCCTGGCCACCGCGCTTTCCAAGAAAGCGTGACCCCATGGCTCCCGGGTTTTGGCGTGGAAAACGCCTGGTGATCACCGCGGGCCCCACCCGGGAAGCCCTGGACCCCGTTCGCTTTCTCTCCAACGAATCCTCCGGACGCATGGGCTGGGCCCTGGCCCGCGCCGCCCGACGGCGGGGCGCCCGGGTGACGCTGGTGCACGGGCCCACCGGAAGGCCCGCCCCCCGGGGCGTCCGCGCGGTCCCCGTAACCTCCGCCCGGGAAATGCTCGCGGCCACGCTTCGGGCCGCCCGCGGGGCGGACGCCGTGGTGGGCGCCGCCGCCGTGGCCGACTGGCGGCCGGCCGTCCTTCAAAAATCGAAAATAAAAAAAAGCGGTCCCCCCCCGACGCTCCGCCTCGTGGCCAACCCCGACATTTTAAAAACACTTTCCAAAAACCGCCGGGGCGTCCGTCCCCGCCTGGCCGGTTTCGCCCTGGAAACGGATCGCTTGCTGGACAACGCCCGGAAGAAAATGACCGAGAAAAAATTGGACCTCATCGTCGCCAACGGCCCCGAAGCCCTGGGCGCCGACCGAACCGACGCTTGGATTCTCTCCGCCACCGGCTGGGCCCTGCGCCACCGCGGCACGAAGGACGCCCTGGCCGGACGATTGTTGGACGCCCTGGGAAACCGCCCGTGAGCGACGATCCCCGTCGGGACCTCGCCGGGGTGGCCGGCGAGTTGAAGCGCCACTTGAAAGAGCGGCCCGCGGCGACCCTGCGGTCCCGGAAAAAAT
>Ga0268298_10003500_pt1 | contig 16000 bp, 11 predicted proteins | sample WWTPWeurt_MetaG_FD_194462 | JGI IMG/M metagenome (GOLD analysis project Ga0268298, IMG submission 194462) | Activated sludge microbial communities from WWTP in Nijmegen, Gelderland, Netherland - WWTP Weurt | ecosystem: Engineered > WWTP > Aerobic digester > Activated sludge | place... | reverse complement strand
CGGAATGTTGCTTTTGGATGGAAAGGAATTGCTGCGAGACCCTCGGCTCTTTCTCCATCAGGTGGGGTAACGAAAGATGACATCCACAAACAGCATCCAAACGCAGGTCACATACTTGCTTTTCTTAATCATCTTGGGAACACCGGCCTTCGTCCTGTTCCGCCTTCTGTTCCCAACGGTCGCGGGTGAAAATCCGGAGTTTTCCGACCCGCAGTTTTTCTTTGTGTTTGGGCCTCCTGTGCTTGCAACCATCGTGGCGAGCATCGCACTCGTTTTGCTCACTCGCTTCTTTTCCCAACTGGGAAGTCTGGTTCGCGCAGGCCGGGGTGTGTCCGAGTCGGATACGGCCTTTTCCAAACTGCCGAATGGAAACTCTGTCGAAGTGCAAGAATTGCAACACATTCTCAATACCTTGCTCAACGAACAGCGTGAACTTCGGAACACCTGCAAACAGAAGCAAGCCGAAACGGCGCACATCAAAGAGCGGACGACCCAAACGCTGCAACTGCTCACAGACAAAGTCGGAAGAGTCCTGGAGGTTCCCATCGAACTCCTTCCCTGGTTTTCCCAAAACCAAGCGGGCAGACCCAAGGCGATCGAACACTTGCGCCGAAATGTGGAAGAAGTGTTGGAAAAGGCAGGTCTTCAGAACGAACAGCTCGAACGCATTTTGCAGCATTCCCAAACAAACCAGCTCACCAGCCAGAATGTGCAACAGAGGCTGTTTTTGTTGCGGCGAAAGCACACTCTGTTGATCTCTGCTTTGGTCGAGCTGGCGGATCGGACCCAGCGGATGGGACAAGTCGCTGCGACGCAAAAGCTTCTGGCCAATGAAATCGATCACGTCGCACTGAACGCCACGATCGAAGCCGCGCGGGCCGGGGAAGCGGGGCGCGGTTTTTCGATTGTCACGGCAGAATTTCGCTCGCTTGCGGAACAATCCAAAGCGGCAGCAACAGCGATGCGACAGGTGCTGGAAGAAATCACCCAGGTCAGCAAAACCACGCTCAACTATTCCCAGGAAGGGGAACAGGGGGTGGATGAATTGACAGAGACGGCGCGACAAAATGAAAGTGCAGTGCTCGCGCTGCAAAGAGAAGGTCAAACAACCAAAGACCTGGGGAATGACATGCTGTCAGTTCTGTCCAGTATGGGGCCTCTGCTGTTGCAAGTTCGAGAGGTGTTTCAGTTGCTGGAAACAGGTGGGCAAGAATTGGTCAAATTGACGACGCAAAAAGAAGAAGTCCGTCGGGCAGTTCATGCGGCAGAGAGCGAATTGCACGACGTGATTGCGATAGGAGTCGTTCCATGAATCGAACACATTCCCTTGCGAATAGGGGCCTTCGGCTGGCTTGCCTGCTGCTGCTTCCCTTTCTGTTTTTGAGCTGCTGGAAAAAATCGGGGCCTGAAGATGTGATCAAAGTCGGGGTCCTGAATTCCTATACAGGCACGGTGTCGATGATCGGAAAACCCACGGCGGAAGCCACGCTCATGGCGATTGAAGAGATCAACCAAAAGGGAGGCCTTTTGGGAAAGAAACTGGTTCCGGTGATCGCAGATGGACGTTCCGATCCGGCGACGTTCACCAAGGAAGCAGAGCGTTTGATCGTCGAGGAGCGGGTCAAAGTGATCTTCGGAATCGTGAACTCTGCCAGCCGCAAAACCGCGAAAACCGTTTTTGAAAAACACAATCACCTGTTGTTCTATCCCATGACGTATGAGGGTCTGGAACAATCCCCCAATGTGATCTATGTGGGCTCTGCGCCGAACCAGCAGATCATTCCCACTGTGAAGTGGGCCTATGAAAACGTGGGGAAGCGGGTGTTTTTGGTGGGCTCCGATCTCGTTTACTCTCGAGCGGCCAACGCCATGATCCAGGACCAGTTGGCGGCGTTGCGCGGCGAGGTGGTGGGTGAGGAATACATCCTGTGGGGCAGCCAGGATGTCAAAGGGGTGATCGAAAAAATCGTCGAACGGAAGCCGACGGTCATCCTGAATACGATCAACGGAGACAGCAACGTCGCATTCTTTCGGGAACTGCGAAAAGCGGGAATCACACCAGACAAAATTCCGACGCTGTCGTTCACGCTGACAGAACGGGAAGTTCGGTCGATGAACAACCGACGAGACCTGGTGGGGGACTATGTTGCGTGGAGCTATTTCCAAAGCCAGACGAACCCCGAAAACGTCGAATTTATCAAACGATTCCGCGCGAAATATGGCGCGGATCAGGTGATCGATGACCCCACTGTGTCGGGATACATGAGTGTGTATTTGTGGGCAGGGGCCGTTAAGGAAGCCGGCTCAGCTTCTCCTGATCAAGTCCGCACTTCCCTACCCAACCAGAGTTTCGCGGCCCCCGAAGGCATGGTCTACATCGATTCCGAAAACGGGAACGTGTGGCGCACCGCGCGAATTGGGAAGATCGAACTGAACGGAAGCTTCAACGTGATGTGGGATTCTGGACGTGCGTTGCGTCCGGTTCCGTATCCCATTTATCGCACGCGAGCGGAATGGGAGAGTTTCCTGAACAACCTGTACCAGGGTTGGAAGCGTCAGTGGGTCAACCGAGGGTAAGAGGTGTTCCAATGCAGTTTACAATGACAAACAAGTGGCTGTCTGCACTGCGCAAACCGCGTCTGGCTACGCGCCTTCTGACCTGGTTTTTGTTCCTCACGATTGCGCCGCTCGGCCTGATCATGTGGATTACGTATGAACGCGGCGCGGCGGCAATACGAAGGGAAGTAGAACAATCGCTCGAGGCGACCTCGAAGGCCCGCGCGGTTCAAATCGAAAACTACGTGGTGGAACGGAAGCGAAATGCCTCGGGTTTGTCCCGCATTCCTGACATCGTAGCGACGATGGCGGAGTTTCACCAAGCGTTTCAAAAAGGGGGACTCCGTTCGGCAGAATTTGAGGCGATCGATCTACGAATGCGACCCTTTTTGACCTCTGTGAAAGAGTCTCGGGGGTATTCCGATTTGTTCCTGATTTCGCCGGATGGGGATTGTCTGTTTTCGGTCACAAAAGCTGAGGTGTCCGGATCAAATATCATCACAGGGCCGTACAGAGATTCAAGTCTCGCGCGGGTGTTTGAACGAACGAAGAGCATGCTCGATTCGGAAGTGTCGGACTTCGATTACTACCAAGCCAGCAATGAGTCCGCCGCGTTTCTGGCGGCCCCGATCATGCGCGGGAAAACGCTGGTGGGAATCATTGAACTTCAGCTCAACAACCAAGACATCTACAAACTGCTGGCGGACTACACGGGTTTGGGGGAAACAGGGGAAACGGTGGTGACTTCGCTGCGGAATGATCGGGTGTTGTTTATGGCACCGACTCGGCACGATCCCGATGCCGCGTTTCGACGGCAGATCTCGATGAAGGAACTCCCCAAATATCGCTCGCTTTCGGAGTCCTCCCAAGGCCGGGCCAGTGCAGGGGCAGAGGTCGTCACGGACTACAGCAACAAACAGGTGCTGGCGGTGTGGCGTTTTCTTCCTTCGTTCCGGTGGGGAATGGTGACCAAAGTGAATCTAGAGGAAGCGACGGCGAGCATTTCAGCCATGCGCAGAGATCAATTGGTGATCGCGTTTTTTGCGGTGCTGGTCGTCATTGCGGCAGCTCTGTATGTAGCGCGTTCCATTTCAAATCCCATCTCGAAATTGACGCAAACGACGAACTTGATTGCGGCGGGAAACTTGAACGAAAAAATCGAGATAGGGAGTGAGGACGAAGTGGGAGAGCTGGCGGTCGCGTTCAACAAAATGACGGCGGATTTGCGCAGTACGTTGGTGTCCCGCGATGCGCTTGCGGAACAATTCCGACATCGGGAACTTCTGACGGATGCGATTCGGCATGTGGTTTCGCAGCTCGGGACAACGAGTACGGACATCATGAATGCGACCGGAAAATTGTCGCATGGCGCGCGGGAACAAGCGGGGGCAGTGAAGCAGACGGCAGCGACGGTGGATCAGGTCTCACAAACTGCTGTACAGGCCGCGAATCGGGCGCGAAAGGTGGCGGACTCTGTTCGTCGTTCCGAAGAGGTCGGAAAAGCGGGACACAAGGCGGTTGGGGATACGATTCAGGTGCTCGGCGTTGCAAAGGAACGCTCGGACAAAGTGGCAGAGAACATTGTGGCACTCGCAGAAAAAACGCAGGCAATTGGTGAGATCATCGCGACGGTGAGCGAGATCGCGGAACAAACGAATCTGCTGTCTTTGAATGCAGCGATTGAGGCAGCCAGAGCAGGCGAACATGGTCGGGGTTTTACGGTGGTTGCACAGGAAGTGAAGGCGCTTGCGGAACAGTCGAAAAAAGCGACCGGACAAGTCCGCAGCATTCTGGAGAGCATCCAAAAAGCCATCAGTACGGCTGTGTATTCCACAGAGCAAGGCATCCACAGTATGGCGACGGCAACACAGGCCGCAAGCCAAGCCGGAGAGACCATCCGTTTGCTGTCCGAAATCATCACAGAGGCCGCTGCCGTTTCCAACCAGATTATGCAGACAGCCAGTCAACAGACAGCGGGAATGGAAAGCGTCGGAATGGCGATTTCGAGCATCAATCAGGTGACGACGCAGAATTTGTCCTCGACGGCGCAAACGGAAAATGCTGCGCGGGAACTGAATCGAATGGGACAAAAGCTGACGGATCTTCTGAAGGAATCGAATCCGATAGGAGGATGATCCATGGACAAGTCCGTGATCATCCAACGTCTGCTAGAGACGTTTTTAACCGAGTTTGACGAGCGGCTTCACGCGATGAGCCGGGATTTGCTTGCGCTGGAAAACAGCGAAGTGGGAAGCCCGGATCGGGAGAAGCGGCTGCAAGACTTGCTGCGGAATGCGCACAGTTTGAAAGGGGCTGCGCGTGCGGTAGAAGTCCAGTTGATCGAGGAAGCGTGCCACCGATTGGAAGAAATTCTGACGGCGGTGCGCGCACATCCGACCCTTTTGGATCAACACCTGATCCAGTTGTTTTTTGGAGTGCTGGACGGTTTGGCGGAAGCGGGGAAACTCTTGCGAAAACAAGAGAGTCTTTCGGAATCACTCCTTTTCGGTGTGTCGTTGGAAATGGAAATGTACATCGACACCACGATTCGACCCTTGGGGCCGATCGAGAGAAAACCTGTACAAACCCCCAAAGCCATGCCCGTACAAACGGTGCCGAAAGAAGCCGAGGAGGAGGCCGCAGAATCGGGTTTGGGAGAAGCGACCTCCGTTCGCGTGGATACGGAAAAATTGGATGTCCTGTTGCTGAGAAGCGGAGAGATGTTGACAGCGCGTCAGCAGCTCCGTTTGTTGGGCGAGCAATTGGGTGCGATGACAGAAGCGGTCTCTGTCTTGACAAACCAATGGCAAAAAAAGGCGCGCGTTGTTGCAAAGGAATCGGGAAGTTCTGCGGATTCGCTGTGGGAGCAGACGCCCGACAAACTGGAAGAACTTCTGTCTTCTCTGGACAAGTTTCGCGTCGGATTTCGTCAGAAACTTCGCCAAATCGAAGTGGCAGGGGCGGCGCTCGATCAACAAGTGTCCCGCATCCGCATGCTCCCCTTTTCGCATGCGTGCGTCGGTTTTGATCGGATGGTGCGCGATCTGGCTCGGAGCGGCGGAAAAGACGTAGAGTTTCGGGTCGAAGGGAGTGAGGTCGAACTCGATCGTTCCGTACTAGAGGCTCTGCGCGATCCGTTGCGACATTTGATTCGGAATGCGGTCGATCATGGCATCGAAAAACCGGCTGAAAGACAGAGGAGGAAAAAGAGTCCCAAAGGAACCGTGGTTGCGTCTGCAATGTTGCGCGGAGGACACGTCGCAATCTCTGTTTCAGATGATGGTCAGGGGCTCAATGCTGACTCGATTCGGAAGCGAGCACAGAAGCACAACATGCCTGTTCCAGACACGGAACAGAAACTGATTGATGCGATTTTTCTGCCTGGTTTTTCGACGGCGGCAGATGTGGTGTCGCTGGTTTCTGGTCGTGGAATCGGCCTGGACGTGGTGCGGAATCAAATCAAAGCACTTCACGGAGAAGTCGAAGTCACGTTTGCGGAAGGACAGAAAACGCAATTCCGTTTGACGGTTCCGCTGACGCTGACGTTGCTGCGGGTGTTGTTGGTGCAGTCTGCGGGGCAAATGTTTGGTTTGTCGAACAACTACGTTCACAAACTTCTGCGTTTGCGGCGCAGCGACGTGGTGTGGGTGGGGGAAAGACCGATGATTGTGGTGGATGGGAAGCCGGTCGGTCTGTCTTCGTTGGCGCATGGTTTGGGTTTTCCGCAGGAGCCCATTCGGGATTGGACGGGAAAAAAGGAAGTGGTGGTGTTGCGCAGCGAAGCGCGAATGGCGGCGTTTCTGGTGGATGAACTTGTGTCTGAACAAGAAGTGATGGTGAAGACACTTGGGAGTCGCGTCAAACGCATCCGAAACATCGCGGGCGCAGTGATCCTTCCCGACGGAAAAATAGCCCTGACCGTGCATGTGGCGGACTTGCTTTGGGGGACACAACCCCACACGACCTCTGCGGGAACCCCGCTGCTTTCCCGAACGCCTACAGAAATCCAGGAACGCAGGCAACGGAAGATCCTGGTCGTTGATGATTCGGTCACGACGCGCAGCCTGGAACGGAGCATTCTGGAAGCGGCGGGATACGCGGTGGAACTGGCGCAAGACGGCGTTCAGGGGTGGGAACGGGTGCAACAAGGGGGAATCGATCTGGTCTTGTCGGACATCGACATGCCGCTGCTGAATGGTCTACAACTCACCCAACGCATACGAAAATCCGAGCAGTTTCGGAATCTGCCTGTGATTCTGATCACGAGCAACGATGATCAAAGAAGCCGAGAGCGCGGCCTGGAAGCGGGCGCAAGTGCCTACATGTCGAAAGGCAACTTTGATCAAAACCAGCTCCTGAACTTGATCGAACAATTTGCATAGGCATTCAAGGCGAAAGGAAAGCGCGATGGGAGTTGTGATTGGCGGTGTGATGGAAGACATCGCGGGTCTCTCCGTTTTGGGTTTCTTGGAACCGCAATCGCTTCGCTTGGCGTCTGACGATTACGAACCTCGGGATGCGGATTCGTGGATACATTCCATCGTCCTGCATACAACCAGAGGAATTCCGGGGGGTAGCGATCAGAGACCGCAACGGATTTTGTCAGGTACGCCTCCGAAAGAAGCACACATTCCGTCCATCATCGAGGCGTGGACCACGGACCGAGCATGCGCGAGTGCGCACCTTCTGGTCGATTTGGATGGAACGATGGCTTGCGTGGCGGATTTGTTGACGGAAACGACGTATCACGCGGGCCAAAAAGAGGTGAACCACCATTCCATTGGAATTGAGATGGTTCAGGGAAAAGACGCAGAACTGTACGTCGAACAAATCGAACAGACTGTCCGCTTGGTGGATTTTTTGACTCGACGTTTTGGAATCCAGCGGCAGTTTCACTGGCCGTATCGCAATCAATCCATCCATCGAATTCGGGAAGGTGGGGCGTCGGTCGTCGGTGTGTACGGACATCGCGAAGTGAGCGACGATCGGGGTTTGGGAGATCCCGGCGATGAGATATTCCACGCGCTGAGGGGTGCAGGTTATGAAGCATTCGATTTCGATAAGGGCGAGGATTTGAGGGTCTGGGAGGAACGCCAAACGATGTTGGCCGCGCGCCTGTCGATCAACCTAGACACCGACGGTGTGCCAGGAACAAAGACGGTCTCTGCACTGAAGCTTGCGGGGTATTCGCAGGGCCTCTTTGTCCCCCGATTGGGGGACTGACCTTCACTTCATCAACAGATAAGCAAGGATGGCCGCGAGCAGGGTCACGACCCCCATGATGATGGGGATGAGCGGGGGGCCGGCTTCCTTTTTGGCGCGAAAACTACCGGACACCGATGGTTCCGCAAGTTGAGCCGGCACCGAAGAAGACGACCGTTTGTCGGTTGCCTGTGATTTGTTTTCCAACACAGACTCAAGAGGAGACACGTTTTTTGCAGAACTCGGCCCCGAGGAGGGCACCTCGTGAGCGTCGGCAGGAATGCTGCTTTGGCTTTCAGACATCCACGACCTTGGATCGACAAATTCGCCGGGATTGAGCGGTGCAGCACCACCGCCACCACCACCGTCATATTGGGGGGTTTCTGGCTCGTCACCCACGTCATCGAGGGAGGTGAAGCGCAGCATTTCATCCAGAATCAAGTTGTCGATGAGGCTGCTTTGCGGCTGCGGTTTGTCTTTTCGCCGTTCCGCAAGGATTCGCCCAACCAGTTGCTCGATATCGCGGCTGGTCACTTTCATGCCGCGCGAAAACAGATAATGCGCGACCGCTTCGAGCAGTTCCTCGACGCGCTGATAGCGTTGATTCCGATCGCGGGCCAACGCCTTGCGAACAATCGTCTCGAGCTCCGGTGTCACTTCGGAGTTCTGATTGACAACCGACGGAACCACCGCTTCACGGACAAGTTTCACCGTCGCGTAGTCTGTTTCCCCGTCGAAAAGACGCTTTCCAGTGAGGAGTTCATACATCAGGATGCCGACCGCAAAAATGTCAGCCCGGCGATCGACTTCCTCGCCTCGCGCAGCCTCGGGAGACAAATAGCTGAACTTCCCTTTGACCACACCTGGATCGGTGTTCTCGACCTGCGACGCGGCCTTGGCGAGACCAAAATCGGCGAGTTTTACCTCTCCGCGCTTGGAAAACAGAATGTTCGGAGGAGAAATGTCTCTGTGGACGATGCCGAGCGGCTTCCCAGTCTCTGGATCGTTCAGGTCGTGCGCATACGCGAGCGCCTTGCAGATTTCCATGATGATGTAGAGGGTCTGGCTGGCAGGCAGCCGCTCCTTCATCGACTGGAGGGTTTGGAGCAACACCTTCAAGTTGCATCCGTCGATGAACTCCATCACCAAAAAGTAGGCAGTGTCGTCGCCTGTCCCCGACGAGCCCACGTCATACACGAGCACGATGTTGGTGTGTTGCAGATGCAGCGCCAGGCGTGCTTCATCCAAGAACATCTGCACAAAACGCTTGTTCTTGGTCAGGTTGGGCAGAATGCGTTTGATAGCAACCGCGCGCTTGAGACCACCGACCGAAGATTCCGCAATGCCGCGAAAAACCTCTGCCATGCCGCCGGCATCGAGTCGATCAGTGACTTTGTAACGCTGGGAATCCATGTGTTGACCTGGGTCCGTGCCCAAAGGGCCGATCGGAAGGTAGTGCGACGGGAAGAGGTCGCCTACATCGCATCATTCATCATCCGCATGATCTGAAATCGGCTCGTCGCTGGAGACACTCCCGCGACCGACGATCTGATGCTTCGACAGTTCTTCTTTTTCTTTTTCCTCTTTGCAATCAATGCAAAGCGTCGTCACGGGACGCGCGAGCAAACGCCGAAACGAAATCGTCTCGCCGCAGTCTTCGCACTCATCAATGGTGCGTTTCTCGAGGCGATCAAGCGCAGCATTGATTTTGTTGAGCAGGTATTTTTCCCGGTCGCGCAAGCGCAACTCCGTCGAAAAAAGTTCCTCCTCCATGGACTCGTCGATGGAATCGCGCCCGATGCTTCGTTCGCGTTCCATGCTGAACTTGAGACCATCTTTCGCTGCTCGCATCAACCGTTCGCGTTCTTCGAGCAGCACCTTCTCAAGCTGCGACCGCTGATTCTCGTTCAGCATGTGTGCGAACCCCTTCTTGTCCACGTTTCGTCGTCGCGATGCCTGGTCATCATTTCACACTCACCAAAACTTCTGTGTTCCTCTTGTCCGTCGGGACTCCCACAGGCCAGCCATCTGCCATGGGGTAGCGTACTCTACGGGTCCTGGCTTTTGCTTGTCAACGTGGTTTTGAGCCCCTCATGTCGTATTTTCGATGGAGCTTTTTGGGGGGTTGTTTTCTTGACGAGAAACACAGAGAGCCAAAGGAAACACAGAGAGCCAAACAGAACGACAAACGCAAAAAATAGTGGGCTCTTCGAGCGGAAAATGTAGAACAATGGGTTCTTGCGATTTTTCTTGTGCGCAGGGTTTCGTCTTGATCGCGTAGACTGGCAGTGTGTCCGTGGGTCCTCGTCATGAATACCGTACCTGATACAAAGGAACTGCTCGATCTGGCGAGCAAACTGGGGCCCGAAGATTTTGCCGCGCGCTTTCCCCACCTGTTTCTGGTGTTCTATGAAACCGTTGAAACCGTCGGTGTTTCCGCGTTCGCAACGCAAGTGATCTCAAAGGATGCTGCCCGCGCGCGACCGATGAGTCAGATCCGCGCCGTGCCGCTTGTCAAAGCGCCAAACAACCCCTATTCGGATCGGATTTCTCTTGGGAGGGCGCGGAACTGTGACGTGGTGTTGCGAAATCCGTCCGTCTCAAAACTCCATGCACACATTCGCAAGGAACCGAACGGAACGTGGGTTGTGATCGACGCAAATTCCCACAATGGAACGACGATCGAGGGCAATCGCGTCACAGCGGGCCAACCCATCCCAATCAAAATCGGCGAGCCGATTACGTTCGGGGGAATGATCGTCCGAATCGTCACCGCAACCATCGTGCATCAGGCTCTGCTCGGCCGCCCGCCTTGGGCCCATCGGTAGTCGCCGCCACACGCCAGCAGCCAGCCAGGAATCAGCCGGGAATCATTCAGAAACAGACCAGGAACAACAAGCAAGCCTATGGATTTTTCGGAATCGTTGCGTGCCGCATCGTACGTCGGTGGATACGCTTGGTGGTACGTGGAGGCACAGGATGCGGACAAGAAGTATGCGCTGACCCTCATCGTGTTTGCTGGCTCTGTCTTTTCGGCGGAATACGCAAAAAGAATCCGGCTCGGACAGAGCCTTTCGGGACTCGATGTCCCAGCCGTGAATTTGGCTCTCTGCGAACGTCGCGGTGACGCATGGAAAACCACTCTGTGGGTCATGAATGAATATCCCAAATCGGCTCTGCACACGTCCCCCAACAGCATCAAAGTTGCAAACACTCTGTTTGAGGTAGAACCGGACGGTTCTGTGCATGTGAATTTGTCGGAACAGGCCACAAAGTTCTTCGGAAAAGCGGGTGAGTCTGTCCATCTCGAACTCCGTTTGTCTCCCCCTAAACATCGGTTTCTTCCTCAACTATTGGGGGCAAGCACAGACGGTGAAGCGCATTTTTGGCAGCCTCATTCCCTTGCGTCCTCTGTTCAGGCGTCACTTTCGAGAGGAGGTCAGACCCTCACGTTCTCTGGCCTGGCCTATTGCGACCAGAATTTCGGTTCCGGCAGACTAGAACACTGCTTCTCCCACTGGAGTTGGGCGCACGGTTGCTCCGCAACGGGAGACGCAGGAGGGGTCCTGTATGACGCCACGTCTCTCAACGGAACACGACGCCTCATCAGTGTCTCTCAACACGGGTCAAAGGACCCCGAAATACACTCCTTTCCAAGGAGTACGTCCGATCCAAGGGGTACGTCCGAGTCTTTGGCCGATGGTTCCCAGACATCCCCTGAAGCCCCCAAAACAAGCGGAACAGATTTTCTGTGGCTCAAGGTTCCACTCGGATGGTCTTTGCCTCCCCTTTCTGTGCAACGTTTGCCCGGGTCTCCCCGTTTGGATGCCCCTTTTTACGCACGCTTTTCTGTCAGCATGCGCGACCAACGGATTCCCAATGAACTGTTATTCGGCGTCGGAGAGCACCTCAATCTAAAACGGTTCTCGCACCCCTCATTGCAATTCCTACTGCGCTACAAAACCCATCAAGCCGCTCGGTGAAGTTGCGTGTGAGAATTCCCAAATTCCAAAGAACAACCAGGGCGATTTCCTGAATTTACGGCCACTTCCCGAGCAATGGACTGCACACTGTACGCACTTTCTCGAATTCGGTGTCATACCGCAGCAAGTTGCAAGCAATAAGAAAGTAGTCCGAAACCGATGCCGGATGAACCTTGGCGCTGCGATCCGAACTGGCCGTCACCACCCATTTTCCATTCGGAGAAAAACTCGCAGCGTTGATTCCGTTCGTATGTCCCTCAAGCGTCAACAGAATGTTTCCGTTCGATGCGTTCCAAATCTTTGCGGTGTTGTCGTAACTTGCTGTGACCAGATACTTTCCGTCTTTGGAATACGCCACGGAGCGAACCCCGTTTCCATGCCCCACCAGAGAAGCGACACTCGCCCCCGTGCGGGAGTCCCAAATGTGGGCTGTGTTGTCATCGCTGCTGGTCGCGACGTGTTTCCCATCGGGCGAAAACGTGGCATTCAAAAGCCGTTTGGTACTTCCTTGAATGGACAAAAGACAGGCTCCTGTCTGTGCGTCCCACACCTTTGCCAAGTGGTCCAAACTGGCTGTGACAACTCGCTTTCCATCGAGTGAAAACGCAGCCGATTGGACTCCCATGGTATGCCCTGTGAGTATAGCCGTTTGTTCTCCTGTTTCCGCATTCCAGATCCGGGCTGAATAGTCATCCGCCGCAGTGACTACACGCTTCCCATCTTGAGAAAACTCTGCGAACAGTACACCACCTGTGTGACCAATCAATGTCCTAATGAGCTCCCCCGTGCTGGCCTCCCAAATCCTGACAGTCTTGTCGAAGCTTGCTGTAACAATTTTTTTACCATCCCCAGAATAGGAAGCCCAACGCACAGCGTCCTTGTGCCCACGCAACGTGAGGCGCACCAACGCCGTCTTTGCATTCCACACACGCGCAGAGTGATCAGAACTCGCGGTCAAAATTTCCATTCCATCAGGAGAAAACATCGCGGAACGAACCGGATTCGTGTGCGCATCGAGTGAAACGAGCGCACGCCCTCGGTGTATATCCCAAATCCGAACCGTATTGTCGTAGCTTGCGGTGACGATCAACATGCCATCCGGAGAATAGGAAGCAGAACGAACCCCGCTCTTGTGACCCTCCAAAGAAGTGAGGAGTTTTCCTGTCTCTGCATCCCAAATCCGCGCTGTCTGATCCAAACTGGCCGTTAAAATGTTCTTTCCATCGGGAGAATACACAGCGGTCCGCAACTCGCTGGAATGGCCTTCCAATGTAAAAACACTTTTACCGGTCTCAGCACTGCAAAGCCGGGCCGTGTTGTCGTAACTCGCTGTCACGATGTACTTTCCATCGGGCGAGAACGCTGCCGACCGGATTGCATTGGCGTGACCCTCCAAGACCAAGAGAATGTTTCCGGTCTCTACATCCCAAATTCGCGCTGTCTGATCCATTCCAGCCGTCAGGATTTTCTTGCCATCGGACGAATACACTGCGGACAGGACTCCCAATGTGTGGGAAACGAGCTTCCGCAACTCATTCCCGGTCTCTGCATCCCAAATTCGCGCAGTCCTGTCAGCACTCGCGGTCAGAACATATTTTCCGTCTGGAGAATACGTCGCACTGCGCACCTCGTCGGTGTGACCGAGCAACGTTCGGATTTCTACTCCGGTGGCTGCATTCCAAATCCGCACAGTGTGATCTTGCGCCGCAGTGACAATGTGTTTTCCTGACGGAGAATACGCTGCCCAGCGAATACCAGCACTGTGTCCTCGAAGAATCCGAACCGTCTGTCCTGTACGAACATCCCAAATTCGCGCGGTCCGATCGATGCTGGCACTGACAACATATTCTCCTGAAGGCGAAAATTGTGCTGACCGTATTTCGTCGTTATGACCAGACAAAACCCGTGAATACACTCCTGCTCTCGTCGCTGTGAGCAATCCCTCAATCGCCGTTGGAGAAAGAGAACGTGCCCCCCATTTCTCATGCAAACTGCTCCCTACTACGGTCAACCCCGATACCAGAGCCTCGATTTGTCGGCCTGGTTGCTTGGCGATAACTGCTGCACGCAGACCCCTTTCAGCCAATGCACTGTCTTCTGCCAACTGACGTTGTTGTTCCGCGCGAAGATACTGAGAAGCAACCCCCATCAACGCCAGGAACAGAAAACCCAAAGCAGCGGACAACACGATGATGATTTGGCGTCGGGCACGCGCTTGGGCCTCTGCACGCTCAGCCCTGTTCTTTTCTTCGGCAGCTTGGCGGCGTTCTGCTTCCTCCTGTTGCGCCATCTCCAAGCCTGCAAGCAAGAATTCTCGCTCCTCATCTGTAATGTCACGTCTCCCCCGTGACCAATCCAATGACTGTTTTAGCGCCGCTCCGCGCAATAAAAAATCACTCTGTTTAGATGATGCAAGCCAGCGAAGGAGCGGTTCGTCGAGCATCCTTCTGGACTCCTTTGAACGAACCCAGTTCAGATCATACACCGTCGCAAAAATGCGATTCCGCACAGCGAGTTGAGATTTTCCATCGATATTCCTTCGTGCGACCAATCCAGCCAAATGCAATTCCATTTGGATCGGATCATCTCGCTCCGCCAAAATCGGAATCCCTTGTAGCAAGTTGCGATACACACTCAACAATGGACCCAACTGGGGGTGGTTGCGGAGCCGACTTTCTGCATACGTCAGATTCGGTTCTCGATTCCTCCCGTCACGCAGGAACACCGACTCCACAATTCGCTCAACGCGCTCCTCCTCCCGATCTCGACTTTGATCGTGTGTCAACGCTTCACAGATCCGCTGCGTCATGTATGGATGCCCATCCGTCCAATACAACACGGCAGCCAACAAGCGATCAGGATCTCCTCCTGCATCCAGAAGGCCTGGAAGGAAGCAAGCCGCCTCCTTTGGAAGGAAGTCCTCTAAAATGATTCCCTTTCCGATATTAAATGGTGTCCGCGTAGGATTCCGAATCAAGTCTCCAGGTGCCGCTACACCGACGAGACAGAACGTCAAGCGTTCTAGCTGCGGATCTTCCGCTCGGTCGTTATATACGGCGCGTATTGCAGCAAAGAAGTCATCACTCGAAAACGGAAGAGAAAGGACTGTATCAATCTCATCGATGAACAGGACGACCTTCCCAAGAATTTGGGACAACACCTCGCTTCGCAAAAACTGCGTGAACCGATGTGTAGGAGTGGTTGCTTCCAGCTTCTTCCAAAACTCCCACGGATCGCGAGCAAGGTTGAGTTGCATAGCCACTTCTTGGGTCAAGGCATAGAACCAGGAGTCGGGATTCAATTCCTGGCTCCCAATTTTCGTCAGGTCAATGCCCGCACAACGGATTCCCTTCGATTGAAGGAGTTTCGCTGTCCGCACCCTGAGACTGGATTTTCCGATCTGCCTTGGTGCAAGCACATAGCAGAATTCTCCTTGTGAAAGAGCCTCCGGAAGTTCCATATCTGCTGGCCGTTCGACGTAGAACGAGCCCTCTTTCAACGTCCCCCCTGGTTGAAAACGGAGCGCCATAGGTTCCCCCATTCACCGTGCAAACAACAGATACAAACCCAAAATCAGCCCCAACCCTCCCGAAATCAGAGCGACGACGAAAACAAAGGGGGATGACGCAAACAAAGTCTTGCGACGTGGAGCCAATTCATAGCTTGCACTGGGCGATGAAGCATACTCCTGTTCCAACTGTCGCAAGGTATCCGAGACCGCATTCATCGAGGGACGTGAACTTGCAGTCTTTATCAGCATATCATGCACAAGTCGGGTCAACGTTTTCGGAAGAGATGGCTCTGCCTCCTCAAGCGGACGCGGCTTATCCCGAATGTGCATCGCCATTAAATCCCCAGGCTCAATCGCCATAAATGGGGGCTTCCCATGAACGAACTCATAGAGCATCACTCCCAGCGAATACACATCTGTCTTTGCATCCACATTCTCTGCCCCCCGACACTGCTCAGGAGACATATATATGGGAGTACCCATGAGCGTCCCCTTTTCTGTCGTGATCGAATCGTCAAACGCTCCTTTGCTCACTTTCGCCAGCCCAAAATCCAACAACTTCACCCGCCTCCCACCAACCACAGCCGAATCCCGAACTAACATCACATTGTCTGGCTTGAGGTCCGTCAACCCAAAAAGTATTTCCCCGACGGGAGATTGTAAAGTACGGGGGGGAAATCGGGGGTTTGTAGTTTACGGGAAGGGGAACATGGATTGTGTTTGGGGTTACATTTGTGTTGGGTGCTTA
>Ga0268298_10003499_pt1 | contig 16004 bp, 9 predicted proteins | sample WWTPWeurt_MetaG_FD_194462 | JGI IMG/M metagenome (GOLD analysis project Ga0268298, IMG submission 194462) | Activated sludge microbial communities from WWTP in Nijmegen, Gelderland, Netherland - WWTP Weurt | ecosystem: Engineered > WWTP > Aerobic digester > Activated sludge | place: Netherlands... | reverse complement strand
CCGTCGCGTCCGAGGGATCCTGCGACTTGGGGGTGCCGTGATATTGAGTCTGGTCGGCGCGAAAGCACGTGAACCCGCCGTAGATCTGGCCCGCGAAGCTGCACGGCGACTCCCCCGTGACGATGCCGAAGTCCTGCTGGACAGTGACGCTCACGAGGTTGGGGCGCGGCACCCCGGGGGCCTTCGCCTTCACCTGCTCGCCCTCGCCGGAGCACGCCTGCGTGCCAACGCACAGGGCGCATCCGAACGCGACGGACAGCCACGAAGGGCGCCGCCCCCGGGCCCCGCGCCCCGCTCGCGAGAGCGTCAGTTGCAGCCGCACGACGCCTCGGCGCCGACGTCTCCGCCCATGGCGCCCTCGTGGACGGCGTGGACGTGGGCCTCGCCGGGCCCCACGAGCCGTCCGCTCGCCATGGAGGGGTGCGACAGGCGGCTCCGCTGATAGGGCTTCACGAACGAGCACGCCGTGAGCCCCACCGAGAGGAGGACCATGAAAACGAGGGGCAGGGAGCGGGTGGCGCGGCGCATGATCATTCGGTGAAGGTGAGGTGTTTCTGGATGAAGTACTGCTCGTCGGGGAGCGCGACGTCGACCGGATTGGGCCCCTTGTCAAAGTCCATCTGTGTCCACTTGCCCGTGCCGTCGAACTCGGTGAACTCGACGAACACGTGATAGGGGCCGTCGGGGACGACGTTGCCGTTCACGTCGGTGCCGTCCCAGTGATCGGTGTGCGAGACGTGGCTGTTCTTGGTGGCCGAGGTGACAGCATCCACGGTGTTGCTCCCGGAGGCGGCCTTCCACTTGGTGAGGTACTTGGAGCGCTTCGCGGCCCAGAGCTCCAAAGTCTTCACGAACTGGTTATTGTTGTCCATGATCCACACGGCGCCCACGTTGCGAGGGGCGTAGTGGCCATTGAAGCTCACCGTCTTGAACTGGACGGTGAGCTGCGGGTCCGGCGGGGCCTGCATCGTGGTGGTGGTCGTCGTGGAGCTCGTCGTCATGCTGGTGGTCATGACGGCGCCCCCTCCGCCTGTGTTGCTGCCCCCGCCGCCGCCCTCGCCTCCGACGTTGCCGGCCGTGGACTGCCCGGGCACAGGGGACCAGAACTCCGGATCTCCCCCCGTCGCCGGACCGCAAGCGGCGGCGGCGAGGGCCGTGAGGACGAGGGCCCATGTCGGGCGGGGTCTCGCGGGGTGCTGCTGCTCTCTTCGAAGCGTTCGCATGCGGGCTCCTCAGTCGAACACGGTGTTGAAGGTCAAGGCCGCGAACAGCGCGGCGCGATCGGAGACATAGAGGGCGTCCTCGTAGCCTGTATACATTCCGTCCACCACGAGGGTCAGGAGGCGGGAGCCCTCGCCGGCCGGGGTGCCCAGATCCAGGCTCATCCCCAGGCCGCCGGAGACAGAATACAGGGGTCCGAGCTCGCGATCCCCCGTGCGGATCGCGGGGGGGACATACACCCCGTTGACCTTCACGAGCTCGTAGGCCCGCTGCCAGAAGTCGGCGCCTGTCTGGATGTGAAAGCGAGCCCGCGGGCCGAAGGAGAAGCGATCTCCGATGCCCCAGATCACCCGGAAATCCGTGGTCGAGGCCACGAGAGCCCACGAGTCGGCGTACAGGCGCTCTTCGGCCCGGATGGTCGAGGAGGTGAAACGATGAGCGATGCGGCCTGTCAGCGCGAAGCGCTCGCGATTGAGGGGGAGCTGCTCCCGAGGGCGCTCGAAATAGCGCTTGGAGTTGACCAGATCGACGGTCGCGCCCGCAGGGACGGAGTCGGCCGTGCCCGGGAGGAACATGGGGACATATCGATAGGTCTTTGACTGGTCGCCCTGCTCGATGACGGCGTCGGCCACGAGGGTCGCGAGCGTCCCGCGATCGACAGTCCAGGCGGCGCCCCCGTTGATCTGGTGGCGGTCGAGCTCGCGGCTGAAGATGTCGAACGATGTCTCGTGCACTCCGGCGATGTCGTGCCCGTACCCGTAGCCGAGCATCAGCGTGACGTTCTTCTCGAGGACGTCCCACGTGAGCGTGCCGCCGCCGGTGATCGAGAGATAATCGGGCTCGCTCGACACCGAGCCGGAGATCGCCGCGCCCACGTTTCCAGGCTTGAAGCCGAGGTTCGCCGAGCCCGCGTGACGGATCTCGTGCCACACGGGCGTGGCCGTCGCGACGATGTCCGCGGAGGCCGCGCTCACCACGTCGACCAGGTAGCTGCCGCCGAAAGACAAGCCGTTCAGAGGGTTATCGAGGCCGAGAGCGATCGTGGGAGACACGACGTTGACGTGATCGCTGTCCGTGTAGGCCGATGCTTCGGCGGTGCCGCGCAGGTTCCAGTTGCCGAGCGCCGAGCCGCCCTTGGGCTTCGCGGCCGGGGCCTCTTCTTTGGCCTTCGTCTCCGGCTCTTCTGGCTTCTCCTTCGCGTCGCTGTCCTCGTCCGAGTCCCTGCCGCCGGGGCCCGCGCCCACGAGCGCCGTCGCGAGCAGGATCGCGAGCGCCGGGGTGGCGAGCCGTCTTCGAGCGCCGTCGGCCGGAGGGGGCTTGTCGGCGTGCGCGGGAGCAAGGGACATGACGAAGGGTCCGTCCGTGCCTCAAACGAACCCGGGAGTCCAGCGCAATGCCCCGCGGTTGTGCCTTGTTTTGTAAAGGACCTGGTGAAAATGATTATCTGTTCACCGGGGTCGGAGAGCGCGAGTCTCTCCTTGTCCCGATTTGCCCCGATTTGCCCCGGATGCGTCGTGTCAGGGGCCGAGATGACGCGACCGCGGGTTCGTGGTGCGGTATTTTTCCAACAGAGACAGCGTGTCTCGAAGGGAGGAGTCGTAGACCAGCACGTTGCCTTTGGGGGTGGCGTATTCGAGATAGAGGTTGTCGTCGGTGGAGAGGATGGGGCCGCCGTCCGGCTCGCTCTCCTTCACGAATCGATCGAGGTCCTCTTCGGAGCTGACGAGCTCGTCGAGCGTGTCGACGAGGTGGATGCCCCCGAGCGTCTTTTGAAGGCGCTCGCTCTCCTCGAACTTCGCGAGGCGCGCGGCGGAGGCGACGAGGGGCTTGCCGCTCGCGACGAGGATGCCCTGCGCGCCGCCGACGAAGAGCGCGACGTGCGGGAACGAGGCGCGCAGCGTGCGGATGATCGCGGCGAGCTCGCGGCGCCGCAGGTGATGGAGCTGCACCCACTGCTGGAGCACGCCGCCCTCGGTGAGGCGCGAGCGGACGAGGTCGTAGAACTCGTGGCTGTAGAGGCTCGACGAGCCCGCGAACCACACGCTGGAGAGCTCGATCGTGATGAGGTCGTAGGGCTCCGTCGTCACGAAGAGGAAGTTGCGCCCGTCGTTGACGAACAGCTTCACGCGGGGATCGTCGAGCGCGAAGAACGTCTGCTCGGCGTAGTACCTCCGCGACGCCTCGACGATCGCGGGAGAGATCTCGGCGACGTCGATGCGCTCGAACGGGTACGCCGCGACGGTGCCGAGCGTCGTCCCCGTGCCGAGCCCGATGACGAGCGCGCGATCGTCCTTGGGCACAAAGAGGCTTGGAAAATGGGCGAATCGGCGCTGCGCGGCCATCTCGGCGCCGTTGTCTCCCTGGAACTTCCCGTTCGTGTACATCGTGAGCAGGTCGCCTCGACGAGCGACCGTGGTGACGCCGCCGTGCACGTCCTCGCGCACCATTTCGAGGCGATCCGGAGGCGGTCCGAGCGTGAAGTACACGTTCGCGCCGCTCGTCATGCGGGCCATGTCCCAGCGCGGGAGGAAGAGCGCGAGCGCCACGCCGAGGCCCGCGATGGCCGGGGCGAGCCACCCGCGCGGCTGCGAGAACACCTTGGCGCGCTGCGCGGCGAAGACGGCGAGCGCCGCGAACGACACGGCGATCGCGACGATGCTCCGCTCGGATCCGAGGGCCGGCAGGATGAAGTAGCCGGTGGTGATCGAGCCCACGATCGTGCCGATCGTGTTCGCGACGGTGAGGCGCCCGACGAGGGAAGCGACGTCGCGGCGCTGGGCCACGCGCGTGAGCAAGAGCGGGAACGTCGTGCCCATGCAGAGGGTCGACGGGGCGAGCACCACGAGGGCGACGAGCGCGCGACAGATCTCGCGTCCGGACCACGAAAACACGTGCTTTCCGAAGAAGGCGAACACGTTGGGGAGGCGGTCCCAGAGGGGCAGGGTGATCGCGAACGCGAGCGACGCGGCGGCCATCCCGAGCACGAGCGCCGTGGATCCGTAGCGCTTCGCGAGCGAGGGCGCGCGTGCGGCGCCGATGGAGAGGCACACGAGGAAGACAGCGAGCATGATGCCGAACGCGTAGGCGCTGTTGCCGATGAGCAGCGCGAGCAGGTGCGTCTGCACGACCTCGGCCGCGAACACGAGCAGGCCCGACGCGAACGCGAGGAACAGGGTCTCGCCGAGATCGATCTCCCCTGTCGCGATCGGGGCTTGTTTCTCCGAGGATTTCTCGCCCTTCACGGCGACGTCGGCGGTCTCGTGCATGGGCGCGCTCGCCTCCCCGCGGCGACCGAGCATCACAGCGACGACGCCGATCACGCCGTTCGCGAGGGCCGCGGCGAAGATCGTCCCTCGGATGCCGAGCGTCGGCAGGAGGAAGTAAGCGCCCACGATCGATCCGACGGCGCCGCCCGCCGTGTTGAGCGCGTAGAGCACGGGGAGCCTTCGTTCTCCGCCCTCTGCGCCCGCGATCTGTCGCGACAGGATCGGGAGCGTCGCGCCCATCGCGATCGTCGGGAGGAACACGACGACGCCCGCGAGGCCCGCGCGCACGATGGTGATCAGCGCGAGCGATCCCGGGGCCGCGCGCGCCGCCGCGACGTAGGCGTTCGTGAGCAGGCCGAAGGTCGCGGGCGTGATCGCGCAGATGACGCCGACGCCGATCTCGAGGACCCCGTAGCCGACGAGCGGCCTCCGGAGCCGCGCGGCGCGTCGTCCGCCGAAGTGCGCGCCTGCGGCGAGGCCCGCCATGAAGGCCGCGAGCACCGCGCTCACCGCGTAGGCCGTCGCGCCGAAGACGTAGCCGAGCAGCTTGGAGAAGGCGACCTCGTAGAGGAGGCCCGTCATGCCCGAGACGAAGAAGAGGGCGGCGATGTTGGTGAAGCGGGAGCGCACGGCGGCGCACCTTAATACAAGAGCCCGCTTTGCAAGCGCTGTCGTGGGGGGCTGCGGTTCGTTAGCGACGAGGGGAGCTTTTTTTCACCACGGAGCCACGGAGATCACAGAGGTCGCACGGAGATTTTTTGTCCCAGATTTCAGCCGAATCATCCAGCTCGGGCCTGGGACGCAGCGTCGCTATTTGATCGGGATCGAGGCTGTCCCGAGCTCGGCGCCGTGGTCGTCAAAGGCGTGCACCGTGAGCTCGCCCTTGTCGTCCTTTCGCAGGGTGACATAGGCCCACGTGCGCCACGACCAGGACTTCTCCACCGTGAGATCCACCATCGCGCGCTCGTCGTCGTTCACCCGAAAAGACAAGGAGACGCGCTGCGGACCTGCCGTGCGGTTGCGGACGGTGAGGTGCCCGTAGACGCGCTGGCCGGGCTTGGTGGAATCCAGCTTGTCCACAGGATCCTTGTCTTTCACGCCTGTCGTGAGCTGGAACTTGAGCAGCTCGACCCCATCGGCGGGGGGCGCCGGTGCCTTTGCGGGGGCCGCCGACTTCGCGGGTGCCGCCGCCGAAGCGGATTTCGCAGGGGCGCCCGCGTCCGGGGCTGGCTTCGCCTCGTCGCCGCACGCCGTGAGGAGCGAGGCCGCGAGGAGGGCAATCGCGACCGTGGGGGCGCCGAGCAGCGTGCGAGGGAAGAGCGGAGCGTGAGGGAAGAGCCGTGCAGGAGGGGGGAGTGACGTGAGGTCGGGGAGGGGCGCGCCTACTTCGTACGGCGCGCCGCGCGCCTTCTTCGTACGGCGCGCGCAGCGGATGTCGCGCGCCCGGTCTTCGCCGGAGGATGGCAGCCCGACGCTGGACATAGCGTCCTCGTCGGCGCACAGAGCCCCGACGCTGGACACCGGGTCTTCGCCGGGGCACGGAGCCGCGAGGCCGGGCGCGCGGAGCGTCGTGAGGGGCTCTTCGAAGGTGGCCGCAGGCTTCATTTTCCCTTTCCTTTGCCGCGGTGGCAGGCCGTCACGAAGCCACAGTGCAGCGCGCGGCATCGATCGATCGGGACACCGTCCCACACGTCGTCCGTGCGGGCGCGGGCGTACTTCGTCGCGAGCGTCGCGAGGGTCCGCTCGAATTCAGTGTGATCCTGGGTGGTCAGATCGGCAGACGCTGTGGGGCCCACGAGCCACCGGGGCTCCTGCTCGGCGCCGAGGAAGAGGACCCCCGCGCGCACTCGCGACCCGGGGAAACGCCTGTGGATCGCGAGGGCATAGGCGCGGAGCTGGAACGAATACGAAGAGAGATCGGTCCGCGGACGAGAGCGCTTGTAGTCGATCACGTCGACGCGATCGCCCCCGTGGCGCACGACGAGATCCATCGCGCCGCGCAGCGCCAGCGACACGGGGCCGGGGATCTCCAGCACGAACGGCTCTTCGCGGAGGATCGAGGCCGAGGCTCCACGGAGGCCGCGGACATAGGCGCCGTCGAGCCACCGCGACATCCCCTCGGCGAGGCGCGCGAGATCCGGCGATGTCTTCGAGACCCCCTCGGCGACGAGCCTCGCCGCGATCTCCTCGGGGGGGGCGGGCACCCCCCAGCGCGCGAGGGGCCAGCGCTCGAGCACGCGGTGCGCCGCGCGGCCGACGTCGCGGGCGTCCTCGTCCTCGAAGGGGCCGGCCTCGGCGGCGGCGGACTCTTCGGCTTCGGCGAGCGAGAAGAGCTCGAGCTGCGTCGTCGCGAGGGGCTCGTCGAAGCCGAGCAAGAAGCGGAGTCGGTAGCGCCGCGCACAGCCCTCGAACATCGAGAGCGCCGTCGTCGGGAGAGCGACAGTCCGCGGGGGGGCCATCCGGAGCTCGACAGGCAGTTTGTCGGCGGCCTTGGGGGGAGCCCCGGCCGGAGCGTGGGAGCCAGTCCCCGGCGCGCCGTGCGCGCCAGTCTCGACAGGACCGCGAGCGGCCCCCGACCCCGGCGCACCGTGCGTCCCGGGGCTCGCAGGCGGGGCGATCGCAGCAGAAGGAGCGTCGCGGAGGAGGTCTCTCGCGTGCTCTCTCCGGGTCACCGAAGCGCGGGACTCCGCCGGTAAGGATACGGACAGTGTCTTCCACGCCGAGGCCCCGCGTGCGGGCGTCGTCGGGGACACGAGGACAAGCGTGTCGCGGGCGCGGGTCAACGCCACGTACGTCAGGCGACGACGCTCGGCTTGCTCGCGAGCGCGGGACTCGGCCTGAGCGGCGCGCATCGCGGGCGTGGGCAATAGCAACAGCGGCGCGAGCTCGGCCTCGGGGCCCAGGGGCAGGGGCGCGAAGTGGCGCACGAGGAGCGACGCGGGGCGACCGGACTCCGCGGGCACCAGATCGATCCCGGGGTACTGCGGGCGCGGCTCCGCGGCGAGATCCACGAGCACCACGACCTTGAAATCGAGGCCCTTGCTCCCGTGGATCGTGAGCAGCCGCACGGCGTCGTCGTCCTCGGCGAACACGACGCCCTCGGGCTCGTCGGACTCGTCGGCGATGCGGCGATCGAGCCACCGCGCGAAGGCCGCGAGCGATCCGCCTTGCTCCCCGGCGATCGCGATCAGCCGATCGACGTTGGCGAGGCGGGCCTCGGCGCGCGGCAGGGCCGAGAGCACCCGATCGAGATCGAAGCCCATCACGAGCGCGCGCACGGCTTCGCCCGGAGGGGCTCGGAGGGCTGCGCGACGCAGCGCCGCGAACGTGTCGCGGAACGTCGCGAGGCGCTTCGACTCGTCCGCCGTGAGCAGCGAAGCGCGCTCCGGGAGCGTGCCGTTCGCGACGGGGGCGATGCCGCGGCCGGGCTCCGAGAGGGCCGCGAGCGCGGTGTCGGAGAGGGCGACCACGGGGCCGCGGAGCACCGTCGCGAGGGCGAGGCGATCGCGCGGCTCCACGACCAGGCGCACGAGGGCGGCCACGTCGCGGACCTCGGGTGCGTCGTAGAGCGCTCGGCCCGCGACCACGTACGGGAGGCCCAGGCGCTCGAGCGCGACGGACACGAGGGGCAGCGTATTCCGGCGGCGGGCGAGGACGGAATACGCGCTCGGGGGGCGGCCCGTGCGGGCCCGATCGCACGCGATCCACGCGGCCGCGACGAGGGCCTCGCGGAGGGGGCCCTCGGCTTCGCGCGTGAGCGCGTCGGCGTCGTCGGGCACCGCGCCGTCGTCCTCGATCACGACGACGTCGCCGCGCTCCTCCGGCGGGCGCACGGGCGCGAGGTGCTCGGCGGGGCTGTAGTCGATCTCGAAGTCGCGGGGCTCGGCGGAGGCGCGACCGTCCGAGAAATCGCACAGAGAGAAGGCGTTCACGAAGCCGAGCACCGAGGCTCCGGACCTCCGGCTCTCGGCGAGGGCGACGAAATCGGCGTGCGCGACGCGGGGTCCGTCGGCCCTCGGGAGGCGCAGCGCGTGGGCCGCGGCGTCGCCCCCGAGCTCCGCGCAGATGCGCGAGAAGACGGCCACGTCGGCGCCGCGGAAGCCGTAGATCGACTGCTTGCGATCGCCGACCAAGAACAGGCCGTGGCGATCGAGATCGGCCGGCGGAGGGACGCTCCCGGCCCGCCGCGCGCGCCGCGCCTCTTCGCGCTCGCGCAGCAGGTACACGAGGTCGCGCTGCACGGTGCTCGTGTCCTGGAACTCGTCGACGAGGAGCACGTCCACGTCCGCGCGCACGACGTCGGCGAGGTCCGGTCGATCGCGCAGGCCGTCGCGCGCCGCTCGCAAGATGTCGCCGAAGCCGAGCGCGCCGGCCCTCCGCCGCCGTGTGAGCGCCGCGCGCCGAGCGTCGCCGAGCAGGTGAACGATGCCCCGCTCGCGCGCCCCGAGATCGCTCGCATGACGCAGGAACGCAGCCAATTTCTCGGCGTTCTGTCGCAGCGTGCCGTTGCCGAGGCTCTTGCGAAATTCATCGAGCGCCTCGTCCGCGGGCTTCTTTTTTCCGCGCATCGCCGTGGAGAGGAGATCGATCAGCGGGTCGACAGCGCCGTCGGGCAGCACGCGCAGCGTCGGGACTCCGTCCCCCAGCGGTGGCCGCACGCGCGGCGTCGGGCCTGCGTCCCCCAGCGCTGACCGCACGCGCGGAGCCGCAGGATCGGCGCCTGCGTGAGGGTTTTTTGCGGTGCTCGCGAGGGCGTCGAGGAGCGCCCGCGCGGGGCCCTGGAAGGCCTTCAGTCCGTCGACGGCGATCTCGGCCGCGACGCGCTGGATCTCGGCGAGCATCTCGCGCGCGGCCGTCAGGTGATCGGGCAGCACGAGCGCGCCCGGCTCGACGCCCTCCTCGTCGAGGCGATCGAAGAGCCGCGTGAGCTGCATGCGCAGGGGCCCGATCCCTCCGGCGGCGGCCAGCAGCGAGCGCGCCGCCGTCTGCGTCTCGCTGTTCGTCGCGAGCGCGCGGCTCAGCACCTCGTCCACCGCGAGCGCGCCGAGGTGCGAGGCCTCGTCTTCGTCGAGGATGCGCATGCCCGGCGGCAAGCCGAGCGTCAGCCCGTGCCGATCGACGATGCGCCCCGCGAGCCCGTGCAGCGTGTCGATCCGCATCGCGGGCCAGCGCGAGAGCGCCTCCGCCGCGCGCTTCTTGAGCGTCGCCATGTTCGGCGGATCGTCCAGGATCGCGAGCCTCGATCGGATCTCGTTCGCGAACGGAGCCCGCTCGGCCTCGGGGTCGCGCGCGAGCTCGCCGAGGGCCTTCTCCACGCGCTCCGCGATCTCCCCGGCCGCCGCGCGCGTGAACGTGGTCGCCCAGATCCGATCCGGCGCGACGGGCGGCGCGGCCTCGTGTCGCCCCCGCCGCCCCATCGACGTGAGCCCGAGCGACAGCAGCACATAGAGCGCCGTGAGCCGGTGCGTCTTGCCCGTGCCCGCGCTCGCCGCGACCACGACGTTGCGCTGGAAAGAGAGGACGATCGCGTCCGCCTCCGGGAGCACCGGCGCGTCCCCCGCCTTCAAGCGCGCTCCTCCTGCTCTTCGATCGGCATGACGGCCGGCCTGCGGCACACGTCCCGCGCGTCGCAGCTCGCGCAGAGCGAGAGGAACGCGGGCCTCGGCGCGACGCGACCGTCCCACAGCGCGCGCACCGCACGCCGGGCCTCGCGCGATCGTTCGACCAGCTTCTCCGCGGTGATCAAGCGATCCTCGGCGCGCTTCGGGTGCTCGTCGATCATGCCTCGCGACGTGACGCGCACGTAGATCGCCAGGGACTCCGAGGCCCCGAGCGCTCGCGCCGCGACGGCCGCGTACATCGGGAGCTGGAGCGCGATCTTCTTCTGCTCGCCCTCCGGGACGCGCCCCGTCTTGTAGTCGACCACGCGCACGCGCCGAAGGTCCGACGTCGCGTCGAGGCGATCGATCTGCCCGTCCAGGAACACCACGCGCGCGTCGTCGTCGCCCTCCTCGGGCACCAGCGCGAGCGCCGTCCACGGCTGGGGCGCCGTCGCTCCGAACCTCTGCTCGCCGCGCAGGTACTGCATCGGCTCCGCCTCGTCCCACGTCCGCACGAGGGCCGCGAGCCCGTCGCGCACGGCCGTCAGGATCGCCTCGCGCCGCAGGGGCGAAGCCGCCCGATGGAGCCCCAGCGCCCGCTCCGTGGCCCCGCGCGCAGCGCCGAGCACGATCGCCTTCCACTCGGGGGATCCACGCTCTGGAATACGAGAAGTATGAGTCGCCGGATCCCCTTGAATCCGGGCGTTTCGATCGTTCGCCGGATCCGGCGCCGCGGCCCCGAGGATCCACCGAGCGTGCGGGGCCAGCGAGGGCCGCGGGTCGCGGAGCTGCTCTTCTTCGGTCAGGTGCCCGAAGAACCTCGCGGGCCCCTTCGCGCCAATGTTGGCTTGACCGTACGCGTCAGAACCGCTTGTTTCCAAGCCGTTTTCGAGATCGAGCGTCCCGTCCGTCGGGCCCTCCACGCCAATGTTGGCTAGCGCCCCGGCCCCGCTCGCCTCGCGGATCACCGCCGCCGGATCCACCCCGCGCGCGAGCTTCTCCGCGGCGTCGCGCGCCGACTCGAACGCCGTGTGGAGGGCCTGGTGGACGAGCGTCCCTCGCTCCCGAGCGTCCCCCGCCTCCGCGAGATCTTCCTTGCGAGCGATGCGCAGCACGCGGCGCGCGAAGCCATGGAAAGCGCACCCGGCGGCCCTCTCCACCGCTGTCACCGCGATCGACGACGTCTCCGACGCGCCCCCGATCACGGCCGACAGGTGCTCGGCCATCCCGTTCTCCAGGCGCACGAGCCCGGTGAAAGCGTCCGGCGCGATCCGAGGATCCATGAAGAAATCGTGGCGCAGCCGCTCGATGCGCACGCGCTCCGCGAGCTCCGCGGGGGGCGGCCTCCCTCGCGCGAGCGCCACGAGCGTCGCGCTCCGCGGCCCGAGGAGCGAAGCCTTCGGCGACACCCGCGACGCCGGCTCCACCACGTCCCGAACGCCCCTCGAGATCGCCCCCGCGATGATCGCGTGCGGCTTGTCGAGATCGCCCTCCTCGCCGAGCGCGTACGTGAGCACCGCCTCCTTCGCCGAGGCCAGCGCCGCCGCGAGCGCGAGCGTCCTCCGCGGAGCCCGCGCGTGCGCCCGCCCCTCGCCGCGCTCGTCGTTGTCCCCCAACAGATCCTCCTCCTCGCCGTCGTCGCCGTACGCGCTCTCCACGAGCCCCATCACGACGATCCGCTCGAACGAGAGCCCCGCGATCTCCTCCGGCCGCGCGATCCTCACCGCGCCCGCGCGCCCCGCTGTCCCCGTGGCCTTCGCGCCTGTCCGCTCCGCGAGCGCCTTCACCATCGCGCGCAGCTCCGCTGTCGACATCGGCGTCCCCCCGAGATCGAGCGCCTCCGCCGCCACCCCCATCTCTGTCGCCACCTCGCGCAGCCGCCGCAGCGCGCTCGCGTTCTCGCCGAGGGCCGACACAGCGAGCGCCCCGTGCCCGCGCTTCTCGTCCGCCAGCGCCGCAGCGAGATCGCGCGCCGAAGGCTGCCCCAGCTTCGTGCGATCGAGCAGGCTCACGAACCTTCGAACAGCCTCGCGCAGCGTGCCCCCCTCCGCGAGGAACCGGACGCTCCCCACGAGCCGCTCCAGCGCGCGCGGCATCCACGCGTCCTCCGCCGAGTCGGCGACGAGCGTCGTCATCGCCTCGATGAACAATCGCCCTGATCCGTCGACGTCCACGGGCACGTCGCGCAGCCTCGCCGCGAGCCTCGCGACCCTCGCCGCGGCCTCTCCTTCGTCCGCCGCCTCGACCCACACGCCCGCGTGGAGCCCCGGCGCGCGCAGCACCTCGAGCAGCGCATCGCGCGTGAAAGGTCCTTCCGCGAGCGCCAGCAATGCGAGCGCCGCGCGCCCGTCGGGGCACGCCAGGATCGATCGCCCGCGAGGCTCCGCGAACGCGATCTTCGCCTCCGAGAGCGCCGCGCACAGCGCCCCGATCGTCTCCTGGGAGACCCGCGGCACGACGATCGCCACGCGCTCCGGCGGCACCCCCGCGCCGATCGCCTCGCGCACAGCGGCCGTCGCGGCCCGCGCTTCGGCCGCCTTCGTTCGCGCCGCGCGCACCTCGATCACGCGCGCCCTCGTCACGCTCTCCCACCCGATCTCGGGCGCGTCCTCCAGCGAGGCCCACCGTCGCTCGAGCGCGTCCGCCAGCGGATCCGCCGCGTGCGCGAGCAACCCCACGTCGACAGGCTCCCTGCCCCTGTCGCGGAGCGGCTCGCGGAGCACCTCGCCCTGTCGCGCGTCCCCCTCGTGATCCGCTGCAAATCGCGGCAAACGCACCTCGACCCCCGCGCCGCCCTCCGCGAGCGATCGCCTGTGCAGAGCCTCGATCCACAGCAGATCGTCCGCGTCCCACGGGTGAACGTGCCGCAGCACGGCGCCCCCGAGGATCCCCAGATCCAAGAGCGCCTCCACCTTCGCCGTCGCGATCGCGCGCCCGAGGAGCGCCCCCGCCCCGCGCGCGTCGAACCACCCCGCGGCGCGCAGCCGGACATCGAGCCTCTCCTGCACCGCCGCGGCCCACGCCCCGAGGCTCCTTCGCGTCCCCGACGACAGCTTCGCGCCCCTTCGCAGCGCCCCGATCGCGCGATCGATCGTCGCCGTCAGCGCCACCGCCGTCGCCTCCGTCGGAGCCTCCGCGGTCCCCGTGAAGGGCCGCTCTCGGAGCACCTCCTTGAGCGAGTGAAACGTCGCCAGCGTGAGCGCCACGGGGGTCGCCGCGGCCGAGAGCTCCCCGAGGGCCGTCAGCGCGCCGATCGCGAACGGTCGAAACGACGCGATCCGGCCTTGTTTCCAGGGCTCTTCGTGATCGTCGCGCGCCGCGCGCGCTTCGCCTCCCGGAGCCCTCGCGAGGCCCCTCTCCGCCGCGTCCCTGCGGGCGTTCTCCTCCGCGAGCGCCGCCTCGACGTGCGCTTCGGTGGGGAAGAGGTGCAGGCGCGAGAGTGGACGAGCCACGATCTCAGGGACCTTCGACGTCGTCCGCCTGCGTCGGATCGGTGAGCCACCCCGAGGGCTCTTCCTCTTCCACTGTCTCCGCCGGGGGCTCGGGCGCGGCCTCTCCATCGAGCGGGGCCATCTTGCAGCTCCCCTCGAACAGCACGCCTCGATCGATGAAGATCGCCGGCGCGTGAAGGTCCCCCGTCACCCTCGACGGCGCGTAGAGCTCGATCGCGTCGCGCGCGCGGATGTTCGCCTCGACCTGCCCGCCCGTGACGATGCACGTCGAGACCTCGATCTCCCCGACCACCTGCGCCCCGTCCCCGATCACGAGCACGTCGTCGCCGCGGATCTCCCCGCGGAAGCTCCCGTCCACGCGGATCCGCCCTTCAAAGAAGAGCTTTCCCTCAAAGTGCGTCCCTCGTCCGAGCAGCGCGGTGATCTCGGTCGGCCGCTGGACGACGGTTTCTGCGGGGCGGCCTGTTTCCATGCGCGGGGCATTTAGCGCAAAACCCGGCGAGGGCGGCGGCGAAGTTGGGGGGACGCTTCCGCGCGACGCTTCGGCGCGACGCCTGGGCGCGGAGGCCCCGAGGGGACGTCAGCATCCGAACGGTGGGGGAGTGCAAACCGTGACGTGCGCCCGGATGCTCGATCCGGATCCATTCCATTCACCCGTATTTTTGAGCCTGTTCATGCGCGGCCTGGATCCTGCAACGGGGGCCGCGTTTCTCTCATCCCGGTCCGCCTCGCGCGTCCGTTGACGCGCGGTGGGCCTCATGGGAAGGGCCCGCGTTCGCGTGCGGGTCCGCGGTTGGATCGACCATCGCTGAAGGCTTTCGAGGACGAGGTAGTCGTGAAGAAGACGTTGCTACAGATGACGCTGGCGATGGCCAGCGTCGCGGCCGTGAGCGTGGCCCAAGCTCAGCCTGCGCCGACGGCGCCTGGTCCCGCCGCTCCCCCGCCGGCTCCCACCACCACCGCGGACCCCAACGCGCCCCCTCCTCCGCCGAGCGCCGCGCCCACGACGACGGCTGCGCCTGTGGCTCCTCCGCCCGCCGCGACAGCGCCTGCCACGCCTCCTCCCGCGGACGTGCCTCCCGCCGGAACAGCGGCCCCGCAAGGCGATCCGAACGCGCCTCCGCCGCCTCCCCCTGTCGCTCCCCCGCCTGCAGCGACGACCCCGGTGGCGCCCCCGCCCCCTGTTTTCGTCCCGCCCCCTGCGACCGCGGTCAACTGGAACGCGGGTGCTCAGGGTGGGGACACGACGACCCCGACCGACAAGCCCAAGCCCCTCCGCTGGAGAGGCACCCAGCTTGAATGGTACCAGTATGCGAACACGCAGTACTTCGGCGTCGGCCAGGACTACAACGACACCAGCGAGTTCCAGTACGTCCACCTCTACCGGTTCGCGCCCAACTTCTACATCGTCGACGAGAAGAAAGACAAGCTGTCCGTCAGCGTCAGCCTGGCCGGCACCGTCGAATACACGCACTCCAATGACCAGCTCCAGAACGAGTTCGTCTGGCGCGACACGCCCATCACCCTGAAATACGCGCGCAGCCTTCTCGAGAGCGCGGCGGCGGAGGGCGAGGCGCCCGAGTGGACAACGAAGGGCGGCGTCAGCGTCGGCGGGACGATCCCCACCTCCAAGAGGAGCGCCAACATGGGCCTCTACACGACGCTCAGCGCGGCGCTCAACCTGACTCAGCAGGTGAAGCTCCTCGGCTCGAAGAGTGACCTGCTCCCCAACCTCTCGCTCGCCGGGTCCATGACCTACTCGCACGCCTTCACCAGGTCCACCATCCCGGCGGGCGGCGCGATCAACATCGAAGCGCAGGACTTCGCCGGGAACCCCATCACCAACGACGTCGCCAGCGGCAAGGCGTGGGTCTGGGACAACCTCAACATCGGCATCTCCGCGACGGTCCCCATCTACAAGGACCTCTCGTTCGCCGCGAGCTACCGCTACTGGATGAAGTGGAAGCCCGCCGTCACGAACACCTCGCCCAACGGCTGCGACGTCCAGCTCTACACAGGGTGTGTCAAGGCCGAGGGCGTCACTGATCCGGCCACCTACTTCCCGGACTCGATCTTCGACATCGCGCTCAGCTACAACTTCTTCGACGTCGTGGACGCGGCGGTGGGCTACTCCAACTGGACGGCTTCGCTCGGTCCGGACGGTCGCATCAACACGAACGGCCACAACCTCTTTTACAGCCCCGAGGGCACGTTCTACCTCGATCTCACGGCCAACCTCGACGCCATCTACTCCAAGGCTTCGGGCCGTGACAAGAAGGTGGTCGCCAAGGGCGCGTCTTCGTCTTCCTGGTTCTGATCGGGGCTAGAAGTCCCAGTCTAGCCCCGCCCGCACTCCCCCCTTCAGATTCAACAGCAACGACCTCCCGTCGGTCTCCGGGAACACCTCCACGGCCCCGCCGACGCCCGCCCACGGGATGAAGCTCCGCACCTGGAGCGCCGATATC
>Ga0268298_10003498_pt1 | contig 16009 bp, 12 predicted proteins | sample WWTPWeurt_MetaG_FD_194462 | JGI IMG/M metagenome (GOLD analysis project Ga0268298, IMG submission 194462) | Activated sludge microbial communities from WWTP in Nijmegen, Gelderland, Netherland - WWTP Weurt | ecosystem: Engineered > WWTP > Aerobic digester > Activated sludge | place... | reverse complement strand
GTCTCCCCAAGGAATGCCCCTCTGGACTTTTGCCGGGCGGGGTACAGCCTCGCCGGCACGCTGGAGGTCTGGAACGCGTTTGATCTCCCGTTCGATGTGATCCTGCGCATTGACCATGAAGACACTGAAGCGAACACGGAACCTGATGAAGGTCCACTGACAGAATTATATGAAAATTCTTCAAGACTGCATGACGACGACTGGCTCGAGTCCCGGATCGAAGACGATATAAGTGGCTGGGAAGGATAACCATTCAATGAGAGGGCGGCTATATGGCTGCCCTCTCATCCTTTTATGGAGGAACCAATAACCACACTCTTTCAAACCACGATCGAACATCTGCTGCGATCGCTCGAAGTGCTTGAACAATTCCAGGCTCATACCGATTTCCATGTGCGCTTTGACATGCCAGACTACGACCGCCTTGTGATCGAAAGGCATGATTCACTGATCAGTGTCGCGCATTACTTTGAGCAGAACGGAGACCTGATCGCAGATCCTGAAATTGACCTGCACTATCCGAGCTGGACTCCCACAGCCATCACCCAGATCCTTGGATACAGGCGTACGAAATTCATCGAATTGGACGGGCAGATCCTGGTCGACACGGGTTTTCAGCACGAGGTCTCTTCGTTCCTAGCGATGTGGGCACGCAACATCCAGGCTCAGGGATGGATCGAGCAAGGAAATATATATGAAGATGCCAATGATCCCAGATAAGCCCGACCTGCTGGTGCTGCCGTTCACAGCCAGGATGCCGGGCACGACCCACTACCTCAGCTTTGACCAGGCCATGTACCTGCTACGAAATAGAAACCAGTTGGAGATTGAACGCAGCTATCCCAGCGCGCCTCATGCCGTCGGCTGGACGATCTTCCGCCGCACACCAGGGAAATACATTTATGAGAACGAACCGTTCTTTCGCTTCGAACGCGGTGCGCGCAGATATACCCGCAAGGCGTATGCCATTCACTACTCGCTTATCGACGATGGAGGGATGACCCCTGCCCATTTGAAACTATGATATAGAAAATATTTTCAACCATTCAGGAGGAACAATATGGAAGGAAAGCCAAGATGTATAAAATGCGGGCGGACCTTGAAATCTTCCCTCAGCATCTCGCGTGGGATCGGGTCAACTTGCGCAGGCGACAAGGTAACAACCGGCACAGGCATCCACGTTCGGTTGAAAGGAAGTTCCGGCGTCGCTTATAAAGCGAATGGGCCGAGAAAAAATCATGCGACTGTGATGACCGGCGACTTGCCGGAAAAGAAGTTCAGTAACAGGGAGCTGTCTCGCCGGCGGCGGAAGGAGCGCCGGCAGAGGCTGGAACGGCACGAACCTTTTGAGTGCGGCATCTTGCTTCCAAAAAAAGTACCTCTTGTCTATGTCCCGGTGGATGGAAGTACTTGGAAGGAAGACCCTGGCGGAAGAATGATCTCGCATGAGCTTTTACAGGAATATTTGAAACGGTATCACTTTATTTAGAGCAGAACTCCCCTGATCTGATGAAAGCCAGGGGAGTTTTTGTTTTAAGCAGGTATTGACTGAGTGGGAGGTAGAAAGATAATAAACTGGCTCGCTGGGAATTACGTAATTTAGGCATATATGGTGGTGGCAAGTAATTAGTATCCGCTCAAGTCAAGGTAGATAGGCCGGTAGGTGAATGAGATTGAAGATGCCGCCGCACAAAGACATGCAATCTGAAGTGTCTGAAGATATTCATACAATCTTCATTGCTCCTTATCGGGCGACGGGAGATGCTTACCTTGTCAAGACCGTCCTAAAGCACGAGAAGACTGCCTCACGTTTGTCCAAATGGATGGTCAGCAACCTGCCGGAAGGCTTGATCTTTTTTCCTTTCCGTGAGGATTTCAGCGACGGTTCGCACGACGAATGGCCTCGAAAGACTCCACCGAGAAGTCCGTCGCAGGGCGCGTGTTGTAAGCATCTTTCCAAACAAAGTATCCTGCTTGAGATTAGTTTCAGCTGTACTCAGCGAGATCAGTGAGGAGTGGCTGACTGGAAGAATTTATATAACTTTTCAAAATACAACTTAATCGATCGCAAAACCCAAAGATGACTTTGACCAATTTACAGAAAATACCTTGCTCTAACCATTGTGGATCCGTTAAAATCATATTTAAGCTAATAAGGAAGACCTAACCAATATATAGATCGAGGTATAGGCGACCATCAAAATGCTGTGAGTGACGACAAATGGTAGTAGAAAAATATTTTCCTCCCCCAGTCCAAAGTCAATTATTGATGAAATAAAACTAAAAACTGTTCAAGTTATCAAAAAACAACGAGAAATTCAGGAGGAATTACAAAATGGTAAACCCATACTTGCAAATGATGTCAGATTACTCAAGGACTTGCAGATCTGCTGTTATTCAATTGTTGTCTCAACTTGCTACTGCTTGGGGTATGGATGGAACGATCACAACATCCAAGACGCCGGATTTGATTGAATATAGTTGGGAAATTCAAGATGATGAGCTCGGGGTAGTTATAACACTCGATTGTGAAAACCCTCAAAGATACAACAGCCCTGAAGTTTGGCGGCTTATGATTGGAAAACCTGCTAGATACTCTGCCCCGGGTCTTGGTAACCATAGTTACTTTAGAACTTTTCCAGTGAGCAACGAGGGGTTGATGGGAATTGCGGACTATATTAATGAATGGGGTTCTGCTCACTTCTCAAAATGACGAGAAATAAATACTTTATTATTGAAATTTGATTAAGGTCCAATAGGCGGGGTTATCTAGGTTGGTGTCGATAATTACTTGCGACGATCATTCTATTTCCCCACGCCCAAGGCATCTTGAGCAATTAATATTTGCACGTCCATTGCACTCAGGGCATTTTTCAGCTCCATTTTGACAGTGTGAGCAAGGTGCTTGCCCCCAAGAGTTCTTTATATATCCTTTCCCATCGCAATACCGGCACTTGATATAGCCATTTGAGCAGCGACGCGGGCATCGCTTCTTTCCTGTTCCAGAACAATCCGGGCAACGACGCATTTGTTTCTCCAAAACATTAAGAATATTTCTCGCCTTCCTTTGCAAATCCTTGGAAAAGGTTGGCAGTTTTTATGTAAAAACTCAAAGGTGACTTAAATTTTGAATCCGATGCAGATTCTTGCAAGGTTCGTTCCTTCATACTTTCCCCTAGGCTTGTCCCTTCTGCTATTCCCACGAAGAGGATGCCTGCCCCCATGCCCATTGCGATAAAAATGATGTAGTTAATAACAACCCATGCGCTACTTTCACTAACAAAAGTACTGAGTAAGTAGAAATTGGATACTGACCCAAGGAAAAAGCCTGTAATTCCACCTGTCAATGCGCAAATGACACTGGAAACTGTGGTTGTCGACCACCTTGTCAAAAGGTACCCCAGGCCGCAGCCCAAACCTAAGATAAGCCCAAAAATTCCACCAACGATGCCCGACAAAAAAATCATTACCATAATGAAAAAATAAAAGAGATAACCGATAAAGGGTACAGCAAAAGAGGCGATCAAAAGAACAATTACCCCAATAATAATCCCGATAAGTGCACCGCCAAAACCAGATGTGCCCGATGCCCCTAAGAATAGGAAATATAAAAGAATTTCGCCGACAACGATGATGGGAACTGCATGAGCACCTGCGTAAGGCATGAAAAGGATAGCGGACATAACATCCTTTCCAGATCCGTTTCGGGTAACTTTTGCTTCAGTCACACTCACTTCATTTTCAGCAGGATCTGCCAATATGGATGGAGAGATAGGAGTAATTTTTCTTGAAGCTGTTTCTTCCAAATTTACTGAAGATTCACGTGGAATTGGTTGAAATTCTGGAGTTTTAGAATTAAATGTTGGATTGATAGATAATTCTTTAATTGTGGGCGGTATATCTTGCTTTTGGCTTGTTCCTAAATCAGATGATTGGATTGTTATTGGCGCATCGAAAGGAATTGCCCTGCCTGGGAAGAATTGCCTTGTTTTTTCTTGTTTAAAATCTTCAAATGGCTGACCCTTCCCAAAGATGGAATAGAGAATATCCCAAGCTTCCTGACAGGAATAATTTTCCTCTAATGCTTTTTTTGCGAGTATCACCCCGCCGCGATTATCCCCATTTAAAAAATAAATACGCGATTTTGCAGCATAAGATTGATTTTCAAAATTAATTGGTACGGAATGTTCCATTTGATCCTCGCCCAAGGAAACAGATTTGCCGATTTATTCACATAATATTATCGGCAGATTTAGCGACTTGTAGGGAGAATCAACCTTTCAAATACTATACAAGATACGAAGTTCTGGCAATTTCGGTAAATCTTCGATTTTTACCTCTCAAATTTTAGAATTCCCCGACATTGTGGATATTGTGAGCACCCAGATTGGATCCGCTTTTCGCTGTTCGCAGGGTCATCAAGCTGCATAATAGATTTTTAAGGAATGCTATTCTAAAAGATATTTGTTTTCATCTGTTCTTTTAATCTATTTATAAGTTCATCCTTTGAACAAGGGTTTTGTATGAAAATATTTAGGGCTTTTTCGGCTAACATCTTAACCTTTGGCCCTCGTGGAATATTAAATATTTCCATCAATTCATCACCTGTGATTGGCGAAACTGGCTTTTTTATCATGTCTCTTTCTATTAATTTCCTTGCTTGGATTTTAAAATCAAAATTGCCAGTTAAGTTTTGGAGTTCTTGAATCCAAATATCTGCGTTTTGCTTCCGAAACTTCACTATATCTAGATAGTCTATGCCGAATTCATGGGCAACGGTCCATATTAACGAGTCGAAATCATGTTGTTGGAGAATTCTCGAACTCTTAAAATTCCAATCATCTACTATGGATTTTGAGAATTCATCATTGGAGATGCGTTGGATTACATAGTGTACTCCATGTAAAAACAATAAAGCATCGCTGATTATTAATTCTAGGCATATCTGCCAATCATTAGGTGTTGCAGGCTCTTTTTTTTTAATTGCCCTGAAGAACCAATCTTCGGCGATGGTTTTCTGTTGAGCATTCCTGGCTATTTCCAGATCAAAACTATGTTGAAAGATTGTCCGTAGGGTCTTTAACTCTTGAAAATGTTTTTTTTTCGCCCCTACATTTTTTGCAGGATAAACATTAAATTTTTCAATTGCAAAATCTAATTCTCCTTTGCCTGCTTCATAATAAAGCATGTACAACCATGAAATTGCACGAAGAAACCCCGCCTCAAAACAAGTGAAATTAGTGGGCAATGCATACATTTCTCTGAAAACAGGGGACAACTTTCCAGTTTTTAAGGCATCTTTATTTATCGCAATCTTTGCTCGCTCGATTTCATTGAGCTTTTTTATCATTACCTCTCTGCTCATTTTATTTCCTGGCATAACGCTTTGCGCTATCTGCTATAGGGCCAATAAAATTAAAAGCAATATGGAATTTAGGCAAAGAGTCATTCTTTTTTAATTCCTTTCCTGAATAAAAATCGAAAGGAATAAAAATAACTCTACTATGCAATTCTTCTACATAAACGATACCTCGATCTCCCTTGTCATTAAGCGAGACAACTTGCCCATTGTATTCCTTGGGCTTTCCATCAGAGGTGCTGACCAAATAACTTCGTATAATCCGTTTTCTTCCTTGCATTGACTCGGCTTCATTTTCAAGCTCTTTAAAAGTGCGAAGCGAGCTTTCGATTTCATTAAGGTGGAAAAGTGCTATGCCGTGGATGTATCGCACCAATGGAGTGGAATACATTTCACCAGTCCCTAAAATGGCTTTTGTAAGATCGCGAACATATTTCCAGTCACTTTGACTGAATGGGACTGTTTGTCGTTCACCAGTAAGAATTGGTTTGTGAACTTTGCTTATCCACCAACTGCGTAAGAGCAGGTTCATGCATTTGCCATCGTCACTTATATTTTGACGGTTCGTCTCAAGGTAGTTTGCAGCTGTGGCAAATTTATCTATATGGGATTCTTCAAACTCTCCACTAAACAAATATTTACTAATGGGTTGAATTGCACGCAAATAATATCCAGCCTTGGATCCTTGGGCGAGCAATGCTTCAAATGCATCATCGGCCATTATTTTGTTCTTAAAGTATTCTGCTATTTCTAGTCGACGTTCTTGGAATTTTTTCTGTTGTTCTGGATCATACCCTTCACCATCTATTGAAAATAATACATGCAATAACCCAGCCTTTACTTCAAGCTCTTCTCCTGCTTGAAGAGTCTGAGAATTCAATACCATTAATGATGCCCAAGATAAAACATCCACTGGATGAAAATCATCTGGACTAAGGAATATAGTTTTATTTAAGCTCTCTTTTGCTTGCCAGAATATTTTCGTTATTTCTGTTGCGCTTGCGAGGTTTTGATCTAACAACTGTTTTGTTTTTGTCGCTAGTAAGGTGCCAAGTTCAACCAGGATTACACTCCGAAGGCGTAAATTTTTAACATCTACCAACTTGAGCGCCTGATTTAATACTATCTCTGCTTTTTCTAAAAGTTCTATAGAATTTTCCAGAGGGATAGATTTTCTTGTGTGCCATATTACAGATTCTCTTAATAAAGTTGCTTCCTGCAAAAAAAGTCGGGAATTAATTACACCTATGTTCTCTCTCAACTCTTCTAAAGCGCTCGTAATTTTTAAGGATAGTGGAGCAAATATATCCCAATGACGTCCATTTGGTCCCATGCTGCGAATCAGGTCAACAGCAAATTGAATATCAGGCGAATCACTATTTTCTGCATCAGATATCTCAAGGAGTAATTCTCTAGCAAAGTCAATTTCAGCATTTCCATAGCCAAAGCGATACTGAACAATAAGATCAGCCTCTAAAGGGTGTCGAGGCCCAATAGAAATTTGCCCCAATGAGTTTACTTCCCAGCGGAAAATATCCTGATCGAGATATTCAGCTAGCTGATCCATCCATTCTGATTTTAACGCACGCAGAAGAAGTTCAAATGGAACTTTTAGACCAAAACGGCCAGGTATCATTATTAAACCGATAAGCTTATTAATAAAATTTAAGTCTTCCCCATCAATTTGTTGAACTATTCCAGTAAACGAGGTGCTATCTCGTTTAAATCCCGCTTTATACAAAGCAAAACCCAGGGTAGTTGTTGGCGTAAGGGGTGTTTCATCAACTTTTTGAACAATATTTAGTTCTGCCTGTAATACTTCTTTATTTAAGCTTTGCCTAAGTTGATTGCGGGTTGGTGGAAGCAAACGATAAAGAGCAACAAAAAAAGTGAAATCTTGTCTGGTTTTTCCCAATAATTTCTCAAGGTTAATATCAATATCAATATTTTTTAGGAAAATAGATAATCTTTGTTTTTCATCATCAGCAATATTGCTAGGCGCCTCTACAAAGTTCTGCTTTTTCTTAGTGTTAATTTTTTCATTCTGCTTATAAGAACTTCCTACGAGTAGTGCTTTTCGGCCTCTACTAAGTAAATATCTTAGTGTTTGATAATATTGCTCAGGTTCTTCCATTCCATCCCAAATAATTAATGTAGATGGAGCGTTATTATCTTCAGCCCATTTGCAAAACTCATCTATGTCTGAAACAGATAGTCGAATTGATCTTCGTTCAATATAAAGAACAGGGATGTGCAATTTTATTGTTGCATCGTATGCTAATTTTCCAAGAGATATTGTTTTTCCTGTACCTGATTGGCCGTGCAAAATAATTGGTTCTTCGGTTTTATCTAAGGTTTCTAATGCGGCCTTCGTTTTAATCCATAATGTTGATTCAAAATTGCGCTGAAATGCAAAGCCTTGAAGATAGCCTTCCCAAACTGGTGTATTGCTTGAGTTATGCAAAAAAGTTAAGAAGTCAGCATATCGAGTGTCCAAGTGTTGGGTTACGGGTTCGAAAAATTTTCCCTCTAATATCAAAGCTGATTTTGAAACTTGATTCCATAAATCAGTTGGTACGGTAAAAACTTTATCCTGAATTCGAACTGTATGTTCGCCAAAATCTTCAGGTTTTTCATCCAATTTAATACTTCCCTGATTCGATGAAGTGACAAGGAAGTGCGCAAGACTTTCTGCGTGGGCAATAATTTTTCCTGATTCAACTAATTGTTTGAAGTCTTCTTTTCTATAAAAATCATCTGTGACATTGAAGAAATGAACCTGCCCACTAGTTAATGAATCAATAACTGGGAAAAATTCTTCAAACGGAAGCCAATCATTATCTAATGAATAGCCCTCGACTATCAATACCCCTAACGGAGTAACTATTTCTCTTAGCCTAACTAAAATTGGATATGATTCCAATTTTCTTTTTAACCATTCGCGTTTTGAAAATGGTGGCCTATTTTCCACATCGCCACCTATAGATCCAAATAAAAATGTCCCGTGAAGCCTAACCCTACTTCTTACATCTGGCGGGTTGTATTTTTTGTCAAAAATTGGAGTGACTGTTCGCCATTCAGTCCGAAAGGTTCTATACCAAAGTGTATCAATTGCTGTTGTATATACCCCGTTCCATGGAAATTTCGCAACGGTTTTTAGCCACTCTGGAGGGGAAAGACGGTCACATCTATTATTTATCCAGCCTAATTTTGATTCCTTGTTTTCCTGTAAATCAGGTTGAAAAATAGAAAAATAACCCTCTAAGATATCTGAATTGTCGGGGTAGTACTTATGAAGAATATCTTTTAATAATGGATCTGAACCAGTTTCTAAAGATAAGTATCCTTGGCCCAAAAAAAGAAATGCCAACCCATTTTTTAGTTGTTCTAATAAATCTTTTGATGTCATTTCATCTCCGATTATTCAAGTGTCTTATTTGTTTTATTATACGCCAGAACTTTTAATGGTTTTAGATAAATGTCAATATATAAGACAGAATAATACCTAAAGGAATTGTTTTGATAATTATGCACAGCTATAGTAAAGCGAGAACGCCTCTCTTTTTCATGTCGCGATTGTCACGAAATTCAAGGCACTCAGGTGGAATTAGGGGGGTAACCAGCCCGTAAAATCATACCAAAGAGAAGTGGAAAAATCATGGCAAAATAGAGCCAGGAGATATCCACATGAAGAAGTCAAAGTTTTCAGAAAGTCAGATTGTCAACATCTTGAAGGAACCGGAAGCAGGCATGGCGCTGGAAGAACTTGTTCGTCAGCACGGGTTTAGCAAAGCATCATTTTACAAATGGAAATCAAAGTACAGCGGCATGTCAGCCAGCGACTTGAAACGACTGAAAGAGCTCGAAGAAGAAAATCGACGGCTGAAACAGACGTATGCAAACTTGAGTTTGGAACATGCAGTGCTCAAGGATATTATCGAAAAAAACTCTAAAACCTGAAGAGCAGCGTGATCTGGTCAAGTACGCAATCGCCGAACATGAGCTGAGCGAACGACAAGCCTGTCGAGCAGTGAATTTGAATCGCGGCACCTATCGCTATCAAGCCAGCAAAACGGATGATCACGAAATTGAGCAGGAACTGCAGCAACTGTCAGAGAGCCAGCCGCGCTGGGGCTGCAGAAAGATGGCCGATTACTTGAGAAATCAAGGACATCACTGGAACCACAAGCGCATTCGAAGGATTTACCGTGGTTTGGAGCTGAATTTGCACAGAAAACCAAAGAAACGGCTGGCTGCCAGGACTGCACTGGCACTTGGGGTGCCAGTGCAGTCCAACTTGACTTGGTCTCTGGATTTTATGAGCGACAGCCTTTCCAATGGCAGAGCCATTCGCATCTTGAACATTATTGATGATTACAACCGCGAAGCTCTCTGGATTGAAGTCGATCATTCACTACCAGCAGAACGAGTGGTTCGCGTACTGGAAAATCTGCTACTTTGGCAAACTGCACCCAAACAGATCCGCATGGATAATGGTCCAAAGTTTATCTCCAAGCGCTTGGAGAATTGGGCAAAAGAAAAACAAATTGAGTTGATGCATATTCAGCCGGGCAAGCCTGCACAGAATGCCTATATCGAACGCTTCAACCGCACGTTTCGTGAAGATATTTTGGACGCGTATTTGTTTGATGATTTGGATGAAGTCCGTTTGATTGCAGAGCACTGGCTTGAAGATTACAACATCATCCGTCCGCACGAGGCATTAAAGGACTTATCACCCCGCCAATACGCAATTCAAAAGACCTGATTTTGTCTACTTATCATTGGTATATGAAATGGGTACTTGACAACCGCTCCACCACATCCGTGCCAAACATATCCAGCGGTGGCTCATATAAGTCAGCGGTTTCGAGATTGCGCTTCTGCAAAAACACACTTTGCACGGCACGCAAAAAGCGAATCTGGTCGACGTTGGGTTAATCAAGATTTCTCATTAAGAAACAATGGTAACTGTAAATCCTTCTTACTTTTTTTCTTAATCAAAGGAATTTTACCTGTTGATTTATCATCATCGACTTTCGACTGAAATGTGAAATCCTGGGAAGTCAATAATTCTTCTTCAAGGATGAAACCTGTTCTTCTAACGTTAGTGTCCTTTTGCCAAAAAATAATCTCCTCAAATTCCTTTTTCTTCCTTATCTCTGAATATGCACTTACATCCAGAACATAAGCTTCGAAATATTTTCCTGCTCGCTTACTAACCGTGACATGAGAACTCACCTTATGAATCAGTCTTAAATCCATAAGTTCTTGTAGGGTAGCCAGCCCCTTTTCTTTTGCGGATTCGTATAAAAATAAATTTGACTTTGCATAATTTATGCAAAACGTCTTAATTCTTTTGAACGTATCTTCAAGACTGATGTGTTCTTCGTCGTTAATCATATCAATTTTAAATTCATCCATTTTGGTGGTTGAATATTTACCTGCAGCTCGATTTACATCCTCGCGTCCAACTCTTTCAGTACGAAACTTATCACCGCTCGCAATTCTTTCCTTTGCCACTGTTATTGATTGATCGAATATTCCCAAGAAATCCCTTGCAACACCACCACTCGCTAAGACAAGTCTATCAATAGCATCGTCAACAAATATTTTTTTAAGATCAGGAAGTTGCGATTCTTCTACAAATGCATGTAGAATCGCTAACAAGAACTTCTTTGTTGTAGAATAATTCTCAAGAGTTAGATCCAGATTTATCTCATGCGCATCATCGCCCAGCTTTAATCCATAAGTTGGATCACCCTTTACATACCAAGTACTTCGATGTCGCACTGTCCCAACCTTAAGCCAAAGATTGTTTCCCTTTGCTATTCTATGAAAATAGTCCACTAATTTTGCTTGGTCAGATCGCTTAATGTAGTAAAGATCATCGAGAAATAAATAGGAATCGCCATCGGATATCCTTGACATTTCTTTGAAAATATCTTGGTATTCTAGAATGTGCCTGTGTAGGAAGTCGGTTTTATTTACTTGAAAAACCTCTTGGATTTCCTCAGTATTAGTTTGGCTTTCTCCCGCACTCGCTCCTGATTTTATTTGTGCTATCGGGGAGCTCAATGATCCAATGGCACTCGCTTCAACATTGCTTTGAAGTTCGTTTTTATGAACTCTTTGAATATTTATCTGATCGGATGAGTTTAATACAATTGTGAGTTCTCCAATTTTTTCTTTGAGTCCGTTTGCCAGATTTTCAGCTTCCTTTTTATTAAATGCAGGGCGCAATGGAATTCTTCCGAATAAATTCTTCCAAAAAGTCGTTTTTGTAGAAGGGTTTACCGCCGCTGTTCTAAGCCATAGTTCAAACTCTTGAAATGTTTGAATAAGTACACTAAGGAGAACATCAGGATATGCATGCCCCTTAAATGATTCCAAATCAATAAAAGCAATGGGTCTTCTGTCAACAGTTAAATCAGCTGCAGCTTTTCTGAGCAGACTCGATTTCCCAGAACCCCTTCGCCCAAAAACAATACTATGTACCCTGCTAGTGGCTTGATTTAGTGTTCCTGCTGCTGGTTCAATGAAATATTTCACCCCCCTTTTTGTCGATCTGTAACTTTCTTTAACAAGGACAATGAGTTTTGAAACTTCTTCGGAATTTAGCGTGTTGTTTTTCATTTTTCCTCAAAAATCAGTTTATCAGCTTGTATCATATCAAATTGACTAACGATTTATGGGTATTTGGCACACCATCGCCAACGCTTCCCCATTTTCGCGATACAAACAATAATCACAAACTCCATTCCACGGCTCCGTATCATAATCATAACCGTCCACGGGGATTTCGATCTTCACCTTAGAATGGTCACGCAGATACCAACCCGCCTGTTCCAACTGGGGATTGATCATTTCCTTACGGGTGCGTTCCTCGGATATTTTGCGGGGCATGGTCCCCTTTGGATGAGGTTAAATCAGAATTGATCAATTCCATCCAAGCATAAGACCAAATCTATAATTGGACAAGTGACATAGATAATGTTGGTGTTTAGTATTGAATGGAATTTCTGCTTCAAGACATGAGTCCTAAGATGCTATCATCATGGCGATACGCTCAGGATAATACATCCGTTCGCATTAATCCCAAGAAAACAACCGAAAATATGCCGAAATCCAACCAAGATTGGATTGGATTGGACGCTCATTTCCAATTGAGGAATTCCTCTGCGATCAAAATCGTTGTGGGGTACTTTTTCCAAATAGGAAGACGCAGGCAAGAAGCTCCTTGATCACATTTATAGTATTTATATAAACTAGTAGTCTGTCAAACATGAATTTTTGGATATAAATATTTTAGTTTGATACGAGCATCGGTAGTGGTAAAACGCCAATCTACTTTAACAACTTGTTCATTACGTTCTTTTGTCCAGGCTTGAGCCTCAGCTCCGAGCATATCCTGATCCGAAATACGTCCGTTCAAACACTGACGCACAAGAGCACTCAGTTCAATTTCAGCCATGTTCAACCAACTGCCGTGTTTCGGTGTGTAGTGAATTTCAAACCTTCTGCTCAAACGGTGTGCTTCTTCTGGTTCAAAACCTTCATAAAAAGAAGCCAGCTTATGGGTATTTAGGTTATCCATCACTACCACGATCACTTCTGCATCAAGATAATGGATGTCAGATAAATCTTTCATAACGTGTGCCCAGTCCACAGATTTGCGATGTGGATGGGTTTCAATAAAACGCTTGCCTGCCAAGGGTTCGAACAATATGAAGATATTGGCGTTGCCTTGTCGTTCGTACTCATAGTCTTGCTTTTCAAGCTGCCCTGGTTTACTTGGCAAGGGTTCATATTTCTCAGCAAGTAGTTGTTTGGGCATCTCATCCATGCAGATTTGAGGCCGTTTTGGATCATACGGACGCTTGTAAACATCCAACACATCTTCCATATGACATACAAAAGCTGCATTTGCTTTCGGTGGAATATACCAACCTTCTTTCAACCACGGCTTGAGTTCGTTTTTTTAAGGGCTGTCGGAATTATAAATAATGTGCCCCATTCTATCCCTTTGAGATTGAATTTAAATCAATCATTAATCTACACTCCGTCCATTCGCAAGACTCGTGTTGATCTTTTGGAATTTTGTTTATAAAGCTTTTAGCTGAAATGACATAAGGGCCATCTGCTGCGGTAAGTTTAATTACATTTACGCCTAACCAAAAATAAAAATAATACGAATCTAGGTTTTCCAATGCAATATTCCATTCGTTTCTCGATATTTTGAATCTAAAATTATTCAAATTGGTCATAACAGTTGATTTAACTTCAATTTGAACAGGAGAGTAACTTATCTTTTTTCGCGCACCTGTTTTTCCCTTAATTGAAAGGACATCATATCCATAATTATCGCTAAATCTTGAAATCCATTTCAGATATTGCTGAGGATGCAATATTCCATCTGATATCAGCCGAGAATTTTCGTATTCGACGGTTAATTTTTCGCCAACATCGCCTATTTCTTTTGTGTTAGACAAATCAAATTTATTTACATTGGCAAGGATGGCATTCCACCAATCTTCAACTTCATCTTGCTCAAAATCAAAAAGCTCAGCTTGGTCCAGTATATCAATCCATTCTTGGGGAATTGATATTTTAAAAGCATCAACATCTTTATCAAAGAACAACAACCATGTAAATCTGTATAAAGAGAGTAATATTATTCTCTGTAAAATAGCCCTGACTACTGAAGTATTTGGATCCTTAGTAGAACATAATGGAAGAAGAATATCTTCACAAAGGCTGTTTATTGAAACAATCCCATCCTCGAATTCGATAAATTTACATATATTTCCAAGTCTTACAGCGTCATCAAAAGGGACAGTTCCACCCAACGCGCCTGATTCTTGAATCATGGAAGACAATTCTTGTATGCTCATTTTTTTGTATTGAGACACCAAGTAAATCAGTTGCCAAAGGATTATTATTTTTCCTGAAGAAACTACAAAGCCTTGTTCTTTAGTCATTTGAATTAAAAATATGGTTATGAATTAATTGAATATCTGCCTGATCAAACCCGAGACCTTTATCTTCAATGTCTTCAGAGTCGTAGGCCAGTCTGGCTAGACCAGGATCATTTAATATTTTCGACATTAATTTTGTTTTAAGACCTAATCGGTTTGAAACAACATCATCAATAGTATCTTTGGCAATCAATATTTCTATTGACGTGTCAATAGTTTTTGATAGCCCTAGTCGATGAATTCTGTCAACTGATTGCAAATAGTGTGCAGCATTAAAGTTTCTATCTAAATAAATAGCGAAATGGCACACCTTATGCAAACTTATGCCTTCCCCTCCTGCCTGAGGATTTGCTATCATCACTCTACATGCATTATCTTCGTGGAATTTTCTTATTCGCCATTCACGACTATCTTCATCCGCCTCAGAACCAGTTGGAATGGCGCCATAAATGGACACAGGATTGTAAGACGAAAACATCTTTTCTAGCAGCTTTACATTTCGAACGAAACATGACCAAATTACAATTTTATTGGACGGATTCGCATTTAATATTTGGTCTACTCTTTTGGATAAATATTCTATCTTTGCAGATTTTTCATAACGAGAATATTCGCTCAACAAATTCCAAGCTTCTGCGTTTTCAGGTACAGGAAGTGTCTCTTGATAAAATTCATCGTTAGTTCCAAGCAACATCGGGTTGACAGCTGCTTGTAAAAGACCTACAACGCTTCTTCCGATATTTCTAAAATGCTCTTTAGTTCCCCATTCCAAGCCTTTCAAAGTTCTTGCTGATTCCGACTTTATCAAACTATACAGTTCTGATTGGGCCACACCCATTTCTATCTTTTTAAATTTTATTATTGGATGCCGCAACCCCAATTCTTTTTTCGTTGTTCTAACAAAAAGGCTTTTGATAGATTTTGTTAATTCCTTTATTTGATTTTCATCATTTTTCTTACCCACAAATTTCTCGATAATATTTTCGGACCATAAATAATCAAATTGAGGATCTAAGTCCATAATGCCTTGGGGCATTGGGGTCCCAGAAAGAATATCGCGTCGCTTGGCAAGATCAGCAAGGTTTATTATTTGCTGAAAGCTCAAATTGTTCATTCCACTCTTTACTCGATGAGACTCGTCTAGCACAAGATGTACTTTATTATTTGTAAAATAGGAATATAAACCTTGAATGCTTTTTCTCATTTTTTCGTAATTAATCAAAATTACAGCAGGTGCTTGTTCCGTAATCACGTGAAAATTGATTAGGTGACTAGTATTCAATCTAACAATTTTTATTTTTTCTTTTTTGAAAATTTCATTTATTTCATCTTCCCAAGATATAAATGCATTAATTGGAGCCACAACAAATAGACAATCAACTATTTTTCTGAACTTGAGTATCGAATGAACCCCCAGCAACGTCGTTGTTTTACCTGCCCCTGGAACAGAGAAGTTTGCGCCGTGTTTTATTTTTAATAACTTCTCAACATCACGATATTGCTCCGGAGTTAACTTCCGAGAAAACCCAACATCTTTAAGATTATCTTCGATCTCTCTTTTTGAAATTTCAATCAAAGTCGATCGGTTTTTATATTTATCTTGATCATCAAGCCATTCGCTGATTAGAGACCTAGAATAATCATCAAACTTAATATCTATTCCTTCTTTTTT
>Ga0268298_10003497_pt1 | contig 16012 bp, 16 predicted proteins | sample WWTPWeurt_MetaG_FD_194462 | JGI IMG/M metagenome (GOLD analysis project Ga0268298, IMG submission 194462) | Activated sludge microbial communities from WWTP in Nijmegen, Gelderland, Netherland - WWTP Weurt | ecosystem: Engineered > WWTP > Aerobic digester > Activated sludge | place... | reverse complement strand
CCGAACCCGAGCGTGGACCGCAGCCCGACCGCGGTCGACGACCTGTGGCTCGCGACGCTCAACGGGCGCGGCTCGATGATGCTCGCGACCGACCCGACGAACCTGACCGAGCAGGTGATCGAGATCATCAACGACATCGTGTTCAAGGCCGGCGCGCAGAGCGCCGTGGGCCTGGCGAACCCGAACCTCTCGATCGGCACGAACAAGGCGGTCTGGTCCTCGTACAACGGCCGCGGCTGGACCGGCGACGTCAACGCGAGCTCGATCAACCTGACCACCGGCGCGGTGTCGAGCACGCCGATGTACTCGACCGCCGACCAGATGAACGCGATGCTGTGGTCGACGCGCAAGATCGGCTCGTTCAACGGCACGACCGGCGTCGCGTTCACCGACGCCGCGATCGGGTCGCGCCTGACCTTCGTGCCGGCGGGCACCACCGCGCAGCTCGTGAACTGGCTGCGCGGCGACAAGTCCCAGGACGGGCTGCTCTATCGCAAGCGCATCGGCATCCTCGGCGACATCGTCAACGCCGAGCCGGTCGAGACGCCGGACGGCTCGACGATCTTCCAGGGGGCCAACGACGGCATGCTGCACGCGATCGACGGCGTCACCGGCGCGGAGAAGTGGGCGTACGTTCCGAGCGGCGTGCACGCGAACATGGGCGCGCTCGCGATGAAGACGTACTCGCATCGCTTCTTCGTCGACGGCACGCCGACGATCCAGAAGCTCGACGGCGGCAGCGTCATCCTGGTGGGCGGCCTGCGCGCCGGCGGCCAGGGCTTCTACGCGCTGAACGTCACGAACCCGAACGCGTCGTCGGACGCCGACGTCGCCTCGAAGGTGCTGTGGGAATTCCCCAGCGCCGCGACGTCCGGGTACACGACCAAGCTCGGGCTCTCGTACTCCAAGCCGGCGATCGTCAAGACGGCGGGCAGCGGATGGGTCGTGCTGGTCGCGTCCGGCTACAACCCGTCCGGCGACGGCAAGGGCCGCGTGTTCATGCTCAACGCGATGACCGGCTCGGTGCTGCGCGAGTTCGTCACGCCGGTGGTCTCGGACATCGGACAGGTCTCCGCCTTCATCACCAAGGTGGGCGCCGACTACATCGCGAGCGCCGCGTACGCCGGCGACCTCGCCGGCAACGTCTGGCGCTTCGACCTCGCGAGCGGCGCCGTCGCCAAGGTCGCGACGCTGACCGACTCGAGCGGCAATCCGCAGCCGATCACCGCGGCGCCGGAGCTGACCACGGTGAAGAACATGCCGGTGGTGCTGATCGGCACCGGCCGGCTGCTGGGCGAGTCCGACTACTCGGTCTCGCAGGTGCAGTCGTTCTACGCGATCACCGACACCGGCACGCCGGTGGCCAACGTGCGCACCGACCTCGACGTGCGCACGCTGGTGCTCTCGGGCGGCATCCGCACGCTGGCGGCGTCGACGCCGGACTGGCTGACGCGGCGCGGCTGGTACTTCGACCTGCCCTCCGGCGAGATCGCGAACACCGACCCGCAGATCGCGCAGGGCGCGGTGTTCTTCACGACCAACAAGCCGACGATGACCGCGTGCGCGTCCGAGTCGTACCTGTACATGGTCGACATCGTGTCCGGCTCGCAGCGCCCGCCCGAGCAGTTCACGGGCACGCCGTGGACCGGGACCAAGGTCGGCGACGTGCTGTCGTCGCGACCGGTGCTCGCACGGCTGCCGTCGCTGTCGATGATCGCGCTCACGCACGAGTCGAACAACACGATCCTGACGACCTACATCAAGCCGCCGAAGCTGAACGCCCCCAGGCGGGCGGCCTGGAAGGAAGTGCAGCGCTGACGCGCGCCGGGCCCGCGCGGCCCGCTCTCGACGGCCCTCCCCGCCCCCGCGGCCGGGAGGGCCGGTTCGTTTCGTGCCGGCGCCCTCGGCGTCAACCGCCGCGCGGCTGGCGCGTTACAGGCGTGGGGCTCTCGTTTCCCTCGACCCATTCCCAAAGGATTCCATGATGAAACTGCGTCTCGCCACTGCCGCCGCCCTGTTCGCCATCGCCCCCGCGCTCGCGCTCGCGCAGGGCACGGCCCCGGCGACCCCGGCGGCCCCCGCGGCGCCCGCCGCCGCGCCGGCCGCGCCCGCGGCGGCTGCCGCCGCGGCGCCGGCCGCCGACAAGAAGGCCGTCAAGCCGGCGAAGAAGCACGGCAAGAAGAAAGCCAAGGCGAAGGCCGCGGCCGCTCCGAAGGCGAACTGATCCGCCGCGCGTGAAGGACGCCGGGCCCCGCGGCCCGGCGTCGTCGTTTCACCCCCCGATCCTCCTTCCGGTGCCCGCTCCGATGCCCCGCCCGATCCTCGAAGAAAGCCGGCTGCACCCCGCGATCCGCGAAACCGTCGCGCGCCTCCACGAAGACATCGTCCGCGAGGTGCAGGCCGCGGTCGCGTCCAATGACGTCGTCGTCGTCGGCATGGCGCAGAACCCGTTCCCGCGCAAGGCGCGCAAGCTGCTCGACGCCGCCGGGGTCGCCTACCGCTACCTCGAGTACGGGAGCTATTTCGGCGACTGGCGGCGGCGCAATGCGCTCAAGATGTGGACCGGCTGGCCGACGTTCCCGATGGTCTTCGTCAAGGGCGTGCTCGTGGGCGGCGCGAGCGAGCTGAAGCGGCTCGCCGACAGCGGCGAACTGAAGCGCACGCTCTCGGGGGGCTGACGCGCGCCGCGTCAGCGCACCTGCGTCTCGCGCGTCGTCGCGAGCACCAGCCGGCCGTCGCGCACGAGCTGGTACCGGCCGCTGTAGCGCCCTTCGGGCATGGCGCCCTTCGACACCCGCCGCCCCACGTACCCGTAGCGCACCGCCGCCGTCTCGCGCACCGTCGTCTCGTGCACGGCGACGGGCTCGCCGTCGGGGCCGATCACGTCGATGCGCTCGACGTCGCCCGGGAGCACGCCGAACACCTCGACGTAGAACACGAGCGCGTCGGGGCGGGGCGCGAGCTCGCCGCGCGCCTGTCCGCGCTCGGCGCGCTCGCGCTCCAGAGGCCCGCTCGCGAACCCCGCGAACAGCACGCCGCTGGCGCGATAGCGCAAGGCGTTCGCGACGTCGTCGCTCCACAGCGTGAACGTCGCCGGCGCACAGCCCGTGTCCGTCTGCGGCGCGAACGGGTCCAGCGCCCGGCCGTGGTGGCGCACGGTGAAGTCGAGGTGAGGGAACTCGGTCCTGCCCGACAGGCCGACCTGCCCGAGCGGCTGCCCCGTCACGACCGGCTGGCCGACGCGCACGCGCACCGACCCGCGCCTCAGGTGGCTGTACTGGGTCTCCCAGCCGTCGGCGTGCGCGATGCGCACCGCGTTGCCCGAGGGGTTGCGCGCGAGCGCCTCGCGCGGGCGGGCGTGCATCGAGACGTCGGGGTCGCCGTCGTGGACCGCGACGACGCGCCCCGGCGCCGCGGCGACGACCTCCACGCCGCGTTCCATCTGCGGGAGGTCCAGCAGCCGCAGGTCGGTGCCGGTGTGCCCGTCGTAGGTCAGCGCGCCGCATGCGTAGTCCCGCGTTCCCGGCCCCGGGTCGCGGTCGAAGTGGTTCTGCACGAAGCAGTCGTCGCCCGGGGTGCAGTCGAGCGGGAGCGCGAAACGCGGCGCGCCCGCGAGCTCGGGCGAGGGCTCGTTCGGCGCACCCGACGCACTCGGCGCACTCGGCGCACTCGGCGCACGCTCCTGTGCCGGCACCTGCGCAGGCTCCTGCGCCGTTGCCGGAACCTGCGCCCGCGCCAGGTCCGCGGGCCGCACGCACGCCAGGAGCGCGGCCACGGCGATCACGCCCGCCGGAAGGCGGTCCAGGCGTCCGGGACGCAGGGCGCCGAAGGCCACGTGCCCGCGGATCAGGACGCTACGGCGACGCCGGCTGGATCGTCCCGGTGCACTCGCCGAACCCGATGCGCGCGAAGCCGTCGCGCTCGCACCAGGCGCTCAGCGCGAGCGTGTCGCCGTCCTCGAGGAACGCGCGCGTCTCGCCGCCGGGCAGCGCCACGGGCTGGCGCCCGCCGTTGGACAGCTCGAGCAGCGAGCCTGCCTCCTCGGGCGCGGGCCCGGACTGCGTGCCGGTGCCGAGGAGGTCGCCCGGGCGCAGGTTGCAGCCGTTGACCGTGTGGTGCGCGACCATCTGCGCGAGGGTCCAGTACGCGTGCCGGTAGCTGCTCGCCGACAGCCGCACCCGGGCCCGCCCCGCCGCGCGCATCGCGGCGGTCTGGATCCAGGCCTCGACGCGGATGTCGATCGCGCCGTGCGCACGGTTCTCCGGGCCGTCCAGGTAAGGCAGCGGCGGGGGATCGCCGGCCGCGCGCTCGAACGCGACGCGATAGGGGGCGAGCGCCTCCATCGTGACGATCCACGGCGAGACCGTGGTCGCGAAGTTCTTCGCGAGGAAGGGACCGAGCGGCTGGTACTCCCAGCCCTGCACGTCGCGCGCCGACCAGTCGTTGAGCAGGCACATGCCGAAGACGTGCTGCTCGGCCGCGCCGATCGCGATGCGCTCGCCGGCGCGATTGCCGGGGCCGATCCAGGCGCCGAGCTCCAGCTCGTAGTCCAGGCGCCGGCAGGGTGCGACCACCGGCTCGGAAGCGCCCGGCGGCATCAGCTGGCCCACCGGCCGGACCACCGGCGCTCCGCTCGCGACGATCGAGGACGAGCGCCCGTGATACGCGATCGGCACCCACTTGTAGTTCGGCAGCAGCGCGTTGTCCGGGCGGTACTGCCGCCCGACGCTCGTCGCGTGGTGGATCGACGTGTAGAAGTCGGTGTAGTCGCCGACGCTCGCCGGCACCGTGGTCTCGACGTCGGCCAGCGGCACCAGGCAGCCGGCGAGCCGCGGCGCGAGCGGGCTGCCCGCGCGCAAGCCCCGCGACAGCGCGAGCCGCAGCGCGGACCACGCGGGCGGTCCGAGCGCCATCAGGCCGTTCAGCGCCGGTGCCCCCGCGTGCGCGGCGGCCACCGCGGCCTGGCCGGAGAACACGCCGGCGGCGTGCGCGGCCGCCACGTCGAGCACCTGGTCGCCGATCGCGACCCCGCCGCGCCACGGCTCGGTGCTCGCGCGCCGCCTGAAGACCGCGTGCGGGAGGTTCTGCAACGGGAACGCGGTCCCGGGCACGTTGGCCGAGTCGATCCAGCTCGTCAGGTCCGGCGCGTGCGTCTCGTTCAATCGGCTCATCCGATGACCTCTTCGTCGAAAGCGCTCAGGAGCGCGCGAGCCCCCTGGGCAGCGGGAACGACGTGCTCTCCTCGATGCCGGGCAGCGTTCGCACCGAGGTCGCCCCCAGCGAGCGCAGCCTGTCGATCAGCGCGCGCACCAGCACCTCGGGCGCCGACGCGCCGGCGGTGACGCCGATGCGCGAGCGTCCTTCGAGCCACGCGGGGTCGAGCTCGTCGGCCGACGCGATCAGGCGCGCCTCGCAGCCCATCTTCTGCGCGACCTCGCGCAGCCGGTTGCTGTTCGAGCTGGTGTTCGAGCCGACGACGAGCACCAGGTCGCACTGCGGCGCCATGAACTTCACCGCGTCCTGGCGGTTCTGCGTCGCGTAGCAGATGTCCTGCTTCTTCGGCTCGGCGATGCCGGGAAAGCGCTTATTGAGCGCCGCGACCACCGCGGTGCAGTCGTCGACCGACAGCGTGGTCTGCGTGACGTAGGCGACCCGCTCGGGATCGCGCACCTGCAGGTGCTCGACGTCGGCGGGCGTCTGCACGAGGTGGATGCCGCCGTCGGCCTGCCCCATCGTGCCCTCGACCTCGGGGTGGCCGGCGTGGCCGATCATCACGACGTCGAGGCCCTCGCGGCGCATCTTCACGACCTCGACGTGCACCTTCGTGACGAGCGGGCAGGTGGCGTCGAACACCCGCAGCCCGCGCCCCTCGGCGGCTTCGCGCACCGCGCGCGAGACGCCGTGCGCCGAAAAGATCACGGTCGCGCCGTCGGGCACCTGGTCGAGCTCGTCGACGAACACCGCGCCCTTGTCGCGCAGCGCGCCGACGACGAAGTCGTTGTGGACGATCTCGTGGCGCACGTAGATCGGCGCGCCGTACATCTCGAGCGCACGCTCGACGATCTCGATCGCGCGGTCGACGCCGGCGCAGAAACCCCTGGGCTGAGCCAGTAACGCTTCCATCTTCGGTGCCTCAGAGGATGCCGAGGATCTCGACCTCGAGCCGTACGCGCTGCCCGGCGAGCGGGTGGTTGAAATCGAACAGCGCCGAGTCGGCGTCGATCTCCTTCAGGACCCCGGCGAAGCGTCCGCCGTCCGGCGCCGGGAACTCGACCAGGTCGCCCGGCGCGTACTGCGCGTCGGGGCCGCTGCGCTCGTCGAGCGTGGCGCGCGAGACTCTGCGCAGCAGCTCGGGATTGCGCACGCCGAACGCGTCGCCGGGCGCGAGCTCGAACTGCGCCCGGCTGCCTTCGGCGAGTCCGACGAGGCAGCGCTCGAGCGGCTCCGCCATCTGGCCGGCCCCCAGCTGCAGTGTCGCGGGGCGGGCGCCGAAGGTGCTGACGACGTCGCCGCCGGAGTCGGCGAGGCTCACGCGGTAGTGCAGCGTGAGGTAGGAATCCGGGCGCACCACGGGTGCGGCGGGTGTCATGGGAAACGCTCCTGGGCGGAGTGCGGACCGGCCGGCCGGCACGCGCGACCGGCCCGGTGCGAGCCGCACGGGACCGGCCAGATTCTAAGCGATCGGGGCGTCCGCACGGCCGAGCACGCGCCGGCCGAATGGACGAGCGACGGCGCGCGCCCGATCGCACAGACTTGCCGCTCGCACCCCGCCCGTTCGAGGAACGCCCCATGACGATCCGATCCTGGCCGCCCGAGCGGCGCCCGCGCGAGCGCATGCTCGCCGCCGGCCCCGAGTCGCTCGCCGACGCCGAACTGCTCGCGGTGCTGCTGCGCCGCGGCCCGCGCGGCAGCGACGCGGTCTCGCACGCGCACGCGCTGATCGCGTCGTTCGGCTCGCTGCAGCGGCTGCTCGCGGCGGAGCCCGAGGTGCTGTGCGAGCGTCCCGGCGTGGGCCGCGCCGGCTGGGCCACGCTGCAGGCCGCGCGCGAGCTCGCGCGCCGCTCCACGCTCGAGGCGCTCGCCGAGCGCGAGGCGCTGGGCTCGCCGCAGCAGGTGCGCGAATTCCTCACGCTGTGGCTGCGAGACCGCCCCGCCGAGGCCTTCGTCGGCCTGTTCGCAGACAGCCAGCACCGCCTGATCGCCGCGCGCGAGCTCTTCCGCGGCACGCTGTCCCAGACGGCGGTGTATCCGCGCGAGGTCGCGCGGCACGCGCTGCGGCTGAACGCGGCGGCGGTGATCTTCGCGCACAACCACCCCTCGGGCGTGGCCGAGCCCAGCGTCGCCGACCGCGTCCTGACCGACGCGCTGAAGGCCGCGCTCGCGCAGCTCGACGTCGCGGTGCTCGACCACCTCATCGTCGCGGGCAACCGCTGCGTGTCGTTCGCGGAGCGGGGCTGGATCTGACCACCGCGAGCGCACCCGGCACGGACTTTGACTTCCCCCCCGTTTTCGGCCTAGAATTGTCGGCTTTGCGGAATCCGTCGTGCGCGCGTTGCTTTTCGCGCCGTCCAGGCCGGATCCCGCCGGATCAATCGAAACGACGCCGCCTGCGCAATCATTCTCGCCGCGGGCGTGTCCGAGGAGCTCAAGATGGCCCGAGTTTGCCAAGTGACCGGGAAAGGCCCGATGGTCGGCAACAACGTCTCGCACGCGAACAACAAGACCAAGCGCCGTTTCCTGCCGAACCTTCAATCCCGCCGCTTCTGGGTCGAGAGCGAGAGCCGCTGGGTGCGCCTGCGCCTGACGAACGCGGCGCTGCGCCTGATCGACAAGAAGGGCATCGACGTGGTGCTGGCCGACCTGCGCGCGCGCGGGCAGGCCGTCTGACCAAGGAGACCTGAGCCATGCGCGACAAGATCAAGCTCGAATCGACGGCCGGCACCGGCCACTTCTACACGACCACGAAGAACAAGCGCACGACGCCCGAGAAGATGGAGATCAAGAAGTTCGATCCCGTCGCGCGCAAGCACGTGATCTACAAGGAAACGAAGATCAAGTAGTCGTCCGCGGCATCGCCGCGCCGGCCATGAAAAAACCCCGCACGAGCGGGGTTTTTTCATGGCCGCGGGCGCCGGTGCTCAGGGGAACGACCTTCTCTCCCACCCTCTTGAAGGTCGGCGACCCTGGGGGGTGCGCTGGCACGTCGCGCGGCTCATGTCGGCAGGGGTCCCTTGGCGACTGTATGGCTGGCGAGTTGCCGAGCGGCCTGTCTCACGCCGCCAAGAACGCGATCGGCCAGTTGCGCCGGAAAGTCGGCAGGCAGCTTCGCCTCGACCTCGGCAAGCGCCCCGGGCGTGCGCTCGATGAGTTCGTCCAGCACGGCCGCCACGACGCTCCTCAGTCCGCACGACACCGCGGTGGATTCGAAGTGGCGTCGCTCGATTTCCTTCCAGCGATAGTGACGGTTACGCCCCCAGAGGGCCATTGCCATCCTGATTTTCTCGGGCGAGAGCTGGCCGGCCTTGTGGCCGAGCACCGGGTAGGCTGAGAGCACGTCGTAGCGAGGCGCGAGGTGATACGCACCGCGCGCGAGCAGCATCACGCTGAAGTTCTTCGCGTGTCCGTCGATGGCTGCGAGCATCCAGAAGAGCACCTGCGTGCGGAAGAAGTCGAGCCGGTCCGTTTCGGCATTGCGCGAACCCCGCAGGCGATCCAGGATGTCGCGAATCCCCGGCCCACCCTCGGCCTCGTACTTGCTGTCGGGCGAGACGCCGGCGACCTGGGCGAAGTCCTCCTGGGGCAGCCGAAGCAGCCAGTTGCCGTGCTCGGCCTTTCTTCGATCGAAACGAGGCACGCACAGCACGGTGTGGCGGCCGAACCTGGCGATGTCGCCGAGTGCGACTGGCACATGGAAGACATCCAGAATGCGAGCGCACAACCACTCGTTCTCGACACTGGTGGTCAAGTCGATGCCGGAGGGGGCCACGCCCAGCGGCAGCTTCAGGATGTGCGTGGTCGGGGTGGCGCCGCGCGGGCGCATCCAGCGACCGTCGTGGCGCAGCAGCGCAGTCTTTTCCTGCGCGCCGGCGATCGAGATGCGAAAGTCGTCGCCCTCGGCATGGCGTCCGGTGGTGAGTACCGAATCGAGCAGCCGCTCGATGTCGGTTTCAGTGAGCGTGTCGCCGTCGAGCACGTCCACCCGAGGCGGCGCTTTGCCCTCGGGCATGAGCATGAGCGCTCCCGCGCAGTCGCGCCCGACTTCGGTAAGCAGGTCGACAGCCGATGTACTCGCGGCACTGAAGCGTGCCTGCATCCGCTCGCGGACGGCGCGGTTGTCAGGCAGCAGGTTCTCGAAAAAATTGCGAACGACCTCGCCCCTGTAGGGCGCGTCGGCTGGGCGAAGCGGCATCGATAGCGACACCGGCCGGCCGTGGGCCGCATCGACCCAGGCTTCGTCGTAGCGAAGCGTGTGCTCGCCGCGGCTGTCGACGTGCCAGCTCCCCGCCCGCAGTCCGTTCATCCAGAGTGCGAGCTGCGAATACCTCCTGCGGCGGCCCAAGACGGTTCAGCACCCTTTGCCCGAAGGCGCCCGCACGCTCACCAGCGCTCGTGGGTCGCAGGCGACACGACCGCAGGGGCGGCGTCGACCTCGACGGCCTGTGCCGTCGCATCGGCCTCGTTGCGAGCGCCCGACACCTTGCCTCGGGAGACGAGTTGCGTGCTGCCCTTGCGCGCCGTACGCACTGTGTCGCCAATCCCGGCAGACCGCTCGAGCGCCGCGGACGAAGTCGCGGGGGCTCCTTGCACATGCAGCTCGATGCGAACATCGAGCGCCACGAGGCACTTCATGACGTTTGCAATGAGCACCTGGCCCGAGCCGTTCTCGATGACCGAGAGGGTCTTCGGCAGCAGGCCCGCGCGCTCGGCAAGCTGCGCCTGGGTGAGCTTGCAGGACCGTCGCACACCCTGCACGACCCGACCCAGGTCTTTCACGGTCGCGATAGAGAATGCGGGCATGACTTATACCCTCCAAGGTATATTTTCATATTACACCTTTTAGGGTTTATTCGTCAATAAAACCTCATAAGGTATATGCGTGCAATATACCCTATGGGGTTTCAAGCCCGAACCGACCAAGACGGCAGACCTTGGCCGGCGAAGCCACGGCAGAGCCTCCCGAGCCACGTCTCGGCGCCGCGCTGGGGCAGGTCACGCGCACATTGCTGCAGCGCGTGCGCGGCGTACGAAGGCGCCGCGCGTCGGATTCCGCTGCACGAGCCTCGTCGGACTCTGACTCGGTCAGCAATGCGATCCGCGAGATGCCCGCTCGGCCGGCTCGCCGCATGCGGCTCGAAACCCCGGCCAAGCCCCGCTCAGCCTGCGTAGCAGCGCACGCGCAGCGCGATGTCCTGCAGCGCCCGCACCCCGCTCGCCTCGGCCCGCGCGCACCACTGCTGCAGGATCGCGAGCAGCTGTTCGCGCGAGAGGTTCGAGCGCTCCCAGACCGCCGCGAGCTCGGCGCGCATCTCCACCAGCTTTCTCACGCGCTCGCTGGCCGCGAGCACCTCGGCGAGCTTCTCGCGGTTCTCGCGGGACCACTTCGCGGGCTCGCGCGCGAGCCACTTGCGCGCGGACGCGAGCACGTTGCCCTCGGGCCGGCTCGCCGAGCGCAGCCGCTTCGCTTCCTCCACGCAGGCGCGCCGCACCGAGACCGCGAACGCGGCCATGACGTCGTAGCGGTGCGCGATCACGGCCTGCAGCGTGTCGAAGTCGGCGGTGGGCTTGGCCTGCGAGAAGCGCGGCCGGGGCGCGACGCGGCGCACCGTCGCCAGCCCGAGCATCGAGAGCGTGCGGATGTACATCCAGCCGATGTCGAACTCGTACCACTTCGACGACAGCTTCGCCGAGCTCGCGTACGCGTGGTGGTTGTTGTGCAGTTCCTCGCCGCCGATCAGGATGCCCCAGGGGACGATGTTGGTGCTCGCGTCCGGGCAGTCCCAGTGGCGATAGCCCCAGAAGTGGCCGATGCCGTTGATCACGCCCGCGGCGAGCACCGGGATCCACAGCATCTGGACCGCCCACACGGAGAGGCCGATCACGCCGAACAGCAGCACGTCGACGATCAGCATGATCGCCACGCCCACCACGGTGTGCGGCGTGTAGACGTTGCGCTCGAGCCAGTCGTCGGGCGTGCCTTTGCCGAACTTCTCGATCGTCTCGAGGTTCTTCGCCTCGGCGCGATACAGCTCGCTCCCTTCGAAGAACACCTTGCGCAGCCCGCGCGTCTGGGGGCTGTGCGGGTCTTCCGGCGTCTCGCAGCGCGCGTGGTGCTTGCGGTGGATCGCGGCCCACTCGCGCGTGACCATCCCGGTGGTCAGCCACAGCCAGAAGCGGAAGAAGTGCGACGCGATCGGGTGCAGGTCGAGCGCGCGGTGCGCCTGGCAGCGATGCAGGAAGATCGTGACCCCCGCGATGGTCACGTGCGTGACGACCAGCGTGTACGCGAGGATCTGCCACCCGGTGGCGTGGGCGAGGCCGGTGTCCAGGAACGAGAGGACGGATTCGATCAAGGGTGCTTCTCCTTGGCGCCGAAGGGGTTACTCAGGGTCAACTTTCGATTCTAGCGTCGCCGGCGGGCTGCCGTGCACGCGCACGTGACGCTGCGCGGGCGCCGGCGCGACACCCGCGCCGCGAAGCGCGCGCCACACCGCGCGGTTCACCTCGGACTCCGTGGGTCCGCGCACGGCCGGGTCGGCGACCGAATACCCGACCTCGAGCGCGAAGCCGTCGGGACCGAATCCCTTCAGCATCGCGGCCGGCGCGGGCGCGGCCAGCACGTTCGCGTGCCCGGCCGCGGCCTGCTGCATCAGCGCGAGCACCTGCTCGACGTCGTGCTCGTAGCCGACGGTGAGCGTGCTCGTGACACGCACCTGCCGCTGCTGCGAGAAGTTCTGCACCGTGTTCGTCATCAGCAGCTCGTTGGGAACGATCGCCTCCCAGCCTTCGCCGGACGCGACGATCGTGTAGCGGGTGCGAATGTCGCGCACCTGCCCGGTGTACTTGTCGACGCTGATGATGTCGCCGATGCGGACGCGCCGCTCGAGCAGCACGACGAATCCGCTCACGTAGCTGCTCGCGATGCGCTGCAGCCCCAGGCCGATCCCCACGCCGAGCGCGCCGCCGAACACCGAGAGCGCGGTGATGTCCAGCCCCACCAGCGACATGCCGACCAGCACCGCGACCAGCAGCAGGACCGCGCGCAGGATGCGCCCGAGCACCGCGCGCACGCCGGGGTCTCCGCCGCCCGCCGACAGCAGCCGCGCCTCGAGCACGCCGCCCAGCCACATCGCGAACAGCAGCGTGACGACCACCCAGAAGCCGCCCGAGAGCATCGTCCACAGCGAAACGTGCTGCCTGCCGACCGTGAACACGACCGCCTCGAGGAACTCGACGACGTCGGCCCAGTAGCCGGTGACGTAGAGCGCGACCGCGGTCCAGACCAGGCCCACGAGCAGGCGCTCGAACGCGGCCAGCCCGCGCGTGCGCGAGTAGTTCGAGACCGCGTGGACGATCGCGCGCGCCAGCGCCAGCGCGATCAGCAGCGCGATCGCCACCCGCAGCAGGTTCGTCTTGTGCCACACGCCGAGCACCGGCCGCGCGACGAGCACCAGCAACAGCGCGAACGACGGGAACAGCACCCGCCCGATCGCGCCCATCGCGGCGCGCATCGCGCCCGCGGCCTCGACGCCGGCGCGAGACGGCGCGCTGCGCGCCCACCAGCGCAGCAGGCGGCGCTCGATCCACCACGCGCACCCCAGGCACAGCGCGAGCGTGCCGAGCTGCCAGCCGACCGCGGGCTCCTGCAGGTCGAGCCAGAAGTCGCGCGCGAGCGAGTTCAGCAGCGTCTCGAGCTTCACGGTCAGCGCTCCCGCACCCAGCGCACCGCGTAGAACGCGTCGGTGTCGTGGGTGTCCGGACGCAGCGCGAGGCAGTCGGCGTCCAGCAGCGGCTCGACGCGCGCGCCCTGGCGCTCGAGCACCTGCCCGGCGGGGTCGACGCGCCAGCCCGGATGCGCCGACTCGAACCACGCGCGCACCTGGCCGTTCTCTTCGTCGAGCAGGCTGCAGGTCGCGTAGACGAGCGCGCCGCCGGGGCGCACGAGGCGCGCGGCGGCGGCGAGGATCGCGCGCTGCTTGGCCGCGAGCTCATCGACGTCGCTCTCGCGCAGGCGCCACTTCACGTCGGGATTGCGCCGCAGCGTGCCGGTGCCGCTGCAGGGGGCGTCGACCAGCACCGCGTCGGCGCGTGCGGCGAGCCGCCCGAGCTTGGCGTCGCCTTCGTGATCGATGCCGAACGGCTGCACGTTGGTCGCGCCCGAGCGCGCCAGCCGCGGGCGCAGCCGCGCCAGCCGCGTCGCGGAGACGTCGCACGCGAAGACCTGGCCGCTGCCGCGCATCAGCGCCGCGAGCGCGAGCGTCTTGCCGCCGGCGCCGGCGCAGAAATCGACGACGGTCTGGCCGCGGCGCGGCGCGACCAGGTGGGCGATCAGCTGGCTGCCGCAGTCCTGCACCTCGACCGCGCCGCCGCGGAACGCGTCGGTGCGCTCCAGCGCGGGCTTGCCGGCGACGCGGATGCCCAGCGGTGCGAGCGCCGACGGCGCGCACTCGATGCCCTGCGCGCGCAGCGCGGCGATCGCGGCGTCGCGGTCGGTCACGAGCAGGTTCGCGCGCAGGTCGAGCGGCGCGGGATCGAGCAGCGCGCGCGCGATCGAGGCCAGCGCATCCGGCGCGAGCTGGCGCGCGAGCCGCGCGTGCAGCCAGTCCGGCAGACTGCATCTCACCGGCAGCGCGAGCGCGGACGCGTCGATCTGCTCGCGCGCCCGCGAGACCGCCACCAGGCGGGCAGGCATCGGCCCGGCGCCCGACTGCGCGAGGTGCGCGTACAGGCGCCGGTTGCGCAGCACGTCGAACACGGTCTCGGCGACCCGCGCACGGTCGCGCTGGCCCATCTCGCGGTGCGCGGCGAAGAATCGGCGCAGCACCGCGTCGGCGGGCGAATCGAACGCGAGCACCTGCGCGAGCGCCTCCTCGACGAGGCGGCCGGCGTCGTCGTGACGCGTCGTGCGCACGCGCCGCGGCCGCGCGTTCATCGGGCCGCGAGCTCTTCGTCGAGCAGCAACTGCGACTCGCCGCCGGCGTTCCCGCGCGGAACGACGCGCGTGCCGTCGAGCCGCAGGCGTCCTTCGAGCCACTCGCGCAGCGCCGCCGGATACAGGCGGTGCTCCACGCGCAGCACGCGCGCCGCGAGCGCGTCCTCGTCGTCGCCGGGGAGCACCGGGACGGCGGCCTGCGCGAGGATCGGGCCGTCGTCGAGCGCGCCGGTGACCAGGTGCACGGTGGCGCCGTGGATCTTGACGCCGGCGGCGAGCGCGCGCCGGTGCGTGTGCAGGCCGGGGAACGCCGGCAGCAGCGACGGATGGATGTTCACGAGCCGGCCGGCGAAGCGCGCGACGAACGCCCCCGACAGGATCCGCATGTACCCGGCGAGCACCACGAGATCGGGCCGGTGCGCCTCGATCCGGGCCGCGAGCTCGGCGTCGAACGCCTCGCGATCGGCGCGCCCGGCGGACTCGACGACCTCCACCGGCAGCCCCAGCGCACGCGCCGCGGCCACGCCGGGCGCGTCGGCGCGATGGGCGAAGACCGCCACCACGCGCGCCGGCCACCCCTGGTCACGACAGGCCTGCGCGATGGCGACCATGTTCGAGCCGCGTCCCGAAATCAGGATCACGAGGTTTTGCATACCCGTGATTCTACCATCGCGGCGCCGACGACTCGATCGGAAAGCCTTATAATTCAAGGTTTTGCGCCAAACCAGCAGTACGGACCCCGACCCCGATGGACGTCTTCCGACGGCTCCCGCCCAGCGAGCAGCGCGCCCCGTGCGCGCTGACGATCGGCAATTTCGACGGCGTGCACCGCGGCCACCAGGCGGTGCTCGCCGAGTTGCGCCGGCACGCGCACGCGCTGGGCGTGCCCGCGTGCGTGCTGACGTTCGAGCCGCACCCGCGCGAGCACTTCGCGGCGCTCGCCGGCGACCCGTCGCTCGCGCCCCCGCGCATCCTCACCGAGCGCGACAAGCTCGACGCGCTCGCCGAGGTCGGCGTCGAGCGCGTGTGCATCGCGCACTTCAATGCGTCGATCGCGTCGCAGCCGGCCGAGGCGTTCATCGACGAGATCATCGTCGAGGGCCTGCGCGCGAAGTTCCTCCTGATCGGCGACGACTTCCGCTTCGGCGCGAAGCGCCGCGGCAACTTCGAGATGCTGCGCGAGGCGTCGGTGCGGCACGGCTTCGACCTCGCGCGCATGGACACCGTGCAGGAGGCGGGCGAGCGGGTTTCGAGCTCGTCGGTGCGCGCCGCGCTCGCCGTCGGCGACTTCGACCGCGCCCGCACGCTGCTGGGGCGGCCGTACTTCATCTCGGGCCACGTCGTGCACGGGCGCCAGCTCGGGCGCACGCTGGGCTACCCCACGCTGAACATCCGCATCCCGTTCGCGCGCCCCGCGGTCGCCGGCGTGTTCGTCGTGCAGGTGCACGGCGTGGCCGACGCGCCGCTGCCGGCGGTCGCGAGCCTGGGCACGCGCCCGGCGGTCGAGCGCGACGGCAAGCTGCTTCTCGAGGTTCACCTGTTCGACTTCAGCGGCGACCTGTACGGCCGGCTCGTGCGCGTGGAGTTCCTGCGCCGGCTGCGCGAGGAGCGCGCGTTCGACAGCCTGGCCGCGCTCACCGCGCAGATCGACCTGGACGCGCGCGAGGCGCGCGCGCACTTCGCGGGCACGCGCGGCTGACGCCCGCGCCCCCGCACCACGGATAGAGACACGAGAGGCACCCCGATGGCCGACGACAAGGCAAGCCCCAAGGCGGGCGAGAAGGCGAGCGACGGCGCGAAGGCGTGGCGCGACACCCTGAACCTGCCCGACACCGCGTTCCCGATGCGCGGAGACCTCGCCCG
>Ga0268298_10003496_pt1 | contig 16013 bp, 10 predicted proteins | sample WWTPWeurt_MetaG_FD_194462 | JGI IMG/M metagenome (GOLD analysis project Ga0268298, IMG submission 194462) | Activated sludge microbial communities from WWTP in Nijmegen, Gelderland, Netherland - WWTP Weurt | ecosystem: Engineered > WWTP > Aerobic digester > Activated sludge | place... | reverse complement strand
CGCACGGTGGCGTGCGCTTCACCGAGGTCTACACCGATCCCAAGTCGGACATCTTCGCCTACGTGGGCGCGATGGGCTGGGCACCGGAACTCGTCAAGCCCGGCAACCCGACCGGTATCCTCGGCATGCTCGGCACGCTGAAGGGGCGACACGACGAGCCGCGCGGCACGGCCTTCCGCTACCGCTCGCCGGCCACCGACGTGGCCGGCTGGCTGGCGTCGCGCGCCGCGCAGCAGTCGATCACGCAGTGGCTGCAGGAGCGGCTGTGGAACCGGCTCGGCATGGAGCACGAAGGCAACGTGATGCTCGACCCGCTCGGCACCGAGGTCACCTTTGCGGGCATGAGCACGAGCCTGCGCGACCTCGGCCGCATCGGCCAGATGCTGCTGCAGCGCGGACGCGTGGGGGAGCAGCAGATCATCCCGGCCCGCGTCGTCGACGACCTGATCCGCGGCGGCGACCCGCGTGCGTTCGAGGCCTCGGGCATCACCTACCGCAAGGGCTGGTCGTACCGCGACCAATGGTGGATCAACCCGCAGAAGCCGCGCTCGTTCGCGGCGATGGGCGCCTACGGGCAGCGCCTGTACGTCTTCCCCGACCACCAGACGGTGGTGGTGATGTTCGGCAGCCACCCGCAGCCGATCGCGGCACTTGTCGATCCCTCGCACGCGCGCGCTTTCGCGGCGATGATCGACCTTCTCGGCTCGACACCCGCACGATGAGCGTGGCCGCGCCCGCACCACCGGCAGCGCCCGGTGCAACGCGAGAGGCGCCACAGCGCGGCGCCGGCCTGACGCTGGCGCTGCTGACGGCGATCGCCACCGTGCAGTTCTTCGACCGGGCGCTGACGGTGGTGATCCTCGAGCCGATCAAGCGCGAGTTTGCGCTCGGCGACGCGCAGCTCGGCGTGCTGGCCGGGCTGAGCTACGCCGCGGCCTTCGCGCTGGCGGGCATCCCGCTGGGCTGGCTGGCCGACCGCAGCCACCGGCGCAACCTGCTCGCCGCGCTGCTGGCGGTGTGGTCGGCGATGGTCGCGCTGGCCGGCAACGCCGGTCACTTCGCGACGCTGATCGCCGCGCGCATCGGCATCGGCGCCATGGATGCGGGCGGCCAGCCTTGCTCGGTGTCGATGATCGCCGACCTCTATCCACCGCAGCGCCGCGCCACCGCCGTGGCGGTGTTCTACGTCGGTGTGCCGCTCGGGATGGCGACCGGCTTCATGGCCGGCGGCCTGCTGGCGGCGCACTACGGCTGGCGCACCGCGCTGCTCGTCGCCGCCGCCCCCGGACTGGTGCTGGCGGCACTGCTGCTGGTCGTGGTTCGCGAACCGGTGCGCGGGGCCAGCGAAGCATCGGCGGCGGCACCAGCCGCGCAGGCACCGACACTGGCGGACACGCTGGGCTTCATTCGCGGGCAGCGGGCGCTGCTCGAGCTGTTCGCGGCGTCGGTGCTGGTCACCGCGGCCTCGTCGGCGATGATGTCGTGGATCGGCTCGCTGCTGATCCGCAGCCACGGGCTGTCGCTGGCCGAGGTCGGCCTGGTGACGGCGATCAGCATGGGCGGCTTCGGCGCGCTCGGCACCCTGCTCTTCGGCCTGCTCGCCGACCGCCTGGGCCAGCGCGACATGGCCGCGCAGCCGCGCCTGATGGCGCTGAGCGCACTGCTGATCGCCGTCTTCGGCAGCGCCGTCTGCCTGTGGCCCGGATGGCTGGGTGCGGCGATCGCGCTGGCGCTGTTCGCCGCCTGCGTGGCCGGCCTCAACGGGCCGACCTACGCGCTGACGCAGACGCTGGTGCGCGTGCGCATGCGCGGCACCTCGATGTCGGTGCTGGTGGTGCTGCTCAACCTGATCGGAGTCGGTGTCGGGCCGACACTGGCAGGCTTGCTCAGCGACTTCTTCGCCTCCCGCTTCGGTGCCGACTCGGTGCGCTGGGCGATGGTGGTCGTGCTGCTCGCCTGCCTGCCTGCGGTCGGCCTGTACTGGCGAGCCGCCACCACCATCCGCGCCGACATCGAGCGTGCCGCCCATGCCTGACCAGCCCGCGTGCAGCCTGCCGCCCCTACCGCAGGGCCGTGCCTACCGCTTCCACACGATGGTCAAGCCGGCGGGCGCGCTGTGCAACCTCGACTGCCCCTACTGCTACTACCTGCACAAGACCGATCTGCTCGGGCACGGGCGCAACGCGCGCATGAGCGACGCCATGCTCGAGCAGCATGTGCGACAGTACCTGGAGGCCAACACCGGCGACGAGGTCGTGTTCTCGTGGCAGGGCGGCGAGCCCACGGTGATGGGCCTGCCCTTCTTCGAGCGCGTCGTCGAGCTGCAGGCCCGCTACCGCCGGCCAGGCCAGCGCGTCGAGAACGACCTGCAGACCAACGGCTTGCTGCTGGACGCGGAGTGGGTCGCGTTCCTGAAGCAGCACGGGTTCGTGGTCGGCCTGTCGATCGACGGGCCAGCCGATCTGCATGACCGCTATCGCCCCTCCAAGGGCGGCGGGCCGACCCACGCCAAGGTCATGCAGGCCGCCGCGCGTTTGCGCAGGGCCAGTGTGCCATTCGCGGCACTGTGTGTCGTCAACCGCGAGGTCGCGCAGCGGCCGCTCGAGGTCTACCGCTTCCTGGCCGACGAAGTGGGCAGCTGGCGCATCCAGTTCACGCCCTGCGTCGAGCCGCGAACGTTCGCCGACCGCGCCCCGGCGCTGCTGCCGGCGGCGCAGATGCCGATCGTGGGCAGCGAGCGCACGCGGCCCGGGCACCCGCTGTCGATCGTCACCGACTGGTCGGTCGACGCGCGCGACTGGGGTTCCTTCCTATGCACCGTGTGGGACGAGTGGCTGGCGCGCGACTTCGGCCGCATCCACGTCAACCACTTCGAGACCGCGGTCGCGCAGTCGCTGGGCATGCCGGCGCAGATGTGCACCTCGGCACCGATCTGCGGCAAAGCACTGGCGGTCGAGCACGACGGACGTCTGTACTCATGCGACCACTTCGTCTACCCCGAGTATGAACTGGGTCGCATCGACGAGGTGCACGAAGGCGACCTGGCGTTCTCGCGGCGCCAGGTCGAGTTCGGCACCGCCAAGCACGACCGGCTGCCGACCTACTGCCGCGAATGCCCGAGCCTGAAGCTGTGCTGGGGCGAATGCCCGAAGAACCGCCTGCTGCGCACGCCCGACGGCGATGGCGGCCTGAACTTTCTGTGCGAAGGCCTCAAGGCCTTTTACGCCCGCGTGGAGCGCGACATGCCGGCCATCCGGCAGCGCGTCGGACGATGATGACGCAAGAAAGGAGACCTGCCTTGACCCTGCCCGCTCCGTTCCGCAAGACCCTGCGCGCCTCGCGCCAGCACCTGACCCGCACCTGCCTGGCGGCCGCCGTCGCGGCGCTGGTCGGTGCTACCGCGTTGCCGGCGGCGGCGCAGCCCAAGCGGCCGAACATCCTGGTCATCATGTCCGACGATGTCGGCCCGACCAACGTCGGCCTCTACAGCCACGGGATGATGGTGCCCACGCCCAACATCGACCGCATCGGCCGCGAAGGCATCCTGTTCACCGACCACTATGCGCACCCGAGTTCCACCGCGGGACGCGCCGCTTTCATCACCGGGCAGTTGCCGATCCGCACCGGCCTCACCACCGTCGGCCTGCCGGGCTCGCCGATCGGGATCGACGCGCGTGACCCGACGCTGGCCGAGCTGCTGAAACCCCTGGGCTACCGGACCGGCCAGTTCGGCAAGAACCACCTCGGCGACCGCAACAGCCACCTGCCGACTGTGCACGGCTTCGACGAGTTCTTCGGCAACCTCTACCACCTGAATACCGAGGAGGAACCCGAGCTGCGCATGTGGCGCAACGAGCCCGGCTTCAACCAGCGCTACCGGCCGCGCGGCGTGCTCGACTGCGTGGCGACCGACGTCGACGACCGGCGCGAGGACGCGCGCTTCGGCGCCATGGGCAAGCAGCGCTGCACCGACACCGGCGCGCTCACGAGCAAGCGCATGGAGACGGTGGACGAGGAGTTCCTGGCGCGCACGCAGCAGTTCATCACCCGTTCCGCGCAGGCCAGGCAGCCCTTCTTCGCCTGGCTGAACACCACGCGGATGCACATCTACACCCACCTCAAGCCCGAGTCCCGCCACCTCGCGAGCGACATCTCGTCGGAATTCGACGTCTTCGGCAGCGGCATGATCGAACACGATGGCCATGTCGGCCAGCTGCTGAAGCTGCTCGACGAGCTGAAGATCACCGACGACACCATCGTCATCTATACCGCCGACAACGGCCCGATGGTCTCCTGGTGGCCCGACGGCGGCACCACACCGTTCCGCGGCGAGAAGGCCACCACCTGGGAGGGCGGCGTGCGCGTGCCGATGCTGGTGCGCTGGCCGGCGAAGATTGCCAAGGGCAAGGTCTCGAACGGCATCCAGACGCACGAGGACCTGTTCACCACGCTGGCCGCCGCGGCCGGTGCCGGCGACGTGGCGGCGAAGCTGCGCGAGTCGCACAAGGTCTTCATCGACGGCGTCGACAACCTCGAGCACTGGACCGCCAACGCCCCCTCACGGCGCAACTCGGTGATCTACTACAACGAGGGCGAGCTGACGGCCACGCGCATCGGCCCCTGGAAGGCGCACATCAAGGTGCGCGAGGGGTTCTTCGACTTCCTGCAGTCCAGCACGCTGGTCTTCAACCTGCGCATGGACCCCTTCGAGCGCCACGGCGGCCAGAAGAGCAACGACCTGGCGATGCGCATGGGCGTGGCCTTCGGCGGCCAGGTCTACGAGCTGATCGGCGCACACATGGCGTCGCTGCGCCAGTTTCCGCCGCGACAGAAGGGCGGCACGCTGCTGGTGCAGCCGCGCTGAGGCCTGCGCCCGTTGGATCCACCCATCGGCTTGGCCGAAAGACTCCTTCGAGTTCCAAACGCTCGCCCCGGCAGTCAGACATCGTCCCCCCGACGGCCAGGGAGGACCTCGGTCAGTCTGACCGCAGCCGACCCGGCACGCTCCCCTCTGGCGACATCGCCACTTGCGCCGCATACGGCCGGATCGCCGCCACGAAGGCCGCGATGCCGACGACATAGGTCGCCATGGCGAGCGCCAGCGACCAGCGCAGCGCCTCCTGACCGTAGCGGGGTTCGAGCAGGTCGCTGACGATACCGATCAGCAGCGGCCCGAGCCCGCCGCCGATCATCGTCAGGCCGAGGTTGAAGATCGCCATCGCCGTCGTACGGCGGTGCGCGGGCACGATGTCGGACATCGCGGCGTACACCGGAGCCATCCACCACACGGTGGTGATGCCGAAGATCAGATAGGCGACGATCGTGTGCGGCACCTGCAGGCCGCCAACCGTCCAACTGGCGCCGGCAGGCAGCACGTAGAAGGCCAGCCCGGCGGGCAGCGCGAGGGCGCAGCCGAGGACAGGCACGCCCAGGCGCCAGCGCGCATCGCGCGCGGCGAGCTTGTCGCTGAGCCAGCCGGCGGTCAGCGTGCCCAGCACCGCGGCCAGCCCGCCCAGCAGGCCCATCACGGCGCCAGCGTCCTTCAGCGACAGGCCGTGCGATCGCACCAAGAACGAAGGCGTCCACACGCCGATGCCGTAACCGGCGAAGCCGAGCATCAGCCCGGCCACGGTGATGCGCATGAAGGCCTTCGATTGCCAGAGGTCGCGCATCACGGTGCCGAAGGATTCGGCCGCCGCGCTCGGGCTGGCGGACGAGTGCGCGCCGCTCTCCCAGGCGCCGCGCCGCGGCTCCACGCCCGTGAAGCGCAGCAGCACCGCCGCCACGATGCCGGGAATCGCCATCCAGATGAAGGCCTGCCGCCAGCCGTAGTGGTGCGCGATCCAGCCGCCCAACGCCAATCCGAAGATGATGCCGAGCTGCGGCCCGAGCATGTAGACGCTCATCGCGCGGCCGCGCTTTTCCTTCGGATAGTGGTCGGCCACCATCGACAGCGACGGCGGCGTGCCGCCGGCCTCACCCACGGCCACGCCCACGCGCGCGAGCGCCAATGTCCAGAAGCCCACGGCCATGCCACACAGCGCCGTCATCGCGCTCCAGGCGCCGCAGCAGTACGCGACGAAGTTTCGGCGGTTGGCGCGGTCGGCATAGCGCGCCATCGGCACGCCCAGCGCGCTGTAGAAGAGCGCGAACGCCAGGCCCGAGAGCAGTCCCATTGCCGTGTCGGAGACGCCGAACTCGGTCTTGATGGGCTGCATCAGGATGCCGATGATCTGCCGGTCGGTGAAGCTCATCGTATAGACGAACAGCAGCAGCAGCAGCGTCCAGTGGGTGCTGAACGGCAGTTTCGCGGGTGCGGCAGGCGGCGCGTCGGCGGCCGATGGGGCAGCGTGGTTCATGTCGTCTCCGGTTGTCTTGGTCTTGCGCGGTCGCTGCACTCAGCCGTCGGGCAGCCCGAGCTCCGGCCAGCTGCCCTGCACCCAGGTCTGGCAGTTGCCGATGCCGACGGCGGCGGTTTGTGGATCCCGCAGTTCGATCAGGCAGTCGCGGAACGGGTTCAGCCGTGCCACGCTCTCGGCCGTGGAATAGTCGGCGAAATGTTCACCTTCCACGTGCAGCGCCCCCCGCCATTGGCCGTGGTAGTGGCCGTCGAACCCGTGGTACAGGCCCGCACCGAGGTGGAAGCCGGTGTCGCCGAGCACGCGCAGCCCGAGCTCGCGCGTGCCGCCGCCGGCCATCGTCAGCAGGAAGCTGCCGCCGACGAGGCGCTTGTTGAGGGGGTCGAAGCGCAGGCGCGGCTCGATGCGCTCGACCGGCTCGCGCCGGCCGTCGGCGAACTCGAAGCCGCCTTGCACCTTCTCGTGACGCCAGCCCTCGCCGGCATAGCGCAGGACGTACTGGTGGAAGCCGTACCTGCTGCCGTCGTCGCGCGTGAACAGCACCGGGCTCCAGACCGCGAATACGCGCGGCGGGTGGCTGTCCATCGGGTCGGGCTGCAGGTCGGTCACCGGCGCGCCCACCGTGGGGCGCAGGCCCCAGGAGTGGTCGCGCGTCATCACCCAGGTCTCGGGCGTCACCTCGATGCGCCGGCCCTCGAGTTCGACCCAGCCGCGCGCGACGCCGATCTGGTGGTAGCGGATCTGGTCGGCGCTGCGCCGGTAGCCGGTGAGCGTGCGGCGGTCCTCGCGCTCCTCGACGGTGCAGGGCAGGCAGCCTTCGAGCACGAGGTCGTAGGCCAGCGGCTGCACGGCATTGGCCTCCAGCACCACGCGCACCCGGCGCAGCGGTTCGATCACCTCGTAGCGCAGCGGGCCGACGTCGATGCGGTCGGGGTCGGCGGCGAGCGCGCGGCTGGCGCGCACCGTCCACTGCGCCACGCCGCGGCTGGCGCCGCCGTAGCCGTCGACGACGCTGCGGTTGACATACTTGCCGAAACCGAAGTTGACCGACAGCGAGCCGTCGCGCGCACAGGCCATGCCGCAGACCTTCTCGGTCCACGACAGGTCGGCGTGCAACACGCTGGCGTGGGTCTCGACGATCTGGTGGCTGAAGAACTCGTCGGCGGCCACCAGGGGACCGATGCTGCCCACGTCAGAACCCCAACCGGGCGGCATGCACCGCCAGCAGCGTGGCGCCGCCGTTGCGCCGGTCCATCTCGGCCTCGGGGGCCACCCAGCCGCGGCGGGTGAAGACGGTGCCGATGCGTGCCATCACGTAGGCCATGCGCCAGGCGGCAAAGACGTCGTAATAGCCGAGGTCACGCGCGGAGAAGCCGCTCGCCTGCTCCCAGCGCGCGACGCTCTCCGCGCGCGTCGGCAGTCCGGCCAGCCGGGGCAGACCGTAGCCGGTGCACAGCGACTCGTCGAGCATCAGCCACCACGCGAGGTCGTCGACCGGATGGGCGAGCGTCGCCAGCTCCCAGTCGAGCGCGGCGACCAGGCGGCCGTCGCGGAAGACGCAGTTGCCGAGCTTGGCGTCGCCCCAGGACAGCGCGAGCGTGTTGTCGGCCGGCTGGTTCGCCACCAGCCAGCGGTAGCCCGCGTGCAGGTGCGGATACGGGCGGCCCAGCGATTCGGCCCAGAGCACCGCCCGGCGGTAGTACTCGAGCTGCCTCGCCAGCGCGGTGGTGCCTGCCGGCGGCTGCAGGAAGCCGAGTCCGCTCTCGCGCCAGTCGACACGGGCCACGGCGGCCACGGTGTCGATGCCCTCGAACCAGTGCTGGCGCCGCTCGGACTCGGACAGATCGTGGAACCAGCCCTCGACGTGGTAGGGCGGGTTCTCGCGGGGTACGCGGCCGCCCACGCGCTCCATCACGAAGAAGGCGCCGCCGAGCAGCGCCTCCGACTCCTCCAGACCCAGCAGGCGAGGCACCGGCACCGCGCTGCCGGCCAGGCCCTGCAGCACGCGGTACTGGCGCACGATGTCGCAGTCGGGGAAGACCGACGCCTCCTGCGGCTGCATGCGCAGCACGATGCCGAGCGTCTCGGCCCGGCCGTCCCGCTGCCAGTGCAGGTCGCCGAGCAGCGTGACGTTGGAATATCCGGCGTCCGACCGCGTCAGGCCGCTGACCGCCACCGGCGCCGCGTCGGCGTGACGTGCGGCCAGCCAGGCGGCGATGCGGGACGAGACGCTGGCGAGGTCGTCGATCACGGCGGTCTGCCCCTCTGCGCAGCCGCTCAGGCCGTGCCTGCCTGCGCCACGCTCGCCGTCGCCGTCGACGCGGCGGCTGCGGGCGCCGCCGGCGTCGGCGTGACGCCGTGGCGCCCGCACCAGCGTGCATACTGCAGTTCGAGGTAACGCTGCAGCGCCTCCACCGTGAGGTCGGCGCGCAGCGAGTGCGGCACGTCCCAGCCATGGTGGGCATGGGGCACCTCGGCGTAGACCACCTCGCCGGCATAGCCCGCGCGCAGGCAGCCGACGAACCAGCGCGCCTCGTCGAGCGGGATCAGCTCGTCGTGCGTGCCGTGGAGCACGAAGAAGGGCGGCGCGTCGGCGGCGTCGAGCCGCTGCACGTGGCTGGCCGGGTGCATCGCCCGCCACAGCCGGTCGTGCGTCTCGCGCGGTCCCGGGAAGACCTTCTCCGTCATGTAGGCGGCGAAGTGGCTGTCCGGCCTGAACTCGCCGAGCAGGTCGTACTTGCCGTAGAAGGGCACCACCCCCTGCACGCGCGTGTCGGCATCCTCGAAGCCCGGCTGCCATTCGGGCTGGTTGGCGGTGAGCGCCGCCAGTGCCACCAGGTGCCCGCCGGCCGAACCGCCGGTGATGACGATGTAGCGCGGGTCGCCACCGTAGTCGGCGGCGTGCTCGCGCGTCCAGGCGATCGCGCGCTTGACGTCGACGATGTGGTCGGGCATGCGCGCCGACGGGCTGAGGCGGTAGTCGGCATCGACGACCAGCCAGCCGTGGCTGGCCATGTGCATCAGCAGCGGCATGGCCTGCGTGCCCTTGTTGCCGATGACCCAGCCGCCTCCGTGGATGTTCAGCAGAACCGGCCGGGGTCCGACTGCCGGGGTGCGCGGCACGAGCACGTCCAGGTGCTGCTGTCGATGGGCGGCTTCGATGTAGGGCAGGTTGCGGACCCATTCGACATCGGCGCGCGCGTAGCTGAAGGGCTTCCACCACATCTTCGGCGAGAGCTTGCGCTGCAGCAGCGCGCGGCGCGTGGGCGCGATGCCCTGCTCGTAGTCGGGCCCGAAGGCCTGGCGCAGCGTGCCGTCGATGACGCTGAAGGTGCCGCGTGCCCGCCACAGCGCCCACAGCAGGCCGGCCACCGCCAGCACGTGCAGCACCATAGCGACGCGTCCGGCGGCATGGGCATCAGCCCCGAGGGCCCAGGCCGCCGCGGCGAGCACGACACCCAGCGTCGCCAGCAGAGCAGGAAGCTCGCTGCCGGTGAGGCCGAAGCCCAGGTACCACATGGACAGGCGGTCGATCGTCCCGCCGCGCGCCAGCAGGGCGCAGCCGGCGAACAGCACCCCCACGAGGCCGAGAACGAGCGAGGTCCAGGAGACGATGGAGACGGTCATGCAGGGCTCCGGCAAGGTCCGCGCCGCCGCTGCGGCGAGCGACGCGACTCTTTCACGCCCTCCCGTGCGGATCGCCCTGCAAATGGACTAGGGCCACCCAGTCATGGCGCGGTCAGCGAAGCAGCTGGTTGAACGGCACGCCCTTGTCGGTGCGCGGTTCGGGGTCCAGCCCGAGCACACGTTCGCCGATGCTGTTGCGGACGATCTCGTCGGTGCCGCCCGCGATGCGCATGCCGGCGGCGCCGAACCAGAGGCGCTCGACGAGCGCCGCGCCTTCGCCCAGCTCGGCCGCGGCGAGCACGCCGCGCGGGCCGCGCAGGTCGATCGCGAGCCGCGTGTAGGCCTGGATCGCCTGCGCCACCAGGATCTTGGCACCGCTCATCTCCGGCCCCGGTTCCCGCCCCTTGCCCAGCGCGGTGAGCGCCCGGCACTGCAGCAGCCACAGGCCGTGCTCGGCGAGGTAGAGGTCCGCCAACCGCTCGCGGAAGCGGCCGTCGGCGATCGCGCTGCCGCCCCCGAATGCGGTGCACTGCAGCTCGATGGCGAACGTGCGCCAGAGGTCGGGCGGCATCACGCCGCCGATCGCAAGCCGCTCGCTCATCAGCCCGGTGAGCGTGACCTTCCAGCCCGCCCCCTCGGCGCCGACACGCTGGCGGTCGGGCACGAACACCTCCTCGAGAAAAACCTCGTTGAAGTCGGCCTCGCCGCCAGGCTGGCGGATCGGGCGCACGCTGACGCCGGGGCTGGCCATGTCGATGAAGAAGCTCGTCAGGCCTTCGAACTTGGGCCGGCCGGGGTCGGTCCGCGCCAGCACCAGGCCATATTGCGCGAACTGCGCGAGCGAGGTCCACAGCTTCTGGCCGTTCAGCAGCCAGCCCTCGCGGCCATCGGTGCAGCGCTCGGCACGGGTGCGCACCATGCCGAGATCCGAACCCGCGCCGGGTTCGCTCAGCAGCTGGCACCACAGGTGCTCGCCGCAGAGCGCCGGCGCGATGTGCGCTGCACGCACCTCGTCGGAGGCGTGCGCCAGCACCGCCGGCATCACCATGCCCAGGCTGACGTTGAAGACGCCGGTGGGCACGTCGAAACGCCCTTCCTCCTGGCGCCAGATCAGCTCCTGGATCGGCGTGCCGCCGCGGCCGCCGACGGCCCGCGGCCAGGTGATGGCGCCGAAGCCGGCGCGCGCCTTGCGCGCCTGCCAGTCGCGAGCGGCCTGCATGCGCTGCGCGGGCGTCAGGTCGGGCCCGAACAGTGCGTCGGCGCGCGGCTTCGGCCGGGCGTTGGCGCTCAGCCAGGCCCGACACTCCGCGCGGAAGGTGGCCTCGGCGGGCGAGTCGTCGAAGTCCATCGAGCCGGTCTCGGCGGCCGGGCGCGACGCCGCGGGCGCGGCAGCCGCGGGTGCCGCGAGCCGCGCCTCGAGTGCGGCGGCGAGCTGCTCGCGCCAGGCGTGCTCGTGCCCGAGCAGCACCGCCTGCTGGCGCGCGCGGCGCATGAACAGGTGGCAGTCCACCTCCCACGTGTAGCCCATGCCGCCGTGCACGTGCAGGCCCTCGTGCGCGGCCTGCGTGGCCGCCAGCGTGGCGCTCACCCTTGCCGCGGCGGCGGCAGCGGCGAGTTCGGGCGCGCCGGCCGGCGCGGCCGCATCGGCCGTGATCGCCCACGCACCGTAGTAGCAGTGGACGCGGGCGAGCTGGTTGGCGTTGTACAGGTCGGCCAGCTTGTGCTTGATGCCCTGGTAGGAGCCGATCGTGCGCCCGAAGGCGCGCCGCTCGCGCGCGCAGGCCGCCGCCATCTCGAGCGCCGCGTCCGCGGCGCCGAGCTGCTCGAAGGCCAGGAAGACGGCGGCGCGGTTGCGCACGCGCTCCAGCAGCACCGTGGCGTCGGGCACCGCTGCCAGCGCCTCGGCCGGCGTGGCCTCGAACCGCCAGTGCGCGAAGGGCTTGACCGGGTCCAGCGTGGCCAGCGCGCGCCGCACCAGGCCACGCTCGAGACCGCTCACCACCCACACCGGCCGCTCCTGCCCATCGGCGGCCAGCACCACCGCCCAGGTCGCGCAGCCGCCGTCAGCCACCAGGGGGACGATGCCGGTGAGGCACTCGCCATCGAAACGCGGCAGCGCGGCTGCGTCGACCCCGCCATCCAGCGGCGCCGCGAAGGCACCGATGGCGCCTTCGGCCACCGGCGAGAGCCAGCGCTGCTGCTGCGCAGCGGTGCCGCCGAGCAGCACCGCCTGCGCGGCCAGGTAGAGCGTGGAGGCCAGTGGCACCGGGCTGAGCTGGCGGCCGAGCTCCTCGGCCACCACGCACAGCTCCATCGCGCCGAGGCCGGCGCCGCCGCAGTCATCGGGCAGCATCAGCGCCGTGGCACCGAGCCCGGCCAGGCCGAGCCACACCGGCCCGCTGTGCGTGAGGCCCTGCTCCAGCACGTCGCGCGCCACCTTCAGCGGCGACTCCTTGACGAGGAACTTGCGCACCTCGTCGCGCAACAGGTGCTGCTCGTCGGAAAAGTCGAAGTTCATGGGTTCGCGAAAGATTCAGGCTGCACCCGAGCGAGCCGTGCGGCCGTAGAAGGTCTGCCCCTGCGAGGCCATCTCGCGCAGCAGGGCCGGCGGGCGCAGGTGCTCGCCGAACAGGTCGGCCAGCCGGTCGGCCTCGGCCACGAAAGCGGGCAGGCCGACACCGTCGATGAAGCAGAACGGGCCGCCCGTGTAGGCCGGATAACCCACGCCGAGGATGGCGCCGATGTCACCGTCGGCCGGTGACGGCAGCACGCCCTCCTCCATCGCCCGCGCCGCCTCGAGCGCCTGCACGTACAGGATGCGCTGCTTCAGGTCGTGCGGGTTCGGCTGTTCGGCCTTTTGCGGGTACAACCCGGCCAGTCCGGGCCACAGGCGCTTGCCGCTCTCGTCGTGGTCGTAGAAGCCCTTGCCGACCTTCTTGCCCAGGCGGCCCAGGTCGTAGAGCTTCTTCAGCACCGGCACCGAGCGGCCTTCCTTGTAGACGTCGGGGAACTCCTTCTTCTGCGCCTCGCCGGCATGCACCGACAACTCGATCGACAGCTCGTCGGTGATCGCCAGCGGCCCCACCGGCATGCCGGCCTGGCGCGCGCAGTTGTCGATCAGCGCCGGGTTCACGCCCTCGGCGACCATGCCTATGGCGTCGTCGACGAAAGCGCCGATGAAGCGGCTGGTGAAGAAGCCGCGCGCGTCGTTGACGACGATCGGCGTCTTCTTCAGCTGGGCGATGAAATCCAGCGCCTGCGCCAGCGTGGCGTCGCTGGTGGCCTTGCCGCGGATCACCTCCACCAGCGGCATCCTGTCGGCCGGCGAGAAGAAGTGCAGGCCGATGAAGCGCTCGGGCCGCTTGCTGGCCTTCGCCAGCAGCGTGATCGGCAGCGCCGAGGTGTTGGTGGCCAGCACGCAGGTCTCGGGCAGCACGGCGTCGAGCTTCTTCGTCACCTCGGCCTTGGTCGCGCGGACCTCGAACACGGCCTCGACCACCACGTCGGCGTCGCGCAGCCCTTCGTAGTCGGTGCCGGGCGTGATGCGCGCGAGGATGGCGTCGCGCTGCTCGGCGGTCATGCGACCGCGCTCGACCTGCCGTGCCAGCGCCTTCTCGGCATAGACCTTGCCCCGCTCGGCGCTGGCCTGGTCGCGGTCGATCAGCACCACCTCGATGCCGCGCTGCGCGGCGTTCAGCGCGATGCCCCCGCCCATCATGCCGGCACCGATCATGCCGAGCTTGCGGCACTTGTTGGGGGCGATGCCGGCCGGGCGGTGCAGGCCCTTCTCGGCCTTGCTCTTGTTGACGAACAGCGTGCGGATCATGCCGCGCGAGACCGGCCCGCGCGCCACCGTCAGCAGGTACTTGGTCTCGACGCGCAGCGCGGCGTCGATCGGCAGCAGCGAACCCTCGTACAGGCAGCTCTGGATCGCCAGCGGCGCCGGCAGGTTGTGATACGTGTTGGCCTGCACCATCGCGTTGCCGACCACGAAGGCCGGCGCGACACGCGGATCCAGCGCATTCCCATCGGGGAACCGGAAGCCCTTCTCGTCCCACGGCTGCACGGCGGTGGGCGACTGCAGCAGCCAGCGCCGGGCCACCGTCAGCAGTTCGTCCGGGGCGGCGAGTTCGTGCACCAACCCGGCCTTCTGCGCCTGCTGGGGCGAGGCGTGCTTGCCTTCCATCAGGTAGGGCATCGATGCCTGGATGCCGACCAGGCGCGGCAGCCGCTGCGTGCCGCCCGCCCCCGGCAACAGACCGACCTGGACCTCGGGCAACCCGACCGCAGCCGCCGGCTTGTCGGCCAGCACGCGGTGGTGGCAGGCAAGCGCGAGCTCGAAGCCTCCGCCCATCGCCGCGCCGTTGATTGCCGCGACGACCGGCTTGCCGCAGGTCTCGAGGCGGCGGAAGGCGCGCGACAGCGAGCCGTACTTCTCGAACAGCACCTCGACCGGGTCGTCGGCGGTCTGGTCGAGGTTGGCCTCCATCACCAGCAGGTCGGCGCCGGCGACGAAGGCCTCCTTGCCCGAGGTGACGATGGCGCCCTTGATCGCGGCGTCGCCGGCCACGCGGTCGATGCCGCGCTGCAGGCTGTCGATGAACGCCTGGTCGATGACGTTCATCGTCTTGCCGGGGTAGTCGATGGTGAGCAGCGCGATGCCGTCGGCATCGACTTCGCAGCGGATCACATCGTGTTCGGTCGTCGTCGTCATCGCATCAGATCCGTTCGATCACCATCGCCGAACCCATGCCGGCGGCCACGCAGAGGCTGACCAGGGCCGTGCCCTTGCCGCTGCGCTCGAGTTCGTCGAGCGCGGTGCCGAGGATCATCGCCCCGGTCGCGCCCAGCGGATGGCCCATCGCGATCGCTCCGCCGTTGACGTTGATGCGCTCGTGCGGAATCGCGAGCGCCTCCATGAAGGTCAGCACCACCGACGAGAAGGCCTCGTTCAGTTCCCACAGCTCGATGTCGGCGGGCGTCATGCCGGCGCGATCGAGCGCGCGGCGCGCGGCGGCGGCGGGGCCGTCGAGCATCAGCGTCGGCTCGGAGCCGATGGCGGCGAAGGACCGGATGCGTGCGCGGGCCTTGAGGCCGTGGCGCGACGCCGCGGCCGCGCTGCCGACCAGCACCGCGGCGGCACCGTCGACGATGCCGCTGGAGTTGCCGGCATGGTGATGGTGCTCGATGCGCTCGAGCTGCGGGTAGCGCTGCAGCGCGACGCCGTCGTAGCCGTACTTCTGGCCCATCTCGGCGAACGCCGGCTTCAGGCTCGCCAGCGTCTCGATCGTGGTGTCGGCGCGCACGGTCTCGTCGCGCTCGAGCAGCGTCAGGCCGATGAAGTCCTTCACCGGCACCACCGAGCGCGCGAAGCGGCCTTCGCTCCAGGCGCGTGCGGCGCGGCAGTGGCTTTCCGCGGCATAGGCGTCGAGGTCGGTGCGCGAATGGCCATGCAGGCTGGCGAGCAGGTCGGCCGAGATGCCCTGCATCACGAAATGGGTCTTGGCGGCCATCTGCGGGTCCTGCGCCCAGGCGCCGCCCGAACTGCCCATCGGCACGCGCGACAGGCTCTCGACGCCGGCACCGACCGCGAGGTCGGCCTGGCCGGCCATCACCTTGGACGCCGCGAAACCCACGGCCTCGAGGCCCGAGCCGCAGGCGCGGTCGATGCTGATGCCGGGCACCTGCTGGTCCCAGTCGGCGGCCAGCACCGCGATGCGGCCGATGTTGCCGCCCTGCTCGCCGACGGGGCCGACGCAGCCCATGACCACCTCCTCGACAGCGGCGGTGTCGAGCCGGTTGCGCTCGGCGAGCGCCACCAGCGGGCGGCTGGCCAGCCATACCGGCGTGACCTCGTGCAGGCTGCCGCCTGCCTTGCCGCGGCCCCGCGGCGTGCGCACATGATCGAAGATGAAGGTGTCCATGCGCAGAGTGTTCCGCGCCCGCGCAGGCCGGGCCATCATCCGTTCGGACGATGGTGGGGACGCGCCGCCGCCGCGCGATCAGGCCGTGATCGCGCCGCCGTTG
>Ga0268298_10003494_pt1 | contig 16018 bp, 14 predicted proteins | sample WWTPWeurt_MetaG_FD_194462 | JGI IMG/M metagenome (GOLD analysis project Ga0268298, IMG submission 194462) | Activated sludge microbial communities from WWTP in Nijmegen, Gelderland, Netherland - WWTP Weurt | ecosystem: Engineered > WWTP > Aerobic digester > Activated sludge | place... | reverse complement strand
CAATTTTTCGGGCTTTTGAGTGTAGAAGTTAAACCGCTCGCCATCTTTCGTAAATTCCGAAAATGGAATGACCAGCTTATCTTTTGCTTTTATTCCTGACGATGTTTTGTATTCGTAACCATCACTGATTATTCCACCGTTAATTTCAAATCGGCAATTTGTCCAGCCGTAATCTTCATCATTGCTAATCTGAAATGCTACTGCATTATACGCCACAGAGCCGTCCAATTCGGCAGGCAGTTTTTTGATGATTTTAACTCCGAGAATTTCATTAGGATTGGAAATGTTTTTCACAAACTCGGCAATATAAGCGTCGTTTTTCTCCTGTAGTTTTCCAAGTGCCAAGAGTTTGGCTTTGTCGCTTCCGTCAATGAAATAATCCAAAACAGTCTTACTTTTCGGATTATAAGTTATGAGTAAATTTACATCATCTTTCGTATACTCCATATCCCAGATATCCATTAAAGCCAATTGCTGTTTCGTTGGGGCAGTATAAGTTGTCGGACTTCCTAAAACAGCCTTCACTTCGTCTATATTTTTTCCAATCAAAGCTGGAACATCAAAAATAAATTGTGGGTCTTGTGGCTGTTGAACAGCAGGTGCTTCGCTTTTTGTTTCAGCAACTACAGGACTTTGTCCGGTCTGTTGCTCGGCCACTTTCAAATTTTCCGGCTTGCTTGTGTCTGATGTTATACCGAATGCCACAAAAAATATTACCGATGCTAAACCGAAGGTTGTCCTAATCAGTGCTTTTGATTCTTTTTGAAATAGCTTATAGAAAATATTAGGAAAAAGCCAGCTGATTAAGAAACAACCGAGCGAAATAAGCATCAGAGCTATAAATAAGTCTTCCATACTTTTTAATTTAAATCATTAGTATCTTATGCAGACTGGCGTCCGACCGGTTTTTTCATACAAAAAACCCACCACCAGGTAGAGCCTTTCGACTCATGTACGAGTTTCCCCGCACAACGCATGACTGCGATCCTAATGATGGGATCTCTATAGTCATGCGGTTTTCGACCATGCCGGAGGATTGCTCCAACGGTTTAGGTCATTGCTATTCAGTTGTCGATTTTCATTATGCCGTATTTATGGCTATAAATCAAGCTTTTTTCTAAATGGCACTCACTGCTTCCCATGAAGACAGTATAGTTGAATCCCAACTTTCGGTATAGCCACATTGTAAGAGTCTTCGTTGTAATCGAAAAATGAAAAAATGGCGATGGACATAGAAACCTGTGTACCTTGACTTTTCTCGTTAAGTAGGATAGTATTTTCTGTCCTGTGTAGTAGGACAAGTTAGAGCGCTCAGTAGTACATTTCCAGTCAAAAGTGAGGTGTCCGCGTGAAAAAATTGCTTGTGTTTGTTGGTGGAGGCGGGAGCGGAAAAACAACGCTCATTGCCAAGCTGGTAGAGGAATACCCCGATCGGTTTAAGAAAGTGGTAACGTGTACCAGTAGACCGATGAGAGTCGGCGAGGTGGATGGGGCGGACTATCACTTTCTGCCCACAGAGTATTTCTCCGGCAATCAGGATCTTGTTCTTGTGAAGAAAACCAGTACTGGTTTTTACTACGGAACAAGAAAATCAGATCTGCTCTCGGATGACTATCACTTGCTTTTAACCCTACGAGTGACTGGCATTAAAAAGCTCGTCGATTTGGGGTTAAAGAATATTGCCGTTGCGCGCATATCTATCAGTGAAGAACTAAAGGTTAAGAGAATGCGACAACGGGGCGATACCGAAGAGATGATCGCAAGTCGTCTGCAATCGGATGTCGAAAGTAAAGTTGAAGTTGATTTTGGGCAACTCCCAATCATCAATCTCGATGCTACTCAAACAATTCGCGACGAAATCAATCTTGTTATGAGGTACCTTGGTTATTGATATCGGACACGCTACGTTTCTCTTCGGGGCTCTGGATTTTAAATCTGGAGCCCTCTCATTTTCTTACTGTATTTCGGTTTCTAAATTTTGTAATAGTCTGATTATGTGGTATACATAAAGGACTTTCTCATTTCTCTTTCACTGTATGAACGGTGTCTACTTCAACAAATTGAAAACGCTTGTAGATAATGGTCGACTTTCTGTTTTTGTTATTATTGCGCCTCCGAGAACGAACTCTTCAGTTGTAGAACATGTCTTGAGTCTTTCTCCCGATATACAGAATGCCTGCCATGAACCATTTTTAGGCGCCAGAAAGGAGGGTTTTGAAATGGATTCTGGGTACCAGCAAATTTACGAATCTATTGGAGGCAAAGCGTTCGAAAATTCAAATGAAAAAACCTCCGTAGTGGTCAAAGAGATGGCGCACTGGATTGGGTCGAATGAGGAGTATAAGAATTTGGTTACGTTGACCGATCGCCCCGTAGTAACGCTCATCAGAAACCCCCTGCTTACTGTTGAATCTCGGATTAGGCGCGTAGTCAAGACTCTCGACATGCGATCCGCCCTCAATCTTCAACAGGGTCTTCTCGATGATCTCGCCGTTGATAATGGTTTTCAAAACGGCGCAGACTTTTTATCTTCTCCCGAAACGGATGTTGAGCTAATTTTGCAAAAAATAGAGCCCGACAGCATGGGCATAAAAGATCTTTACCATAAACCATTTTTGTCAGTTCAGAACAGTTTGCTTGACTATCATGCGAGAAAAATCGGCTATGTTAATTGGCACGATTTGGTTGATCGGAAACTTTACCAAGAGCGAGACTATCGATCATTTGAACAAATATTGAAAATCAATACCAATCGCGTTGGCTTTGAAGAAAATGAGTTCAAAAAGTTGGATGAAATTGTGCAATATCTCAAACTCAAAGAGCAACCCTATGTCGTTTTCGATACGACTGATGTACGCGCTGAACCGAAGATTCAGTTGCAAGAGTTGTGCCTGAAGTTGGGAATAGCATTTTCTCCAGAGATGATTAGTTGGGGAGAAAAACCGGTTGATTTTCATACACAGCAAACCCAGGAATACGAAAAGATATGGTATGACAAACTTTTTTTGAGTAGCAAGTTAAATCCGCCCAATGAGGTCTCGCCTACCTTGGAGATGTTTCCGGACTTTGTCCAAAAGTATTTATGTGAAGTTAACTTGCCGATTTATGCTCGTTTGTCAAAAGAAAAAGATATTTCAAACGAAACCAAACGAGAAATAAATGGTCGGAAATTTAAGGTGAGTGTCAATGAAACAAATCAAAGTTTATTGCGCAACCTTGGAGTGATACAAGGTGAGATCGCTGGAGCATATGCTCTCGTAGAATTACGAGACATTGATCCTGTGTATGCTGTCACCAATGAGCCTTCGCTGGCGGAAAATCAGAAATTTCTTTCAAGAAAACGAGAATATACTCGCGAAATTTCTATTGTCTCCGATACTTTTAAAGAAAACGACGAGCCAAGCAAGGAGTCGCAAGCGCACATAAAGTTCAGATAATTTGGTCAGATATAATCTTTCTTCCTATGTCGGAGCCTATTGATTTGGTAGATGCGCAGAACAATGTTATCGGAACAACAGATGCTGAGACGGCTCATGAGCACAGGCAGTTGCACCGAGTTGTTGGCGTTTTTCTTTTTGATTCGAATGGCGATCTTTGTCTTCAAGATGGAAACGACTACAAAAAATACGATCTTTCTGTCGGCGGGCATGTGCGACAGGGCGAAGCCTATGAGGATGCCGCGCAGAGAGAAATGCAGGAAGAGCTTGGCATACAGGTTCCCCTTGTTCACGTAAGCACCTTTCTTCCTTCCAATGCCAAGATGGGGCACTTTTGGGCGATCTATCAGGGCGAACTTCCACTCGACTGGAAGTTTTCACCAACGGAAGAAGTTTCATCGGTTACGAAGATGAGCATGGAAGAAATTGTCGAGAAACTAAAAACCTCCCCAGAGCTATTCACGCACGGCTTCCTCAATGCTTTTACCGAGTTTAATCGCGTAAAAGGCAAGAAGTCTTCCTAAAAAGCATGCATATTCCTGGTCATGAATCGCTAAAATCTGACTATTTCGTTTTTGGCTTGTGCGATGAAATATCCCATACTTTCTCGCCCGACTGTTTTGACTGCAGAGGCAAATTGGAGATCTTTACTATACCAGTCATAATAAGTATCTCTGTGGATACGAGTGTGTTCGCAAGCCCTCGTAATTTGTTCGAGAGTCATTGAAAAAACTGCCAAGAATAACTTCTTTTTTGCTTCAGTTCTTTTTTGCTCGTTTTTCAGTTTTTGAGATTCCATAGAAAATCTGAAATATCCGACACAAAACAAGGTAAAAGTGTACGCTTTTGTCGGAAAGTGTAGGATTTTAGACTCTTTGCAATGCTTGCCAGCTGTATAGTCCCATATCCGCTTTTTTCAGAATTTTTCCCCGATTAGCTCCCTCTCTTATCCTTTAGGGTTCAATACCAATGAGGTATCATCAAAAGCAGTTTTTTCTTTACAGAATCCCGAGTTATACTGAATACAGAGCGTTTGAGTACGCTAGGCTTAATAGTTGAAACGCTTGTTTCCACCGCAAAACGTAGTTTTCCAAGGTGTTCCAGCTTAACCCCTTTAGGGCTACCAATGTTTTGAGTTTGATATCAAAAGAAAGACCCTGATTTATTCAGGGTCTTTGAGGTTTTTGTGGAGTTCTTCTTGGATGCGCGACTCAAGTTCTTGAGGATGGTCGCGGAAGCGGTCTTCGATGATGGTTGCGCCGTGGTGCGCTTCCGGATATTTTTTCCCTTTTCCCATGAGGAATCGTTCATGGAGTTCATGAAGAAGGATGAATGGACGTTCTTTTTCGGAGAGGGCTTCTTCAATCCAGATTTCTCGCTCGGGAATCCAGGGGTAGACACGGTCGTGACCGCCGGCGTCGTATTCGAGGAAAACGAGGTCACGAACGAGTTTTCCGTCGACGATCCAAATAGTGAGTTGATCGGAGCTATAGGGAGCGAAGTGTTTCCGGTGGATTTTTTCAATAAGTGATGCCTGATGATTCTTGAGTGTGAGCATTTCCTTCGAGAGCGCTTCTTCGCGCTCTTTATGTTCGAATGTTGCGGCTATCGCCTCCGCTTTCTCGGGTTTTGCTCCGGTTTGCAGGAGGAGGTGTTCGGCAAAAAATCGATCGATGAAAAATCGGTGTTCGCGATGATCGGTATCGGCGTCGATCCAGAATTCGTCGATAGGAATGAAAGGGAAGTGCGCACGCGAACCACTCTGCACGAAGTTCTCGTTCAGTTCCTTGCGGATGCGGCTCCCATCGACAATCCAGATGGAGGTGTTTCCGACGATGCCTACTTTTTTGAAGTGGAAGGGTGAAGTATGTTGACGATCCATATCGACCGTATTATACATCAAGTGTGCACCGGTTGCATCCTTGTTCCTTTGAGAATGTTTTCGGAAAGGATTTTTTTGGAGGAAGTGTCAGATGAATGTCACGTTGCTCTTCTGTAGTGGGCCGAGCTTTTTGGAAATATCCGGATGTCGGTCGATGGTGAAGGTTTCTCGTTTTTGTGTTGAGTCGCGTCTCTTCTTCAAATATCCGAGGACTATTTCAGGGTGGAGGCTTCGTGAGATTTGGATTTCCAGGAAATTTTCTCGCCGCCTCTTGAAGGCGATGAAGCGCGCGCGAATACCACTCAATGAATCGCGAGTGGATTGTTCAGTCTTGATGAATGGAAATGGTATCTCCTTGGCGATAACGCCAAACGTGATGATTGCGGGGAGTTGCATGCTTCCGCTTTCTAATAGTTGTCTTCGGGTGAAAAAAGAGGAGGTTTATGAGAGTTGTCTGGAACAAGGATTCGGAAAAAAACCTCTGTTTCGAATATTTCCTTGCGCCAGAATTGTGGAAGCGCGTTCTCGTTAGAGTATGCCGGCAAATATATTTTGTCGGCTTTTTTATCGTGCAACGACAACCCCGAACACTTCCGCGGCACCGTGTTTTTTGAGTGTTGCGGCGCAGGTATCGATTGTCGATCCGGATGCGGCAACATCGTCAATAAGCCAGAGGCGTTTTCCGGAAACATCAAAGGGGATATCCGATTTCTTTCCATTGAGAGAAAAGGCGTTCTCAATATTGCGCTTTCGTCGATCTCGATCGCGTATGGACATTTGTGGCGCGGTGAATCGGGTTCGGATGAGCCAATGATGAAAGAGAGGAGGGACGATATCCGGAGGAAGGTTTCTTGTCATAGCGTCCGCGAGAAGGGCGGATTGGTTCCATCCGCGCCACCGCTCTCGTCGAGGGTGAAGTGGAACCGGGAGAATGGCGTCGGGAAGAGGAATCTCTGATCGAAGAATTGATTCCGCGAGAATGGCACCGAGTGGCATTTCGAGATCGCGAATGAATCGATATTTGAACAGGTGAATGAGTCGCGATATGTTCGGATCATCATAGTGTGTTGCGGCGAAGATACCGTCATGGGCGGATGTTCCGATACATTCGAAGCAGAGCTGTCCGGAAGGTGTCTCGCGAACGCCACAGCTCCCGCAAACCTGGGAAGATCGGCGCGGCAAGGAATGAAAGCATTCGGAACAGAGAATGGTCCCCGGTTTTTCGCACACGCCGCATGAGCGCGGGAAGAAGGCATCTTGGAGGAATGCGCCGACGGCGTGAAGAGAGGATGAGAGAGTCCGCATTACGTTCGCACGTGAAGAGTGTCTTTGGAGATGGTGGCTCGAACGGTTTCAGGGAATCGCTTCTTTGAAAGGAGGAGCTGTGACAGAGGGTCTTCCAGAAATTTTTGAATGGCTTTTCGGATGGATCGCGCCCCATCGTGTTCGGTGAGACTATGTTTGGCAATGAATCGAGCGGTATCTTTGGGAAGTATGAATCGGATATGGTGTTGATCGAGATCCCTCTTCAATCGGAGGAGTTCTCGTGCGGCGATTTCCTCGAGGGCATCCTGATTGAGTGGTTGAAAGACGACAGTGTGGTCAATGCGAGCGAGGAGTTCGGGTCGAATTTCTCGTTTTAGTTCCTCCAAGACGTCGTTTTTTTGGGAATCAAAGGATGGTAATGCGGTGTTGTTGTGTGAGAATCCGAGCGCTTTTGTGTGTCGAAAAGAGGCGGAGCCGATATTGGACGTGAGAATGACGAAGCTTTCTCCGAAGTGCGCTTGTCGTCCCTCGGCGTCGGTAAGGACGCCTTCGTCGAGTATTTGGAGGAGAAGATTTAAAATGTCCGGATGCGCCTTTTCGATTTCATCAAAAAGGACGACCGATGCCGGGTGGTGACGGAGGTGTTCCGTGAGTGTTCCGCCTTCTCCGTATCCGACATAGCCGGCGGGTGATCCGAGCATTTGCGCCATATGGTGGCGCTCTCGAAATTCGCTCATATCAAAACGAATAAACGATTTTTTTCCTTCAAACAGAACGTCTGAAAGCGTGTGTGCGGTGAAGGTTTTTCCGACGCCGGAAGGACCGAGGAAGAGAAATGATCCGCGCGGACGATGAGCGACTCTTCCAATGTCGAGGAATGAACGCATAACAGAACGGGAAAGCAGGGTGATAGCCGTTTCCTGACCGACGATTCGCGCCGAGAGTGTGGAGAGGAGAGTATTGACGCGAGAGATGTTGCTTGAGTCAATTTTTTCTCTTGGTGTTTCGGAAAGAAGCGATACCGCTTCGGCAACGAGTTCGCCGGAGAGGGTGAGCTTTTGTTTTTTTTCTCGTTTTTCCGCCTCTTCTTCGAGGAGCTGAAGCTGACGGTCAATGGCGTTTTCTTCCGAGCGGATTCGTTCCGCTTCTTCAAAGTTCTTCTCTCGTAAAAACCGCTGTTTCACTCCCTTCAGTTTCTCTTTCGCCTGCATAAGCTCAGATCGGTTGAAGGTTGTTTCTTGGTCCCGTTCCTTTCGGCGGAGGAGTGCTGATGCTTCATCGAGAAGGTCAAAGGCCTTGTCGGGGAGAAATCGCCCATGGAGGTGCCGAATGCTCAAGGATACTGCGGCGCGAATGGCGTCGTCGCCGATAGTGAGGTGATGGTGCTTCTCGTATCCCGCACGGCTTTCCCTCAGTATGTGGAGGGATTCTTCCGGGCTTGGTTCGGCGATGCGAATAACCTGAAAACGGCGTTCGAGTGCGGAGTCTTTCTCGATATGCCGTTTGTATTCGGTGAAGGTGGTGGCGCCGATACAGCGGATTTCTCCCCGAGCGAGCGCGGGCTTCAAGATATTGGAAGCGTCGAGACTTCCGCTCGCGTTTCCGGCGCCGACCAAGGTGTGAATCTCATCGATAAAAAGAATAATTTCCGGATGATCTTTCGCTTCTCGGATGATGTCTTTGAGGCGTGCTTCAAATTCGCCGCGGAAGCTTGTGCCTGCGACGATAGCGGCAAGATCGAGGAGGAGGATGCGTTTTCCTTCGAGAGAGGAACCCGCCTTTCCTTCTTTCATAAGTTGTGCGATTGCTTCGACGATGGCGGTTTTTCCGACGCCGGGATCCCCGACAAGGAGGGGATTACTCTTGGTTTTTCTGGCAAGCGTACGGAGGATACTTTCCATCTCTTTGTGCCGAGGAGAAAATCCGGAAAGGGGCTGATCGATACCGAGTGGAATGCCAAATTGATTGAGGGCGGGCATATCTCCGTCGGAAGCGTTTTCGTCGGAAGAAAATCCCAGGAGGGGAAATTCGAATAGTCGAGAGAATCCGGGAAGTTTCGGAAGAGAGAAGGGTGTTTCCGCTGAAACCGGGTCATTATCATTGGATTTTTTTCGGTGCGAAAGGAGTTCGGCGATATCCCCATCCTTCGATTCGGCAAGTGCGTGTACGAGGTGTTCGCTCCCGACATAGGGGTAGGAAAATCGGTGAGCGAGCAGGAATGCATTGGCGATAATGGTTCTGGTTTCCGGAGAGAAAGCGGGTTCGTCTTTGAGGATTTCCGATGGTTTTTCAACGATTTCCGTGCCGAGGATATCGGCAATATGCGTCTCGGTTATGCCAAATTGACGAAGGAGTGTCTTCCCGAGACTGTTTTTTTCGAGCACGATGGCGGAGAGGAGGTGTATGGGGAGAACCTGAGGGGATTTTCTTTCTCGGGCGACATCAAAAGATTTCCGGAGTATGTGCCGGGCGTGGAAGCTGAGTTTTCCGAAAAATTCGGGCGCTTGACGGATGTTTTTCATCGGTTCATTGTATTTTCTTTGGAGGGAACTGTCAATTTGATTGTCGTTCGTATGTTCCATAACGCGGCGTATTTTTGGCAGGTTTCCGAGTGTGGTATACTGTGGGAACAGAGGCGAGATAGCGTGCTTCTGTTTCATAAAAATGCATATGTTTGGTATAAATAAGCCTCATTTTCTCGGGATTGATTTCGGGACATCCTATATCAAGGCGGTTGAACTCACACTCAAAAACGGTCTTCCGGTTTTGGTGAATTACGGTCATATCGAAATGAGTTTCACGGAGGGTCGCGACGCCTTGTTTCCGGCACAGTCTCCGGAAAATATGATTCGCGAACACTTCAAAGCGCTTCTCGAGGCGCTCCATCCTGTCTCGAAAACAATGAATTTGGCACTCCCGGGATTTAGCGGGCTCATAACGCTGATCGAGCTTCCGCTTATGAAGCCGGAGGAATTGGAGCAAGCGATACCGTTTGAAGCGCACAAATATATTCCTTCTCCGCTTGAAGAAGTTGCTTTTAGTTGGGAAGTTCTTTCCAACTCAAAGGGAAGCGGGGGAATTCAGGAAAAGAAGGTGATGGAAGTGCTTCTCGTTGCCGCGCTTCGAAAAGAAGTGGCGAAATATGAGCGCTATGTTGTAGATACCGGTCTAGCGGTCGATTTATTGGAGTTGGAAATATTCCCTCTCGTTCGATCGATTGCGGGTGACAAAACCGGTATGGTCTTGGTTGTGGATATCGGCTCGCGGGCGACCAATCTGGTACTTACTCAAAACGGTGAGATTCGACTGAACCGAAGTCTGAACGCCGGTGGCAATGAAATCACCTCGACGCTCGCGGAGAGTTTTCATGTTTCATGGGAGCGCGCCGAGGAGTTGAAGCGGGGGACAAAGGACTTTTTGAACAACCGCGAATCTTCGCTCGCGTTCTCATCTCTAGATCTTGTGACAAGCGAGATTTCTCGAATTTTGCAAATGCACGCTACTAAGCATGCTTCTGATCCGGTGCGAGAAATGGTACTCTCCGGCGGAACGGCACGGATGCAGGGATTGTCGAGCTATCTTTCAAATTTGTTTCATATTCCCGTGTCGATCGCCGATCCGTGGAGAGGCGTTCAATGTGATGATGCTCTGCGATCGTCGCTTGATCGTCTCGGACCCTCGTTTTCGATTGCGATCGGACTCGCTCTTGGCGGAGTTGAGCGGTACCGAAAGAAATAGCCAGACTTGACACCACACTCATTTTTAGAGAAAGAGTGGTTGTGGTATACTGGAAGAAAGTGAACGCGTTTTCAAAAATTAAGAGAGAAATAAAAATCACCTACTATGTCTCAGATAAATCTTTTGTCGGGCAGTGAGGCGGCGAATCGTCCCCAACCAAAAGGAGGGAGTAGCTCGATTTTTCTTTCACTTTCTCTTCTTCTTGTTGTTTTCGGAGCGTACTTCGGTCTTCTCTTTTATAAGGAAATGCTTCAAAAATCATTTGATGCCAAGGAGGCGGAGAGTGTTGAAATGAAAAAGCGCATTTCCGGCGAGAAAGCGGATCGGGTTTCGGATTTTTTTGACCGTATCACAGTGATCGATGCGAACTTGAAGGTAACTGCCGAATCGCCAAACGCTCCGCTTGCCGAGATAGAGCAAAAAATGGTCCCAACTGCGAACATCTCCTCCTACAAGTATGACGCAGAAGAAGGTTTGGTACAGACGGTGATCGCGGCGGATTCCTTTCGAGCGGTCGCTGAGCAGATTGTCGCGTTCAAGGAGGCATTCTCTTCCGTTATGGTCGAAGGCGATACTCGAGTGGGGGTGGACGGGAAAATAGTGGCAACATTACTTATCATTCCGTAAGAATTGAAGGAGTGATGAAGGTGCGGAGAGTTTTTTTGATGAAGAGTAATACGCAGTAAAAACAAAATGTTATGAAAGTGAAATTGCTTCTTTTTCCTCTTTCTATTGTAATCGCTTTGGCTCTGGGGATTTTTTGGATACAACCGATGGCATCGGAAGCACTTATGCTTCGTGCCAGGGTAAATACGGCGCAAGAAAAATTGGACAAAATAAGTCAGGTGGTTTCGAATATTGATAGGCTTGATAGAAATCTGGATGAGAACAGTGGAAACGAAGCCCTGGTTCGAAACTATCTCCCGGAGAAGGGAAGTGATGATCGAATACTTGATGAGGTGAATTTTTTGGCAGGCGACTCCGGTCTCCTTCTTTTAGCAACCGGTATGGATCGGGTGTCGAGCGAAGCGGCGATCGCCGCCCAGGCGGCAAGTGAAGCGGCGGCGGACAAAGCGGAACTCGACAGTGCATCGGCTTCTCGGGGACTCATTGCCTCCGAGTCTTCCGCATTGACTCTTCCGGTTTTCGTTTCCTCATCTCCGATGAGCCGTACTCGATCTGTTGATGTTTCCATTTCCGTATTTGGGAAATATGAACAGATACGGGATTTCGCGGATCGTATCTATCATGCCAATCATTTTCAGCGATTCTTGTCGGTTGATATCAAAAAGAAAGAGGCAAAGAAAGAGGGTGATGCCGCCCCTGAAACGGCTCCGGATGTGCTTGAGGGCAACATCGTGGTTCGCTTCAGTTTTTTGCCGACAGCACATGTTTCAGAGGGGTCGTTCCTGGTCGCCTTTGACCGATCTTCATTTGACTTCGGTTCGGTGCAAGATCTTCGTGCTCGGGCAACCCGGGATGTTTCGCCGCTTATCGTCGCTCCAACTCCTCGACCCAACCCGTTCCTCCGGTAATTGAAGAGATCTTTCTGCTATGGATCAGATACTTCAATCGACCCCCTCTTTCGGTTTGGCACCTTCTTCGAAGCGCGTGAAGGAGGGATCCGGGGCTGAGCGAGATAAGATCGTTCTTTCCCAGAAGTTGTCTGGGAAAAAAGTGGAACGACGGGTTTTGACGTTTATCGCCGAAGAAGCCGCGAAGCGGTATCGTATGGTTCCTTTCGATCGGGAAGGGGCTATTTTTCGTGTTGCCATGACCAATCCTCAGGATCTGGAAGCTTTGAATGTGCTTCGTTTTTTGTCTGAAAAGGAAGGGGTTGAGGTGGAGACGTATCAGGTAACGGAAAAAGACATCGACGGACTTATCGCACAGTACTCGGGAGCGGAACAGGCGCTTTCGGCAGCCATCCAATCTCTCAAGGATGACGATATTATCGAGGAGTCAACCGTATCGACCGGCGAGGATAAAGGAATGTTTCAGGATGCTCCGATTGCAAAGTTGGTACAGGTAATGATCGGACACGCGATTGACGGGAGGGCGAGTGATATCCATATTGAGCCGATCGAGGGGAACTATCGAGTACGCTTCCGTGTTGACGGAGTGCTGTATGCCTCGCTCATCCTCCCCGTGTCGGTTGGGAAGGCGGTCGTGTCTCGAATCAAGATTCTCTCCAATCTTAAAATCGATGAAAAACGCAAACCGCAGGACGGTCGCTTTCGGGTGAGCGAACGCGGAACCGTGATCGATCTTCGTGTTTCGACGCTGCCGGTTGTCGAGGGTGAAAAAGTGGTAATGCGCGTTCTTGATAAGTCGGCGGGACTTGCCGATCTGGAGAAGATGGGACTTTCCGGAAGAAATCACGAGGTACTCCTCCGGAAAATAATGGAGCCGTACGGTATTATTCTGATGACCGGTCCGACGGGGTCGGGAAAGTCGACGACGCTTTACGGGTTTCTGAATATTCTCAACAAAGAAGAGCGCAATATCATAACCCTTGAGGATCCGGTGGAGTATTTTTTGGACGGTATCAATCAAAGCCAGGTAAAACCGGAGATCGGCTATACGTTTGCGAGTGGTCTCCGGTCTATTCTCCGACAAGATCCCAATGTGATTATGGTGGGAGAGATCCGTGACAGCGAGACGGCGGAGCTTGCCATTCATGCCGCACTTACGGGGCACCTCGTTTTTTCAACGTTGCATACCAATGACTCAATCGGGTCCATCCCGCGGCTTATTGATATGGGAATTGAGCCGTTTTTGCTCGCCTCATCGATTCAAGCGGTTGCCGCTCAACGGTTGGTCCGTCGTATTTGCGAGCATTGTCGCGAGGAGGCGAAGGTTTCGGAAAAAATCCTTTCAAATATTCGCGCGTTTCTTTCGGATGTGTCCGAGGAGGAGGCGAATCGGTATCATGTGCGCCTCGATGGTCCGCTCACTTTTTTTTCGGGTCATGGATGTTCGGAGTGTAACAACTCGGGATACAAGGGTCGGATAGCGGTTCATGAAGTGTTGGAGGTGACGGATGCTCTCCGGACGGTTATCGCGGAAAAGCGCGGAAGCGAGACGGAGGTAAGGGAAATCGCTCGGAAGCAGGGAATGACGAGTATGAAACAGGACGGACTCTTAAAGGCTCTCCGCGGGGATACGACGATTGCCGAAGTGGAACGCGTCACCGAGGGAGCGGCATTGGTGGATGAAGAGTGATGGAATTTTTGGCTATAACTCGCATTAATGAACTCCTTATGAATGCGGTGGATATGAAAGGGAAAAAGATTCTGATTGTCGAAGATGATTTTTTTGTAAGCGATATTTATCAGACGAAATTTAGTCATGAGGGGTGTATGGTGTCAGTCGCGAATGATGGGGAAGATGCTCTGAAGTTGTTGCGGGAGGGTCTCGTTCCCGACATCATTCTTCTCGATATCATTATGCCGAATATGGACGGGCGAGAATTTCTCGAAGCGATGAAGAATCTTCCGAATGCCGATTCATTTCCGGTTCTCGTGCTTTCCAATCTTTCACAAAAAGAAGATATCGACGGAACGAAGGCGCTTGGCGCCAAGGACTATATCGTAAAGTCGCACCTTACTCCGACGGAAGTTTTCAATCGAGTCGTTGAGTTTCTCGCGAAGGGAAAGGTATGATAGAATAAAGGGAGAGTTTTTAAGAATAATTTTTTGAATTTTTGAAGAAATTTTCAAATGTTTGATTGAACTTCGAAATTCATCATTAAAAATTACTTAATGACTCACCTTACGCGCCGACTCTTTTTATCGTCATTCCCGTGAAAACGGGAATCCAATCACCACTTGCTAAATATAATCACTTTACGAGCAAAGTCTGTAGTGTGTTTATTGAAAGCTGGTGGAAACTGGATACCCGCCTTCGCGGGTATGACGGGCTAGGTTTTTCAATGAGTGTGTAAGAAGAGTTAAGGATTGAAATTTGGCATTTGTTACTTTGTTTCTCTATGGATCTTCGCTACGAACAACGAATGAAAGGGATATTGCTCCTTGTGGGACAAGAGGGAGCGTCCGATTTGCACTTGGCGGTCGGGAGGCATCCGATGCTTCGCATTGATGGAAAGCTCGTTCCTATTACGCGCGAGAGTGTTTTGACGCCGGACGATGCTCGCGGCTTGGCGGACACCCTCCTTCGCGAAGAGAATAAAAAGGAACTCCTCGAAGAGGGGCAGACGGACTTTTCTTACAATTTTGAAGATAAGGCGCGCTTTCGAACCAATGTTTTTTTTCAAAAGGGCTACGTGAGCGTGACGATGCGGTTTGTCGGGGAGCGTATTCGGACGCTCGAAGAGTTGAATATGCCGCCGTCACTCTATGATTTTACGCGACAGTCCCAGGGACTTGTCTTGGTCGCGGGTCCGGTCGGACATGGGAAATCGACAACGCTCGCGGCAATGATCGACTCCATCAATCATAATCAAGACAAGCACATACTTACCATCGAAGATCCGATTGAATACGTGTATGTTCAGGATCACTGTATCATCAATCAACGCGAGGTTGGACAGGATGCCAAAGATTTTTCAAAAGCGCTTCGAGCCGTCTTTCGTGAAGACGCCAATGTGGTTCTCTTGGGCGAGCTTCGCGATTTGGAAACGATGGCGACGGCGATGACGGCTGCCGAGACGGGACACCTCATTTTTGCAACACTCCATACCAACGACTCTTCGCAGACGATTGATCGCGTGATCGATGTTTTTCCGGCGTATCAGCAAAATCAAATCCGAGCGCAAATGGCAAGCGTTCTCCTCGGCGTCATCTCACAGCGTCTCCTTCCGAGAATCGGTGGCGGACGTATTCCGGCGATTGAGATTATGATCAAAAATCACGCGGTTGAGAACCTGATTCGTGAAAACAAAACCTTCCAGATCGACAGCGTCATCGAAACGAGTCTCAAGGATGGTATGATTTCGATGGACCGGTCGCTTGCGGACTTGGTTCAACAAGGCCTTGTGGATGTAGAAGACGCCTTTCGATATGCCAAGAATCGCGATTATTTTCGTATGCTTGTGGGTGGAAAATCGTAAGAGCGTGTCTAAAAGAGTCTGTTTTTCTGGGAAAAATCATTTTTTTGCTTGTCTTCCACTTCGTTCGCCTGCCTACCGGTAGGTAGGAAAGCCGCAAAAAAACAATTTTCCCCAGAAAAACGTTCAAACTTCCAATCTCGTGAGTCTTTTAAGATGGGTTCTAAGTGTTGTACATTGCACGAAAAATGAAATATTAAAAACAAAGTTTTCACGCTATGCGCTATATATTTACCGCCAAAGATGCGGAAGGAAACGTAAAAAAGGGAACCGTTGACGCGCTTGATCGCGATCTTGCGGCGAATCTTCTTCAGCGGAACGGTTTGGTGCCGGTTTCCATTGATCGCGAGAGTGCCGGATTTTCTTTTGAGCGAGAGATTCAGAAAATGCTCGATCGTGTGACGCAGAAGGAACTGATGATTTTTTTTCGTCAGCTCTCGACGCTGATCGAGGCGCGCGTTCCGGTCGTAAGTTCGCTTCACGCGATCGCCGATCAGGCGGAAAATCGTTACCTCCAGATCATTATCAAAGAGGTGGCGGATGATCTCGAGGATGGGATGGCGTTTTCGGAAGCGCTCGGTCGCTTCCCGGATGTTTTTTCGCCGCTCGTTATCAATATGGTGCGAT
>Ga0268298_10003493_pt1 | contig 16019 bp, 11 predicted proteins | sample WWTPWeurt_MetaG_FD_194462 | JGI IMG/M metagenome (GOLD analysis project Ga0268298, IMG submission 194462) | Activated sludge microbial communities from WWTP in Nijmegen, Gelderland, Netherland - WWTP Weurt | ecosystem: Engineered > WWTP > Aerobic digester > Activated sludge | place... | reverse complement strand
GCCTGATCATCCTCGACGATGCCGATGTCGAACTGGCCGCCTCGTGCGCGGCCTGGGGTTCCTACCTGCACCAGGGCCAGATCTGCATGACCACCGGCCTGATCCTCGCGCACGAAAAAATCGCCGCGAAGCTGACCGAACTCATGGTCGCCAAGGCCACCCACCTGCCCGTCGGCGACCCGGCCAGCCAGCAGGTGGCGCTGGGGCCGCTGATCAGCGAGCGGCAGCGCGACCGGGTCCATGCCATCGTGCAGGACAGCGTGCAACAGGGGGCGCATCTGGCCGCCGGCGGCACCTACGACAGGCTGTTCTACAAGCCGACCGTGCTCACCGGCGTCAAGCCCGGCATGCGTGCCTTCGAGGAGGAAGTCTTCGGCCCGGTGGCCTCGATCGTGAGCTTTTCCAGCGAGGATGAAGCGGTCGAACTCGCCAACCGGACCGAATACGGCCTGTCGCTCGGCGTCATCAGCAGCTCGGTGGGGCGCGCCATGGCGCTGGCCAACCGCATCCCGACCGGCCTTTTGCACATCAACGACCAGACCGTCGCCGACGAGCCCCACGTGCCCTTCGGCGGGCGCGGCGCTTCCGGCAATGGCGGGCGCCACGGCGGGCCGGCCAACTGGGAGGAGTTCACCCAGTGGCAGTGGGTGACGATCAAGGATACGGCGCCGCGCTATCCGTTCTGAGAGCTTGTGAATATCCCACCAGGGGATACCGTCTGCGGCACCCTGCCGCAGACATAAATCTACTGCGCGTGCCGGATCGGGGCTTGGGCGGTGCTCTTCCACGGCCGGCTTTGCACAGCCGGCCGGCTGCGGCGGCGCGAAGCATGCTTCGCGAAACCCCGCCTCGCCCTCATGTACAACGACGTACATTCCGGTAGCTGCGCTCCGGCCGCACCCCGCTGCGGCCCAGCGGCTACGCCCCGAAGGAAGTCCCCTTGGGGGACGATTTCTTCGCAAGCTCTAAGCGCTGGCTAGAGTTCGCCCACCGCCGCCAGCAGCCGGTCCATCGCCGCGTCGTCGAGGTGGCTGCCGAGCGCGAAGCGCAGCCGGCTGGTGCCGTCGGGCACCGTCGGCGGGCGGATGGCCACGGCGAGGATGCCGGCGTCTTCCAGGCGCCTCGCCGCAGCCAGCGCGTCGGCCTCGCTGCCGATCACGGCGGGAACGATCTGCGTCGTCGAACCCAGCGTGTCGTGCTTGCGCAGCGCCAGCGCAGCGCGCAGGCGCTGCGCGTTCTGCGCCAGCCGCGCCCGTTCGGCATCCATGCCAGGCACCAGGTCGAGCGCGGCATCGACGGCGCCCAGCACCGCCGGCGGCAATGCCGTGGTGTAGATGAAGCCGGGACAGCCATTCACCAGCCAGTCGATCAGCGCCCGTGAGCCGGCGACGTAGGCGCCGAAGGCGCCGAAGGCCTTGCCCAGCGTGCCCATCACGATGTCCGCCCCGCCGCATTCAGCGGCAAGGCCGCGTCCCTGCGGCCCCAACACCCCGCTGGCATGGGCTTCGTCGACATACAGCGCAGCGCCGTGGCGTTCGGCCAGGCGCACCAGCGCCGGGAGGTCGGCGCGGTCGCCGTCCATGCTGAACACGGATTCGGTGAGGATCAGCTTGCGGCCGGCGTGCTGCCGCAGCAGGTCATCGAGATGCTGGAGATCGTTGTGGCGGAAGACCTGCGTCTTCGAGCGGGCGACCCGGCAGCCATGCACGATGCTGGCGTGGTTCAGCGCATCGCTGAAAATCGCCGTCGCATTTGCCGTGTCGCCGGCGCCGACTTTTCCGTCGGCGCTGCCCATGACGCCAGCCAGCGCCGGGATCACCGTGGCATTGGCCTGGAAACCGCTGGAGAAAAGCAGTGCGGCCTCGCAGCCTTTGAAGGCCGCCAGCTTTTCCTCCACCGCCAGGGTGATCTCGCGCGTGCCGGTGATCAGGCGCGAAGCCGGCGCGCCGGCACCGTGGCGCTGCGCCCAATCCGCCGCGCGGGCCTTCACCAGCGGGTGCTGGCTCAAACCGAGGTAGTCGTTGGACGAGGCGTCGATCAGGGCGCGGCCATTCGCATCGCGCAATTCGCCATCCGCCCAGGACACCGGGTGCAGCCGGCGGCGGCGATGGACGGCATCGAGCGCGACGAGTTGTTGCTGCAGCAGGGTGTCGAGCTGCGAGGCCATCAGTTGATCCCCGCGCGTTCGGCAAGTACGGTGCGCACGGCGGCGGTCAGCGTCGCCAGTTCGGCGGGCGTGACGATGAAGGGCGGCATCAGGTACAGCACCCTGCCGAAGGGCCGCAGCCAGACGCCGAGTTCGACACAGCGCCGGCGCAGGGCGTGGAGGTCGATCGTACCGCTGAGTTCCACGGCGCCGATCGCGCCCTTGATGCGCACGTCGGCGACGCCGGCTATCTCGCGGCAGGGTTCGAGTTCGGCGCGCAACTGCGCCTCGATCGCCGCCACCTGTGCCAGTCGCGATTCGTGCTCGAACAGGTCGAGCGAGGCGTTCGCCGCGGCGCAGGCCAGGGCGTTGGCCATGTAGGTCGGGCCGTGCATCAGCGCGGCGGCCGGGTCGTCGGCGAGGAAGGCTTCGAAGACATGGCGCCGCGCCACGGTGGCCGCCAGCGGCAGCGTGCCGCCGGTCAGCGCCTTCGACAAGCAGATGATGTCGGGTACGACATTGGCCTCTTCACAGGCGAACATGCGCCCCGTGCGGCCGAAGCCGGTCATGATCTCGTCGGCGATCAGCAGCACGCCATGGCGGCGGCAGGCTTCGGCGATGAAGGCCAGGGTCGCGGCGTCGTGCATCTTCATGCCGCCGGCACCCTGTACCAGCGGCTCGACGATCACCGCGGCGATGCGTTCGCCGTGGATTTCGAGCAGCAGGTCGAAGGCGCGGCGCATGGTTTCATCGCCCGGCAGTTCGGCCATGATCTGGTCCGGCATGGACCCGGCGAACAGGGCGTGCATGCCTTCCCCGGGATCGCACAGCGCCATGGTGGCGAAGGTGTCGCCGTGGTAGCCGTGGCGGAAATACACGATGCGCTGCTTTTCCGGCTGGCCCTTGTTGCGCCAGTACTGGATCGCCATCTTCAGCGCGACTTCGACCGCTACGGAACCGGACTCGGTGAAGAACACGCGCTCCAGGTCGCCCGGCAGCAGCGCGGCCAGCCGCGCCGCCAGGCGCAGCGCCGGTTCATGCACCAGGCCGGCGAACATGACATGGGGCAGGGCGGCGAGTTGCGCCTCGACCGCCTGGTGGATGTGCGGGTGCCGGTAGCCGTGGCAGGCGGTCCACCACGAGGAAATGCCGTCGATCAGTTCGCGCCCGTCGGCCAGGCGGATGCGCGCACCCTGCGCGGCGACCACCGGCAGCGGCGCCGGCGCCGTCTGCATTTGGGTATAGGGCAGCCAGATGTGGTCGAGGCCCCGGGTCAGCCAGTCGGACATGTCGAGGGAGGCGGGTGCGCCGGCTAGAATGCTGCGGCGGAGGGAAAAATGAGGGCGCAGTTTATCACCGGCACCGGTACCGACATCGGCAAGACCTGGCTTGCCTGCGCGTTGCTGCGCCACTGGCGCGAGCAACGCCTGCGCCCCGAGGCGCTGAAGCCGGTGCTCTCCGGCTTCGACCCCGCGACCCCGGCGGCGAGCGACGCCGGGGCGCTGCTGGCGGCGCTGGGCCGGCCGGTGGATGCGCGCGCGCTGGACGCCATCGCCCCCTGGCGTTACGCGGCGCCGCTGTCGCCGGACATGGCGTCGGCGCGCGAGGGTCGCCTGGTGCCCTTCGACGCCCTGGTGGCGTTTACCCGCCGCGCGGCGGAAAAGGCCGCTGGCCCGCTGCTGGTCGAGGGCGTCGGCGGCGTCATGGCCCCGCTCGACGAGCACCATACGGTGCGCGACTGGATCGCCGCCAGCGGACTGTCCTGCGTGCTGGTCACGGGCAGCTACCTGGGCAGCATGAGCCATACGCTGACTGCGCTGGAATGCCTGGCGCACGCCGGCGTGCCGGTGGCCGCGATTGCGGTAAACGAAACCGAAGGCTCCGGCGTGGCGCTGGGCCAGACGCTGGCCAGCCTGACCAACCACGTCGGCGGCATCCCGCTGCTGGGCATCCGCCGCGACGATCCGGGGCCCGGCATCGCCCGCCTGGCCGGGCTGCTGGCCTGAGTTTCACGGCGGGAAGCTTAGGCCGTATACTGCGCTCCCCTGCATTCCTTCCCTCCGGATCAACCATGAGCATCAAGTCCGACAAGTGGATCCGCCGCATGGCGCAGCAGCACAAGATGATCGAGCCTTTCGAGGCCGGCCAGGTGCGCGAGGCCAACGGCCACAAGATCGTCTCCTACGGCACCTCGAGCTACGGCTACGACATCCGCTGCTCGCGCGAATTCAAGCTGTTCACCAACATCAACAGCACCATCGTCGACCCGAAGAACTTCGACCCGAATTCCTTCGTCGAGGTGAATGCCGACTTCTGCATCATCCCGCCCAATTCATTCGCCCTGGCGCGCACCGTCGAGTACTTCCGCATTCCGCGCAACGTGCTCACCATCTGCCTCGGCAAGAGCACCTACGCGCGCTGCGGCATCATCGTCAACGTCACGCCCTTCGAGCCCGAATGGGAAGGCTACGTGACGCTGGAGTTTTCCAACACGACGCCGCTGCCGGCCAAGATCTACGCCGGCGAAGGCTGTGCCCAGGTGCTGTTCTTCGAGTCCGACGAGGTCTGCGAGACCTCCTACAAGGACCGCGGCGGCAAGTACCAGGGGCAGGTCGGCGTGACCTTGCCGAAGATTTGATTGAGCACGGGCGGTAATCGGAGCGAGGCCCCGCCGCCGGGCCGCCCCAAGGCGGGGCCAGCCAATACATGGAGTCCGCGCTTTTGCGGACGAACAACCGTTACCCCCTCCCGCGGGGAGGGGGCCAGGGGGTAGGTAAAAAATGCGCTTCCATTTCCCCATCATCATCATCGACGAAGACTTCCGCTCCGAGAACGCTTCGGGCCTCGGCATCCGCGCCCTGGCCGACGCCATCGAAAAGGAAGGCCTCGACGTGCTTGGCGTCACCAGCTACGGCGACCTGACCTCGTTTGCCCAGCAGCAAAGCCGGGCGTCCGCCTTCATCCTCTCGATCGACGACGAGGAATTCACGCCCGGCCCCGAGCTCGACCCCGCCGTGCTCAACCTGCGTGCCTTCGTCGAGGAAATCCGCCACAAGAATCCGGACATCCCGATCTTCCTCCACGGCGAGACGCGCACCTCGCGCCACATCCCGAACGACATCCTGAGGGAACTGCACGGCTTCATCCACATGTACGAGGACACGCCGGAATTCATTGCGCGCCACGTGGTGCGCGAGGCCAAGGCCTACCTCGATTCGCTGCCGCCGCCCTTCTTCCGCGCCCTGACGCACTACGCGGCGGACGGCTCCTACTCCTGGCACTGCCCGGGCCACTCCGGCGGCGTCGCCTTCCTCAAGAGCCCGGTGGGCCAGATGTTCCACCAGTTCTTCGGCGAGAACATGCTGCGCGCCGACGTCTGCAATGCGGTCGAGGAACTCGGCCAGTTGCTCGACCACACCGGTCCGGTGGCGGCCTCCGAGCGCAACGCGGCGCGCATCTTCAACGCCGACCACCTGTTCTTCGTCACCAACGGCACCTCGACCTCGAACAAGATCGTCTGGCACTCGACGGTGGCACCCGGCGACATCGTCATCGTCGACCGCAACTGCCACAAGTCGATCCTCCACGCCATCATGATGACCGGCGCGATCCCGGTGTTCCTGATGCCGACGCGCAACAACTACGGCATCATCGGCCCGATCCCGAAGGCGGAGTTCAGCTGGAAGAACATCCAGAAGAAGATCGCCGCCCACCCCTTCGCCAGCAAGGTCAAGGGCAAGCCGCGGGTGCTGACCATCACCCAGAGCACCTATGACGGCATCCTCTACAACGTCGAGGACATCAAGGAAGAGCTCGACGGCAAGATCGACACCCTGCACTTCGACGAGGCCTGGCTGCCGCACGCCGCCTTCCACGATTTTTACGGCGACTACCATGCCATCGGCGCCGACCGGCCGCGCTGCAAGGAGTCGATGGTGTTCTCGACGCAATCGACGCACAAGCTGCTGGCCGGCCTCTCCCAGGCCTCGCAGATCCTGGTGCAGGACGCCGAGCACAACAAGCTCGATCGCGACGTGTTCAACGAGGCGTATCTCATGCACACCTCGACCTCGCCGCAGTACTCGATCATCGCCTCCTGCGACGTCGCCGCGGCGATGATGGAAGAACCCGGCGGCACCGCGCTGGTCGAGGAGTCGATCAGCGAAGCCCTGGATTTTCGCCGCGCCATGCGCAAGGTGGACAAGGAATGGGGCGCCGACTGGTGGTTCCAGGTCTGGGGGCCGAAGGACCTGTCCGAGGAAGGCATCGAGGAGCGAGAGGCCTGGATGCTCAAACCCGGCGAACGCTGGCACGGCTTCGGCAAGCTGGCCAAGGGCTTCAACCTGCTCGACCCGATCAAGGCCACCATCATCACGCCGGGGCTGGATGTCGATGGCGACTTTGCCGACGACTTCGGCATTCCCGCCGCCATCGTCACCAAGTACCTCGCCGAGCACGGCGTGATCGTCGAGAAGTGCGGCCTCTATTCCTTCTTCATCATGTTCACCATCGGCATCACCAAGGGCCGCTGGAACACCCTGGTCACCGCCCTGCAGCAGTTCAAGGACGACTACGACAAGAACCATCCGCTATGGAAGGTGCTGCCCGAATTCGTCGCCAAGCATCCGCGCTACGAGCGGGTAGGGCTCAAGGACTTGTGCACCCAGATCCACGACGTTTACAAGGCGCGCGACATCGCTCGCCTGACGACGAAGATGTATCTGTCCGACATGGTGCCGGCGATGCGCCCGGCCGACGCCTTCGCCAAAATGGCGCACCGCGAGATCGACCGCGTGCCGATCGACGAGCTGGAAGGGCGCGTCACCGCGGTGCTGCTGACGCCCTACCCGCCGGGCATCCCGCTGCTGATCCCGGGCGAGCAGTTCAATGCCACCATCGTCCGCTACCTGAAGTTCGCCCGCGAGTTCAACGAAAAGTTTCCCGGCTTCGAGACCGACATCCACGGCCTGGTCAAGGACGGCAGCAACGGCGCGGTGCGCTATTACGTGGATTGCGTGGCGCAGTAGGCGCCACATTCCCGGCACATAGGACACAAGTACTTCATCGGTTCGGCGATCGGGACGGTCATTGCCGTGTCGTCGGCGCCGACTTTTGGTCCCTCCATGCGTTCGCTCCGGGTGTAGGCTGTGCCTTGCCCGATCACACGAGAGAAAGAGGCCAGCCATGCCCGGCGGAACCGTCACCCTGCACCGCGTCCTGCGCGCGCCGGCCGAGCGCATCTACCGCGCCTTCCTCGATCCCGATGCGATGGCCAAGTGGCTGCCGCCGCACGGCTTTACCGGCAAGGTGCGGCACCTCGATGCGCGCGTCGGCGGCAGCTACCGGATGTCCTTCACCAACTTCGCCACCGGCGATACGCATGCCTTCGGTGGCCAGTACCTGGAGCTGGTGCCTTTCGAGCGCATCCGGCATACCGACGGCTTCGACGATCCCAACCTGCCGGGCATGATGGTGACGACGATTGCCCTGCGCGCGGTGTCCTGCGGCACGGAGCTGAGCATCGTGCAGGAAGGCATCCCCGGCGCGATCCCCATCGAGTCTTGCTACCTCGGCTGGCAGGAATCGCTGCTGCTGCTGGCGCAGCTGGTGGAGGCGGAGATCCCTGGCTAAGGAGTTCGAGATGCCGATTACCTCCTGGAAAGTCGGCGCTGGCGGCACGGCGCGCGCTACGGCTTCGATGCTTGATCCCCGCCTGATCGCCGACCTGCGCGCCGCGCGCCGGGTGGTGGTGTTCACCGGCGCCGGCATGTCGGCCGAGAGCGGCATCCCGACTTTTCGCGACCGCCTGACCGGGCTCTGGGCGCAGGTCGATCCGATGGAGGTCGCGACGGCCCGGGCCTTCCGCGCCAACCCGCAACGGACCTGGGATTGGCATGTGCAGCTGGCCGAGGCGGTGCGCGCGGCGGCGCCGAATGCCGGGCATGCGGCGATCGCGGCGCTGGAGCAGGCCGGGCCGGAGGTGACGGTGATCACCCAGAACGTCGACGCCCTGCATCATCGGGCCGGCAGCCGCGAGGTGGTCGAACTGCACGGCAACCTGCTGCGCCTCACATCCTTCGTCGATGAGGAAGCGGCTTTCGCCGCTGCGTCGCCGACCATCTGCCGGGTGTGCGACGGCTATGCCGTGTGGGAGCACTGCGATCCCTATGCGGAACGCGGCGACCTGGCGGCGATCGAGTTGCGCGCGGGGCCGGTGCCGCGCTGTCCCGGTTGCGGCGCCCTGCTGCGGCCCGACGTGGTCTGGTTCGGCGAGCCGCTGGCGGTGGACGCCATCGAGGCGGCCTGGAACGCGGTGGATCGCTGCGAGGTGCTGATCGCGGTAGGCGCCTCGCTGGAAGTCGAGCCGGCGGCCAGCCTGCCCTGGCGCGCGCTGGCACGCGGTGCGCGGGTGGTCGAGGTCAATCCCGTGCCGACGGCGCTGGCCGCACAGTGCCACGCCGTGATTTCCGGCGCTGCCGCCGAGGTACTGCCCGCGCTGTTTGCAGCGATCTGGCCGGAACGCTGAATTCATGCCTCCGGTTCGGCCGCAGGCGCTATCCCTTGCGGGCGACTGCCGGCAGTCCCCGGAATCATTGTTTCCTGAGCAACAGGCGATCGATGGCGTTGAAGAAATCGTAAAGGCATTTGAAATCGGCAAAGAGTTCGTCGTCACCCGGCGGCGATTTCCTGAACTTGTCCTCGGCTTTCACCAGGGCAAATATGTCGGCGAAAGTACGCTTGCCATCGATGTACTTCATGATGAATTTCCCGTATTTCCCGGGATCGATCGCCATGCGAACGCCGGTGTGCGCGTGGTTGATCACGAGCGGGCTGGCCTGATTCCTGTGGATGAGGGCGGATATTTCCGGGCCGGTTACCGGTTCGTGATAGAAAAACGGGATCATTGCCGGGTCCCCATAGGGCGCTACCGAGCCGGCGCTTGCCGTGGCGTAAAAGGAATGCAGGTCCAGCCTGCCACCCAGCAATTCGGCAATTGCGTACTGCTCTCGAAACGGCCTGGCGGAAAGGCCGGACAGGTAGCGGGGCGTTTGCGGGCCAGCGACCATCTGCGGCAGATAGGATGAACGGCCACATCCCACGTCGGTGAATTCAAGGTGCAGGCCATGCTGATCGGCGAACCATGCATACAGTTCCTGCACCGTGTATGAACGATCCCGGGAATGCAGCAGCAGATCGTAGATACCCGCATCACCCAAAGCGACGTCATCGCCATTCGGCGTCCTGCCCCGGGAATACCAGTTGGAGGATGGCAGGTGTTGCAGGACCTCTTTCGCGATCTCCAGTTTCGCTGGGATGGTGGCGGCATCCCCGGCGATCATGCGCAGCAGGGATTGCATCTGGTAGATGCCCGTCCTGCCGTAGGTGCCATAAACCATGACACCAAGGGCGCCGGAAGGCTTCTTGACCGACAGCAAAGCCTCCAGCCCGGCATCGGGGTCGGCCAGATGGTGCAACACACCGACGCAATTGATGTAGTCAAACTCACCCAAACCCAGGCGCGGAAGGGAGAGCAGGGAGTCATGCACCCAACGGATATTTTCCAGCTTCCTTATCTCCGCCCGGCGCCTGGCGATGTTGATGCTGGCCTCGCTCAAATCCAGGTGAACTATTTCCGCGTCGGTAGCGCGCAACTGTTCCGCCAGGTAGATCGTGCCGTCACCCGTGCCGCCCCCGGCTACCAGGACACGAAAGCCGCGCGCGAACGACTGTGCGCCGCCGAAGCAATAATGATTGACCATCGGCAGGTCGTCGAGCCACGTGGTCACCAGTCGCCTGTTGTCATCCTCGGGATCGCACGGGGGATAGGGCAGGCGTTCATACTGCTCGCGTACTTCAGGGAGGTGATCGGAGTCGAGTGACATGATTTGCCAAGATCAAGGTTTTCAGGGGTGGTTTCAAGTCCGGAGCGCCGGTGCCCGTCAGGATCGCTCGTAAGTGACGAAGGCATAAGCGAAGCCGGCCCCGTCCTGGTGCGTTTCGCGCGCCGTTTCGCGCCACGTGCGCGCATCGATGGCGGGGAAATGCGTGTCGCCCTCGAAGGCGGCATCGATTTCGGTCAACTGCAGCCGGTTGCCCAGCGGCAGCGCCGCGGCGTAGAGCTCCGCGCCGCCGATGATGAAGGCTTCGTCGCCTTGCGCTGCCGCGACGGCGGCGGGCAGGGAAGCGACGACCGCGGCGCCCTCGGCGCGGTAGCCGGCATTGCGCGTGACGACGATGTTCTGCCGGCCGGGCAGGGGGCGGAATCTTTCCGGCAGCGATTCCCAGGTCTTGCGGCCCATGATCACGGTGTGGCCGGTGGTCAGCGCCTTGAAGTGTTTGAGGTCGGCCGGCAGGTGCCAGGGCAGGCGGTTGTCCTTGCCGATCACGCCATTGCGGGCGACGGCGGCGATCACGGTCAGCGTCGGCGTCGGCATGGTCGATCAGCCCGCGATTTTTTCGTAGAGCGCGGCGTAATGGCCGGCGGCCTCGGCCCAGCTCGAATCGCGCCCCATGCCGTGCTTCTGCAGCCGGCGCCAGAGCGCGGGGTCGTGCCAGGCGGCGGCGGCGCGCTTCAGGGCGGCGAACAGGGCTGTCGCGTTGGCCGGGCCGAAGACGAAGCCGTTGCCGTGCTTTTCATCGGCGGCGTCGACCACCGTGTCGGCCAGGCCGCCGGTGGCGCGCACCACCGGCGGCGTGCCGTAGCGCAGGCTGTACATCTGGTTGAGGCCGCAGGGTTCGAAGCGCGAAGGCATGACGAAGATGTCGGCGCCGGCTTCGATGCGATGGGCGAAGCCCTCGTCGAAGCCGATGCGCACCGCGCAGCGCCCCGGGTGGCGCCGGGCGAAGTCGCTCCAGCCGTGTTCCAGCGCGTGCGAACCGCTGCCGAGCACGGCGATCTGTGCCGGCAGGTCGAGCGCGCGCGCGGCGACGTCGAGCAGCAGGTCGAGGCCCTTCTGCTCGGTGAGGCGGCTCACCACCGCCAGCAGCGGCCGGTCGGCGTGCACCTCGAGGCCCATTTCCGCCTGCAGCGCGGCCTTGTTCGCGGCCTTGTCTTCCAGCCGGCGCGGGCCGTAATGCTTGACCAGGTGGCGGTCGTGCGCCGGGTCCCAGTCGCGCGTGTCGATGCCGTTGAGGATGCCGCTGAGGTCCGCAGCGCGGTGCCGCAGCAGGCCGGCCATGCCCATGCCTTCGGCATCGGTCTGGATCTCGCGGGCGTAGGTCGGGCTCACCGTATTGATCGCATCGGCATGCTGCAGGCCGGCCTTGAGGAAGGACAGGTGGCCGTAGAACTCGACGCCGTGCATGCTCCAGGCCGCATCCGGCAGGCCCAGTTCGAACAGGGCGGCGTGGTCGAAAAGGCCCTGGAAGGCCAGGTTGTGCACCGTGACCAGCGACCTGGCCGGGCGTTCGGCGCCGTAGGCGAGATAGGCCGGCGCCAGCGCGGTCTGCCAGTCGTTGCAGTGGATCACCTCGGGTACCCAGTCCAGGCTGCTGGCCTCGGAGCCGAGCCAGGCGGCGACGCGCGAGAGCAGGCCGAAGCGCAGGTGGTTGTCGAGCCAGTCGCGGCCTTCGGGACCGAGGTAGGGATTGCCGGGTCGTTCGTAATAGGGGCGGTAGTCGAGCAGCAGCAGCGGTGTGCCGTCGGGCGCTGTCGCCTGGCGCAAGCCGGGTGTCGGCAGCAGGCCGCCCAGCCAGTGCGGGCGGGCGATTTCCTCGGCGCCGGGAAAGGCCTGCAGCAGCGCCGGATAGGCCGGCACCAGCACGCGCACGTCGTGGCCCAGCGCGCGCAATGCGGCCGGCAGCGCGCCGGCGACGTCGCCGAGGCCGCCGGTTTTGACCCAGGGCGCGATCTCGGACGTGGCGAAAAGGATCTTCACTTGCGGCAGTGTGCGATCAGCCCCGCGGTCGAGCTGTCGAGGCCGGCGGCGGGCGCCTCGCCTTCGATGATGGGCAGCAGGCGGCTGGCGAGCTGCTTGCCGTATTCGACGCCCCACTGGTCGAAGGGATTGATGTCCCAGATCACGCTTTCGGCGAAGACCTTGTGCTCGTAGAGCGCCAGCAGGGCGCCGAGGTTGAAGGGATCGAGGCGCGGCAGCAGCAGCGTGGTCGACGGCTGGTTGCCGGGGAAGCTGCGGAAGGGGGCGAGGCGCGCCGCCTCGTCGGCCGCCATGCCGCCGGCCCGCAGCTCGGCGAAGGCCTCGTCCGGCGTCTTGCCGCGCATCAGCGCTTCGCTCTGGGCGAAGCAGTTGGCCAGCAGCTTCTCGTGGTGGCCGGGCAGGGCGAAATCCGCTTCACGGCAGGCGATGAATTCGCAGGGGATCAGGCGGCGGCCCTGGTGGATCAGCTGGTAGAAGGCGTGCTGGCCGTTGGTGCCGGCCTCGCCCCAGAGGATGGGGGCGACGGCGCAGGCCAGCGGCTCGCCCTGGCGATCCACCGGCTTGCCGTTGGATTCCATTTCCAGTTGCTGCAGGTAGCGCGGCAAGAGGCCCAGCGACTGGCTGTAGGGCAGCAGGGCACGGTTGTCGGCGCCGAGGAAGTTGCTGTTCCAGATTTCGAGCAGCGCCAGCAGGCCGGGCAGGTTCTCCTGCGGCGGCGCGCTGAAGAAATGCTCGTCCATGGCGTGCGCCCCGGCCAGCAGCTTTTCGAAGTTGTCATAGCCGACCGCCAGCGCCAGCGGCAGGCCGATCGCCGACCACAGGGAGTAGCGGCCGCCGACCCAGTCCCAGAAGGCGAAGGCGTTGGCCGGGTCGATGCCGAAACGCGCGACTTCGCCGAGGTTGGTCGATACCGCGACGAAATGCCGGGCGACCGCGGCCTCGCCCAGCGCGCCGACCAGCCAGGCGCGCGCCGAGGCGGCGTTCTGCATGGTCTCTTGCGTGGTGAAGGTCTTGCTGGCGATGACGAACAGGGTGTTGCGCGGCTGCAGCGTGGCCAGTGTCGTGGCGAGGTCGGCCGCGTCGAGGTTGGCGACGTAATGCACGCGCAACTCGGGGTGGCGAAAAGCCATCAGCGCCTGGGTGGCCATGCGCGGGCCGAGGTCGGAGCCGCCGATGCCGATGTTGACGATGTCGCTGATCGGTTCGCCGGTGGCGCCGCGCCAGTGGCGGCCGTGGATTCCGGCGACGAACCGCTGCATCTTCGCCAGTTCGTGATGGACCGCCGGCATCACGTCCTGGCCGGCATGCATGATCGGGCCCTTGTCGGCGGGATGGCGCAGCGCGATGTGCAGCGCGGCGCGGCCTTCCGTGTGGTTGATGGCTTCGCCGGCGCGCATGCGCGCGATCCAGCCCGGCAAATCCGCAACCTGCCAGAGCGCCTGCAGCAGGCCCATGGTTTCCGGCGTGACGCGCTGCTTGGAGTAGTCGAGCAGCCAGTGATTCCACGAGGTGGAGAGCCTGGCGAAGCGTTGCGCGTCGGCGGCGAACAGGTCGCGCAAACGGGCGCCGGAACCCGCCGCCGCGTGGCGCGCCAGTCCGTCCCAGGCGACGCGTGTTGCCGGCTTCATGACGGCGTGCTCACAACCAGAGCATCTTGCCCATCTCGAAGGGATGGGTCAGCAGCGGATGGGTCGGAAACACGCGGAACCGGTATTCCATCTTGCCGCACTGGTCGGGCGTCAGCTCGCGCGAAAAAAGGTGCTCGCCGCTTTCCAGCCGGCGCTCGTGCTGCAGCTGGTAACGCCGGGCGTGGACCGTGGTCGGCGCGCCGGGACGGGTGAACACCATTTCCACGGTCAGGTCCTCCGGCGTCAGGCCATCGAGCTGCACCGCCACCTGGAAGAGCATGGTCTCGCCGTAGCCGATGCGCGTCACCGACTTGTCGATGCGGCGCAGCCCGATGCGCGGCCAGGCGGCGTGGATCCGCGCCTTCCAGTCGGCCACTTCGCGCGCGCCGGAAAAGCCCGTGGCGGAATACTTGCGCCACTGCTCGGCCGCCGGCGAGTAGAACTTCTCGGCATAGTCGGTCAGCATGCGCTGCATGTTGAAGCGCGGCATGATCGAAGCGATCGACGCCTTGGCCATCGCCACCCATTCCGGCGAGTAGCCGAGCGATGTGCTGCGGTAGTACATCGGGATCACGCTGTCCTGCAGCAGTTCATACAGCGTGCGCGCTTCATCGATGTCGCGCTGCGCGGGGTCGAGGCCCTCGGCGGCCGGCTTGATCGCCCAGCCGTTCTTGCCGTCGTAGCCTTCGCCCCACCAGCCGTCGAGCACCGACAGGTTGATGGCGCCGTTGATCGCGGCTTTCATGCCGGAGGTGCCGGAAGCCTCCAGCGGATAGATCGGATTGTTGAGCCAGACATCGACGCCGGCCACCATGCGCCGTGCCAGGTGCAGGTCGTAGCCCTCGACCAGCAGGATGCGGCCTTCGAATTCGCGCTGGCGTGAAAGCTCGGCAATCTGGCGGATCAGTTGCCGTCCGGGTTCGTCGGCCGGGTGCGCCTTGCCGGCAAAGATGAACAGCACCGGCCGCTGCGCATCGGAAATGATCTCGCGCAGCCAGTCCAGGTTGTTGAACAGCAGCGCGGCGCGCTTGTAGGTGGCGAAGCGCCGCGCGAAGCCGATGGTCAGCACCGTCGGATTGGCCGGATCGGCGCAGCGCAGGACGCGGTCCAGGTGCGCCTCCGAGCCCTGGTTGCGCAGGTGCTGCTGGCGCACCCGGCTGTGCACCAGGTGCAGCAACTGGGCTTTCAGCGACTGGCGGATGCTCCAGAAGATCTGGTCGGGAATGCGCTGCACGTTGTTCCAGCAGCTCTGGTCGGTGAGGCGGTGCTGCCAGCCGAGCCCGAGGTGGCGGTCGAAGGTCTCGTACCAGTCGGTGGCGAGGAAGGTCGGCACGTGCACCGCGTTGGTGACGTAGTCCATCGGGTTTTCGGCGGCGGTAAGCTGCGGCCACATGTCGCTGCAGATGCGCGAGGACACTTCGCCGTGGATGCGCGAGACGCCGTTGTGGAAGCGCGAGCCGCGCAGGGCCAGCGCCGTCATGTTGAATTCGCTGCCGCCCACGCCGCCGCCGACGCGACCCATGCCGAGCAGGCCGTCACGGTCGAGGCCGGCCGCCTTGCAGAACTCGGCGAAATAATGCATGACCATGTCGTCGGCAAAGTGGTCATGGCCGGCGGGCACCGGGGTGTGGGTGGTGAACACCGTGTTGGCTGCCGCGGCTTCGAGGGCGGCCGCGAAAGGCATGCCGTGGTCGGCCATCAGCCGGCGAATCCTTTCCAGCACCAGGAAGGCGGCATGGCCCTCGTTGATGTGCCAGACGGTGGGCTGTAGCCCGAGCGCGGCCAGCGCGCGCACGCCGCCGACGCCGAGCAGGATTTCCTGCTCGATGCGGGTGCGCCGGTCGCCGCCGTACAACTGGTGCGCGATCTGGCGGTCGGCTTCGCTGTTCTCTTCCAGCTGCGTATCGAGCAGATACAGGCTGTTGTTGCCGACGCGGGCGCGCCAGATCTTGGCCCACACCGTGCGGCCGGGAAAATCCACGCCGACCCGCAAGTCGCCGCCGTCTTCGCCGCGCAAAGCCTCGATCGGCATGTCGTCGAAATCGTTGTCGCCGTAATGCGCGGTCTGGTTGCCGTCGCGATCGATGGTCTGGTGGAAATAGCCCTGCCGGTAGAGCAGGCCGACGGCGACGAAAGGCAGGCGCAGATCCGAGGCGCCCTTGCAATGGTCGCCGGCGAGGATGCCCAGGCCGCCGGAGTAGATCGGCAGGCTTTCATGGAAGCCGAACTCGGCGCAAAAGTAGGCGATCAGGTCGGTGGCCTGCAGCGGCGGCTTGCCCGGCAGTTGCAGGCGGGGTTCCGCGTGATAGGAATCGAAGGCCGACAGCACGCGGTTCATGGTGCCGAGGAAGACCGGGTCGTCGGCGG
>Ga0268298_10003492_pt1 | contig 16022 bp, 26 predicted proteins | sample WWTPWeurt_MetaG_FD_194462 | JGI IMG/M metagenome (GOLD analysis project Ga0268298, IMG submission 194462) | Activated sludge microbial communities from WWTP in Nijmegen, Gelderland, Netherland - WWTP Weurt | ecosystem: Engineered > WWTP > Aerobic digester > Activated sludge | place... | reverse complement strand
AGCATTCATCGTCGCGGTTCCGGAGACATACTCACTGCATCGAATCCGAAGCGCTCGATACCCGAGTGGTACAGAATACATCCCTGGTGCCGTAATTGCAGATACAACGGCGCGAGACGCATTGTTCGGGAATATCGCGATCGCGATCCAGTTGGACGGCTCCCCAACATCGTTTGATGCCTCAATGATGAGTGTGAGGTCGAATGTGCCGGAGATATGCACGGTTGCGGAGCGGAGATCCGACACATCAAGCACGCCCTCAAAAATATTATCGGAGAGCGCCGATACTGATGCGATTTGTGTTCCAGGTCGTATCATATTTTTTCCCCGATTCCGCCCCACCGGTCAGAGGAGCAGAATCGGAGTCCCGAGTGTATCGGGACTCGAAAACCTACTTGAGCAATTCGCGAATCTGATCATTGGTCGCCTCGTCCGGGACGGCGATACCCAGCTTCGCGGCTTCCGCGAGGAGTTCGGGCTTCGTCATCTTGGAGAACGGCTTCACCGTACTCGTTTCTGCCGGCTGTTTTTCTTCCGGAGTGGCTCGCTTTTCGAGTTCCTGATCAAGGTCTATCCCGAGAAGCTCCAACTGTTGTCGCGTCACATAGCTCCGGCGCGCGAGGAGGAATATCTTATCTTCCTCGGTAAGCGTTCCGGGGGTCTTCTTGAGAATGAGATCAAGAATCATCTGACTTCCTGTGTCCATCATAATGTTGTTGTTATTTATAAAAAATCCGTCGACCGTTCCGGATCCATCTCTCCCCTCCTTGAGAGGAGGGGAGAGGGGATCAAGACCTACCTACCGGAAGGCAGGCTAGGAAATGGAGAAGGTGGCGAAGAGCTTCCCGCCCGCGCGGCGTCGCTCGTCGGCAACTTTGAGTCCGTATCCGTAGAGTCCCTTCATCATGTCGCCGTAGTTGGTCTGATTGTCCTTCGAGAGGATAATCGAGATTGGCTCGATGAATCCGTATCCCGCGGTGATGAACGACTTATGACCGAACGGGCACTCATACCCGCTCGAATTGTCGCCATTCACCCATGAATCCGGCACATAGTAGAGACGGAATCCCGCCGCTTCTTGCACCACACCCTTCACGACGACTGCCTGGAACGACTTCTCAAGATCCTTGTTGAATTCCGCGGCGGCATTGAGAGGCTTCTTGGCGGAAGCCGGCAAAACCATCCATCGGTCTTCTTCGGGGATCGAGTTGTTGTCGAGGGCAACCTGACATTCCGTGAAGTACTGCGAGATGTTCGTCTTCGTGAGAGCAATCTTCGTGTTCGCTTGGATCGTGTACGCGCTTCCACCGGAGATAGCGCCGCCATCATACGAACTCGACTCGTCATCCGAGTCGTTCTCGATGGTGATGTGCGTCGTATCGGTAAAGGTCACGACACGGTACCACTTACTGTGTCCCGCCGCTTTGAATGGCTTCCCGACCATACCCGCGGCAAAGGTTGTCCCGACACCAACGACGGCACCGGTCGTCACTGTGACGGTCACCGTACCGGTCGTGTAGTCAGTCCCGACCCAGTTCCCCGCGCCGGCATCGGCGACCATATCAAGTACCGCCTGGTCGACGAGCTCGCGGAGTTTTCCTCCGGCGTGTTCGATGACCGATGACTTCGGGTCTTTTACCGAGCTCTTGAAGTACGCGAGCGACTGAATGATGTCATTGAATGTCTTGAACTGATCAATGACGAGCGTGCTCACGACTTCCTTGACCGTATTCCAGGAGAGCGTTGACCCGGAATAGGTTGTCCATCCGCCGCTGTAGAGCGTCGAGATGGTGAACTTCTGATTTTTCGATCGGATGGACTTCGAGGATTTCTCGTCGATGTCTCCCGCGTCGGAATAGAAGTCATTGTTGGTGATGAGCGCAATCAAGCTCTTTCGGAAAAACACCTTGAGGGTGTTCACCATGAACTGTTGCGCGGTCACCGTTGTGCCCATATCTGCTGGCATAATTGTGACTTTATTGGCTGATTATTCAACCCTTCGGGGTATATCCGGACTTGATCAGACGATCATATTCTTCCGGATCGCTCCTTTGGAGTTGCGCCATTTCTTCCCATGTCGGACCGCCGTGCGAAGGATTCGCATCTCCGGATGCCGAGATGGCGCCCGAAAGCGCTTTCTGCTTCGCTCTTTTTTCCGCTTTTTCTACGGACTCTTTCGCAACTGATATCGACTCTCTGACAATGTCGTATGCCTCATTGATGGGAATACCGCCATTGCACAGTCTCTCGACGGCGTAGGCGAACGGTCGATCGAAGTGTTCCTTCTTAGTCTCGTCGAGTTCCGGGTGTTCGTTCACGAAGGTGACGAATGATTGCATCCATTGCCGTTCGTGCTCCTCGGCAAGAATCTCTTGCCGAATCGATTCCCGCTCCGCGTCCCGTATCGATTCCGTATCTTCCGGATCAAGTTCATCCTTCCCTGTCGGGCGGATTCCCTTGAGCTCCTTCTGCCGCAATCGATGGAAATGGAGCGCTTCGATCTTCTGCTCCATCGGGACTTTGCGAAGTTCTTCGACGATCTCATCGACGGACGGTACCGACTTCTCTCCCGAGAGTAAGAGGTTCTGGAGATAGAGAGTGGCGACCCTCTTGTCCAATTTCGACGTCCGCGGTTCCATCTTTGGGATGGGCGGTGTCTCAATCTCTTCCTCAGGTTCCCCTTGTGCTTCCGGAGTCGCATCTTTCGGCGCTTCCTCCGATTCTTTCTCCGGCTCTGTCGTGTCCGGTTCTTGTTGATCGCTATCCATAGGGACATAGCGATCTCCAAGACGGTCCCGTACGCTTTCTTCGGCTTTGGCGTCAAGCTCTGCCTCCGGAGAGGGAGTGACGCTGTCGACTGGGGACACGGACGGCTGTGGTGCGGCGCCGTCTTCCGAGATGACTGGATCAGTCATAAAATTTCAACCCAATGATTACGAGCGGGTCGACCTCGAATTGCAATTCAGGCTCTCTTGTGGAGAAGTACCCGAGAATGAGCCGTCAATCGACGAATCATCACTCCGACACTCCGCCTTCGTTTTTTCCGCTCTGTCTCGATGCGACCACTGAATCCACCGCGCCCACGATCGACCGGAGCGCTTGTATCGTGAGTCGCCTCGACTCTCCCGAGACGGCATACGATACGGCATCTCCCTCAAACACCTCCGGCTCCAAAAGCTCCGCGATCATCGCATCAATCGACGCACTCACGATACCCCACCCAACCATCCCGTGAAGCGTAGCGATCGCCTCATCGGGATTTTTGTGCGCATTGTTGGTGAGCGACGCGCGGAAGCGCTCGGTGCGTTCCTCGATTCTCTTTCTGAGTTTGCTTATGTCTTCTTGATTCATAGGGGTGCTGGTTCAGTGGGTTGCATTGTTGGCTGTGGGACACTCTCGGAGGGAAGAACCGTCGCACCATCATCGCCGACTCCCGCTGTCCCTTCGGGCTCCGTCTTTGCGGCGACGATAATCTTCTTCGCGAACTTCGATCCCTTCTCGCGGAGGATCATCCTGAATGCCGCGCCATAGTCGAGCTTTTGACCGCTTGCGGCGAGTTCTGCTTCGATTTTCGGGTTTTCGGCATAGATCTTGAGGAGCGCGAGAATGGTTTCGGCAGTGTCCTCATCCTTCATGAGGGTGCTCCCGGGCTCCATCTGGTAGCGGTACTTTCCTTCCACACGATCTTTTTTGACCGAGAAGGTATTCCCACTCAAAAATTCTTCGAGATTCTCCTCTGGGTAGTCTTCTTGAATTCGCTCGATTGCGTCCTTCATGAGGGGGAAGGAATATTGGTCGACACCGAGAGTCGCAATCTCGTCCGCCGCAATCGAGAAGAGATCCTCGACGAACATCTTCATCGAGTCCTGGTCCCACGAATCCCGCGCACCGAGACGCGAGGCTTGTTGCTTGAGCGCCTCCGGGGACTTTCCGAAGCCTGGGTCTGTTTTCGCGGCGACCGCGGTATCGGTTGAGGCGGACATCGAGAGGAGATTCGCTTTGAGCACTTGGTAGCTTTCCGAGAATGCGGCGAGCGCCTGCGGAGCAACCGGCGGGAATTTGATTGAGTCTGTTTTTCCGTTCTTCACAAACCACGTTGCGCCTTTCTTCCGCTTAAATGAGGAGAGGATTGCATCGATTGGATCGAGAATCACCGGCGGATCGATCATCATCTCGACCGCGCGGAGGTGCGCCGCCGAGAGCGAGTCGATCTTCACCTGCGTCGCGTGTCCGCGTTCGAAGTTGGTATACGACCAGAGACTCCCGATGCGCGGGTACTGCTGTTTGAGTGCAATGGGGATGCGAGTGAACCAGTTTTTTTCGTAGACGAGTTCGAGCTTCGCATCGGGGCTCCACGCGAGCCATTCACCGCTCTGCGTGAATCGGTGTCGTATGCGAATGCCTGACTGATTATTGATCCGCTCCGACGGACTCAACTCTTCCGCTCCCGGTCCGGTATTGACACCCTTTTGAAGAATCGCTGGAACATTTTTGAAAAATTTCTGATCGCGAGTCTTGAGCCACTCCTTCGAAACAAAGGTGTCCACGAAGCAATACTCCATATCGCCGATCGATTCCTTCCCTGGTTGCGGGTAGAACCGTCTCGGATTAATCACGACAAACTTTGGTCCCGTGTAGAAGTCATCCGACGACCATTCGACGAGGACAGGGATGGTGTAGAGGTCGGAATAGAGATTCGAGGTTCGGAGGACGGAGAGCACCGGCATACCCTTCCCGCCATTCGGGAGCACATAGTGCTCGAAGAGGAGATTCATCAAGAGGTTTTTCCCGGTATCGCCGGAGAGATTCTCGAATCGTCCCGAGGGGAGTTGCGACACCACGCGCGAGGCGCGATCGATCGCGAGCGTCGTGAGTTCCCCGGTCGAGTCCATATACCGCTCCCGCGTCCCTTCGGTGCCGGCTCGGTAATACCCGCCGAAAAAGAGCTCCTCGCGTTCATCCCACGAGTAGCCGTGTCCTTTGCGGATATTCTTCATCTCTGTCGAGCATTCGTCGAATTGCCCCTCCGATTCGGTAATGATCCCAGGAATATCCTTCGGCGCCTGCTCTTCATTCTCCATAGGAAAATTGGACACAAAAAAAGCGACCTACCAAGTGGTCGCTCCGTGTGGAGCTTACTTGATAGGTCGCTATCTCCCCAAAGCTGGGAGACAAGTCAATCTATGTCGCCATAGTAGCACATACCGCCGCCCCTCGCAAGCCTTCTCTCTCCGCGCCATATCGAGAATGCTTTTATGGTCGCAATCGGAATCTTCCGCTCGTCGATCCACAGGAAATGCGCGTTCTTGTTCTGGAATTTCCCCACGATTCGCTCCCCGGTCTTGAGTCGGATATACACTCGCTTCCCCTTATACGTCGATGTGTGCGGAGTTTTCACTTCTTGAATATACCAGATACCTTCTCGACGATGGCGCCACCGATCCACTTCCATGATTCCTTGCGGAATGAATTGTGGAGGGCGCGCGCGAGTGGTCTTGGTCGTTTCTGTGGCGCGAATCGATCCACGAAGTCATTGATTTGTCCCAAGAAATCCGCGAACTCGTCCGGCTGGAGCGTCGCGATAGGCGTGTCGGATCCGCGCCGGTAGATATCCATCCGCCCCGCCTTCCGATCGTATTGCAACTTGAGAAACATACGTGTATCAAAAATAATTATCTTGGTCCCAGTTCTCATACTTCGCGTAGTCGTCATTCGTGCGGAGGTCGTCAGCCCCGATATTGACGGCGAAGTACTCGGTCGCGGTTCGGTGGTGACTTGTCCAGTCATGTATTGGGAGTGAAATAGCACTCGTCGCCTGCGAGTTCTCGCTTCGTTGCGGGTATCGCGCCTGCTTCATCGATTCGAGCCAGACGTCATTCCCCGGAGTGTTGTTGACCTCGATTCCTCGCTGGAGCATCAGTTTCGTCTTTTCGCGCCGTGTCGGAAAGTCATTCGATGCCGGCTTGGTCTGAACATAGATACCGGCACTCTCGAGCTCACGCCGCGTACTGCTCCCCTCCTTCGATATGAGAGATCGCTTCGCCACATCAGGATCCCCGAAGTGTACCGCCTTTTTCCAGAGTACCGTCTTCCTTTGAAGATCGAGCATCTCTGGAGAATACTGGAACACCGAATCAATGAGATTTCCCGGGAAGAACGGGAAGAGATATTGGATCGGCTTGTTCTCGACCATAACTGACTCGATGAGCCTCCAGAGCCCGTTCGCGGGATTCTTCTGCCACCATTCGACGGGGAGTCCATCGAGCCCGAAGTCCCACGCGCAATAGAGCGGCTGGTCCGGCATGTATGGAAAATCGCCAATCTTCGCGTGTTCAATCTCCGGATAGACGCGCCCGACGACCGAGGTATCCCAGTTCATCATAATCTCCCGAGCGAAGTCATCCGCGGACCGACGGAGTTTTTCTCGCTCGAGCCATCGCGCGTCCTTCCTCGGATCGAGATGATACGGAAGCTCAATCACGCGGATCGTCTCGCCGTCAGTTCCAAACCGCAATCGCTTCGCCTTGCTCGGTCGTATTCCCGGAGTAGTGAGCACGACTCGGCATCCGGTCGTGTCCGCCGTACTTCCCCACGCCGCAGAATCGTTTTCCCAAAATGCGAACTCATCAAGGAGGATTGCTTTGTAGCGCCCGCCACGAGAGAAGTTCTGATTGCTCGATTCACCGGAGATGACATTCCCGTTCTCCGGATTGATAAGGGACATAAAAGTGAATTGCTTGGCATTATCCCACTGTTTCGGAAGGATGAATTTTGGGAGACGATCGATCGTGTAGGCGATCTTTCCAAAGAGGGATTCCTCCTTGTTTCCTCCGCCGTCTCTGGTATTGTCGACGAGGTCTTGCTTCCGACTTCCAAGGAGGAAGTTCGAGCCGGGAACATACCGCCAATACCACAGAAAGGTGTCGAGGATGGTATACGTCGCCCCCATAGCTCGCGTCTTGTCGAAGAAGATGTCATACCCCTCGTCGATTGCCCTTTGGACTTCCCTGACAATTTTCTCCTCTTGAAATGGGAAGAGTTTGAATGGGAAATGATGTGGTTTGTCGATCGGATTAAACGTCCAACAGAAATTCGAGATGAATGCGGCAGGGTCATTCTCAGCTTCGCGCTTCCGCCGTTCAAGCTCCGCGATCTTGAGTTGTCTTGTGGTGAGTTCCATATTTTATCGATCGAGGAGTGCGTCAAGGTCTTCGTCTGAGATATTCTCGATGTTGTTTTGTTGGAGATTTTGATTGTTCACCTGCACGACCGGAGCCGCTCCCTCAAGTTTTAGAAGCTCACCAAGTGCCTTGTGATAGTGCCGGCGAGTCCGGTGATCGGGGAGATATTCGAGCACAGCATCCTCCCCTGCTCCAAGCACCACCTCCCGCTTCGCTTCGAGTCCGTCGCGAAGTTGTTGCATATACGCGTCGAGCCCCAGGTTGTAGCTCTCGAGAACGGCGGAAACCTTGACCTTGCTTAGCATTCTGCATCCACATGCTTGAGCACTCTCGACTTTTACGCCTGGATGAAGCTCCATGTATGCTTTTGTCGAGTTCTTCCCGTTTTTAAGCCACGCGAGAAAGAACATCGCCACATCAGGATCCCCTCCGGTCGCTTCGATGATTGCCGACCGCTCGAGCTCCGCGACCGATAAGACGGCTCCCTTGTCTTTGTTTGCTAAAAATTTTCCTGTTTTTGGGTCTCGGAGAGTTTTTTTGGTGAGTTTAGTCTTCATACTGCATCTCAATCTCAATCTCGCCAAAGAGGGGTGATTTTGCAAAGAGGAACCGCGCCTCATCATCGATCCATCCACCGGATCGGAGCACGGCGATTATCGGCTCGAGGTGCCAGTGCTCAGGGAAGTGTCTCGTCCCCGCGGAGATGGAGACGATCGACGCGCACCCGGATCTCTCAATGTCGCGAAGCGCCTCCTTCGTTAGTTCGCGAGCGGCGTGCGTATGCGCCGCGCGGAGTTCCCATGGCATCCTTCCATACTCGCGTCGCGACAATACCCGATACATTATTTTTATTTTTTTCATAAAGCTTCTCACTCAAAACATTCCCCCCTCCACTCCTCATCCGTCGTCACAACCCATCGCTCCCACCGCGCATGAGTCGTCTCCGTATCGCGAAGCCGTATCGCTTCCTTGCAGGTTGGATCAGTCTTGAGGAGGTACATCCCCCCGAGAACGACGGCAACACCGGCGAGAATGGCAAGAGGGACAAGTGGCGCAAAGTATTTCATACGGCGATCAAGATGGATTATTTTTCGCCCACTCCCTCCTGTCGCGGAGTCGCGCGAGCGCGGAATGCTTGTCGATGGCGATGCGGAATGCTTCGGGATTCACAACCGCGCCGAGCGGGTAGCGCTCAGTGTACTTGTATATTCCGTTTTTGTGGAGATAGAGCAAAAATCCTGAAAGCTCTCTCACATACGTCGTTCCCCCCATCACGGTGACCGTCTCATTTTCATATGGAGCGATCAGTCGATCGAATTCGATGATCTCCATTCGTTTTTTCGGGTCATTGAGATCGATGATTCGTTCAGACATAGGGTTGCTTCGAAAAATTCTTGTACATATCAACGCCTATTCCACACTGGCACTTCTCGAATTTTCCATACCACCGACCATGTTCACACTTCCATTCGCCATTCTTTCGGTGGGCAACCTCAAGCATCGTCTCCGCCGAGAATATCCCGACAATGTCCGCCGTATTGACCGTCTCGTCTTCGAAGAGCACGAAGCGATGTGTGCTTATTCCTTCAAGAAGTGTTTGCAACTTTTGGGCACGTTCTTTTTCGACCCATATCTCGGCGCTGGAACGCATTTGTATGCAGAAAAGATTTTTCAAAAGTCCTTCAAAATTATTTGCTCCCAACGGGAAGTCTTTGGATCTTGGATTAGGTTCGATTATCATATGCGTATTGCTTTTGGCTCTTCTTTATTTTTTGATTCCGAAAGTCGATTGAACCATGTGGCAAGTCGTCGTTTGAGTTCGAAGGTCGGCTCCATCTGCCAGCGCATTTTCGTTCCAGATTTGTTGCGTTCGGTCCAGTACAAGAGAAACTTGTCGAGTTCTCTCCGCGCAATCTGATCTGGGACCGACTTCTCGACAAGCCACGAGATGATATGCTCTCGAGCGTCGGGGATTTTTATGAAGGATTGCATTTCTTCGGAAGGCGAGGGTGGAGAGGTCGCGAGAGCGACCGAGTTCCCGACTTCCCTCTCCCCTTGCATCCCCTCTCTCTCACCTTGCTTATCCTTGCCTCTCCTTACCTTACCTAACCTATCCTTACCTATGCCGTCCATTGGCGGACATTGGACGTCCACGCTGTCCATTGGACGTCCACATGTATCATTCGTGGCGTCCAGTGGACGTCCACTGGACGCCTTACCTGTAGGAACTCCGGTATCGGCTCTTGGCTTTGGAGAGATGAGATCCGCCTCGGGAACGATGCGAAGCAGGAGGTCTTTATAGATACTGTTGACCTTGCGATCTGCCCTGATGAGATTATGCTCTTTCCAGTCGAGTATGTAGGTTACGAGATCTTCATTGAGTGGAACAATGAATCCTTTTGCAACAAGCACCTTGAAATCATCCTCGGCGGCGCCGAGCATCTGCATGATCGGGAATGCCTCCACAATGCCATCGTCATCAGCTCTCATTCCGAAGTGGAAGTAGAGATTTTGAGCGGAGTGAGACATCTTCAAAAAACGAGCGGAATTGGCGATTCTTTGACTGAACATCCTCCTTGTTGCCGCCATAAGTTTTTATTTTTCGAATTATTCTTTATACGAGATTCCAAAAAATGTCCACAACAATAAACACAATAATCACAAGAAGGATCACAACGATACATCCATCACCATCTCCCGCGTCATAGTCTTCATCGTATTTGTTCATATAGTCATCCGATAAAATCCCTTCGCGAACCACTGCCTCAATGTCTCAAACCGCTTCACGCCCTCCACCTCCACAATCCCCGCAATTCCATGCTCCGCGATGATATGAGTCTGCTCTCGGTCGAATTCGAGCTTCGATTGCTCGATCTTATCGAGGTCGTTCGTCTCATCTTCGAGCTTCGGATCGAAGTCTTCGGGAAGATTATTGACGAGGTTTTTTGTTTTTTGGTTCATAACGTGAATTCTTTTTTGATGAGATCAACTTGCTCCCCCCAATAGGGGCGAAGATCCTCAAGTAGCCGTATCCACTCCGGACATATTTTGAGAAGCCTCATACAACGTCCTCTGTCGTCCGCATCACTCGGAGGCATGGGATACTTCTGCGAGAATCCCATCATATGGCGAAGCAGTGCCTTGGACGACAATCCTGTGTCATCGCTTGTCGCCCAGTCGAGGAGTGATTCGAGATCGCTCCTGTACACGAATCTTTTTTTCATATGGATGTCATCGATTCCAAATATGCTTGCTTGCATTCCAATCACCGGTGCCATACTGCGAGATCGCCCATACCGCAAGCTCCACATTGTGCGCCGGATTGTAGATATTCTTCGAATAGAACTCATCGCCCCAGTGTCGCTTCCCATAGAGCCTCCATGTGCCAATAACAAACTGAAAGCATCCGGTCGCGGTACTGTGCCCATTTTCAACGCGAGGCTTATTGCCCGATTCCGCATTGATCATCTTGTGAAGAAGATTCTCATCCACGGAATACACCGTCCCGTACACTGTTGCCGCACTGTGACAATCATGTATTGACTCCTCGGAGAGGCGGGTCACAACCAGCTCGGCGTGATCCAACCCCTCCTCGGATTCAGTATGCGGAACAGCCGGAACCGTTCCGTCGTTAGACTCTTCGGGCAAGCCGGGTGTCGGCTCGGTGGACGAGCTTCGCTCGTCTCCCTGGGAATCCTCACGAATAATCACATGACTCTCACTCGCCATTGCATGCTCTACCATCGGAATTGATTGAATGATCACTGTCGACCACACGTACAGGTCTACTACTGCCACGAAGACGGCGAGCGCGATTCGCTTTCGCATATAGAGCCGGAGATCGGCTCGACTGTAAAAGCTTCTTGCTCGTATCACCATCCTCGGTCGGGTCATATACTCCGAGACCCGCTCTTTGAGCTTCCTCCCCCAGTTTTGCGCTATGCGCATAATGTGAGACTACCCACCCGTCAGCAGTCGATAATGATTAACTACTTATTCTCCTTCTCCCTCCGAACCGCCCAATACTGCCTCTCCGCTTCGGGTCCCGCGAGATACGCTATCCAGTACATTCGACTCCCATTTGGGAGTTGAGGCTCCTTGTCGTATACCTCCGGTCCCCCGAAGCTTATGCTTGGCGCTTTCTCCATAAATTTCGCTCTTGCGCCTACCTGCCCGCCTCGATGAAGGAGCAGACAGGCGCAAGTCATCGATAGTCCGGAATCCGTCCGGCGCGGTGCGCTACTCGATCGACGATCGCATAATATGGATCGGTGTTTCGCGCCAACTGGTCACCATCAGGAGGGATAGGTGACCATGTGGCGCGGGGCGAGTCTCCGGCTTGCACGGCACTCTCGCCCGACTTGGTTCCGCTCTCCTCCTCATAGAGCGGAACCCATTCATCCCCTCGGCGCAGAGTTGGAATTTCCACACCCCAGCTCTGCTCGGAGGGTTTGACATACAAAAAACCACGAATCTTTTAGATTCGTGGTCTATAGGCTTTAAGCCTTTATTGTCTCCTACTGTAAGTTATGCGACATAGAGCCGTAAACTTACAACCGAGACATACATCCACGAATCTATCACCAGTATACTCCACATTTGCCCAATTGTCAAGCTCTCATTTTTTCGGCGCATTCAAGCTGTTTATCTATCTTTTCTTGCGGATATTTCCGGTAACGATAGATAGTTTTTGTATCCGTAATTCCAAGCTCTTTCATAATAAATCCGTAGGTTTTTCCTTCAGCAAAAAGACTCCTAACCTTCAAAATAAGGTCAGTATTCGCCGGTCTTCCCATAATGGATCGCCTTTTCTTCTTTGCCATAGTTATATCGTTAGGCACAATATACTCCCCTATCGTCTTTTTTGCAAGGAGGGAAGCACACCCCTCGCACCACCTTCCAACGCGCTTCATCTTCGTGCAGTCCACATCCACCACTCTCCGCTCTTCCTCTCCGCATTCCCTGCAAAATCGATACGCCGTCTTCGCGTGCGACCAGACGTGCCGATTCATTGATGATTCCTGCCACTCAGTCCATGTGTGCAGATGCACCCATTTTTTCCATATCCGCATACAAAAATTATAAACCCCCAACCGGCAACTACTCCGGTCAGGGGCAAAGATATTATACACCCGTTTTCGGGCGCACAATAATACAGTGCCTCGGGGTAGTTGATATTCCGTCTCCGGAATCCCGAGGCAACGTGTCATACAAGCATAATTTTCAAAAGAAGTCAACACTCGCGCGCTTGATTATGTCAGAAGTTATCGACACGGAGCATTGACACGATTTCTGTTTATTGTATAATGCCCAATAGGATATGAGTACAGGATAGTTCTTTCAAAAACCGTCGAGGTAAATATCATGAGCTGGTTTTCAAGCGATAGCGATTCAAAAGATTCTGGTTCTCGAAGCGACGATTACAACCGTGGCTACGAAGATGGGAAAAATGATTCCCAAACCCAATCGAAAGGCGACGACCACCCCCCGTTCTTTTTCACTGATTTCGGTCGGTGTTCGGAGTCGGAGCCTCACGCTCCATTTGTTCCTTGGTAGGATACCCAGCTTCGGGTATTAAAATAATGAGTTCGGGTTGCCGACAGAAATGTGGGAGCTATTTACAGGATTTCGAGACTCGCATGATGCACCTCGACAGGCAAGGACGCCATTTTCACACATAGGATACCCAACGAGGTATCCTTTTTCATTTTCATTTGACACCCCTCCCCTCCCGATGCTACAAAGGGAAGTCCCTTCGTCAACCATTGACGATGTGGTACAATGTAAGAAAGCAAAAGGGAGCCCCCTGATCAAGAAGACTCCCAGTTGCAGTGCAAACTACTTTCCCTTCTTCGGGAAGGTAGTTTTTTTATCGTCAGCTCCCTTATCATCGGGAACTTCGATGCAGAACGCTTTCTTGCCTTTCTGCCAGGCGTACAATCGACGCCCATTTCTGAGCGTTATGTACTTCGTGAATATCTTAGCCATAGGCTAATAATTCTATCCGTGGAAATTAACGGCGAAAGCCAACCACGGTGTTCGCTCTCGCTCTTTATCTCCATCCCTTGAAGAGACAATCGCGAGAGCCAACAAAAAAATCCCAAGCGTAAAGCTCAAGATTTCTCTCTGTCCCCCGATCAAAAAAGAAAAAATGGTTTTACACTTTCATATTTGGTGAGGGAGAGCCCCTATTCTCTCACTTTTTTTGGTAACAAAAACACCTTCTCTGACAGGCTCTCCACGAGCTTCGTTCGTTTTGCGAACTCACCATCGTGGATTTTGCCGATCCCGCGAAGTATTTCTACTGCGTGGAGATCCAGTCAAAAAAGGTGTATACACCCTGGAATACCTGTCGCCTCAAAAGCCATCGGCAAATGGCATTGGCACAAATTGTGAAGTTGTTATTTGCTATTTTACCATCATCACCGTCTCTGTCAAATTTCCCTTACTGACCATCTCTCCCGTAAACCTCAACACCCTCCACCCGAGTATCGCCGCCGCATTATACTTCTCGCAATCCGATTCAAAGTGCTTCCCTCGCGTATGCGCGCCGCCGGTCCAGACTCCTCCTTCAATCTCAATCGCTACTCTTTTTTGCGGATACGCAAAATCAAACCGCCACTTTCTCGTCGGGTGAAAACGAAATTCCGGAACCGGCTTTTCACCGGGCAATTCCGAAAGGAGTCGTCCGGCGAGAAGTTCGAGGTGGGAGGGACGGCGCGGCATCACTCCTTACCAGCTGTATAATCCGCCCCCTTCAATCCCGTCAGTCGAAATATCTGGTACTTCAACCCCATCTCCCGTATATTCGCCCGCACCTTGAAGTAGATTGTCGCCAAAAACGACACCGCCGACACGATGGCGAGTATCGCCGCCTCTGTTCCCTCCGCGTCCGCCTGCGTCCACATCCCCATTGCTACGGTGAATTGCACGAGCGCGGCGATCATTGCTCTGTATCCGGTCATAGTTATTTTTTTACGTTGATTAACTTTCTAAAAAACGCCCCGGCAATTTCTGTAAGCGTGAAGTTATCGAGTGTCGCAGTATTCGCACAGGATTCGAGAGCTTCGTTCAACTGTTCGATATCAGATTCCTTGTATTTGACTGTTCTTACTAATTCCTGTATCTGCTCTCTGAATTCTTCCGCTTCTTTAGTGAGCGTATTGATTCTGTTGTTCGCTTCTTGGAGTTCCACCATCATATGCTCTACGTTTTGACTCGCCGAGATGAAGAGGTCGTGTTGATCGATGAGCTTCTTGGCGGCATCTTTCTGTTCTTTCTCGTTAAGATTGTCCCCGTAGTCTTCGGAGACTATTTTTTCGATTGCTTTGATGAAGTCTTTATTCATAGGTTCTTCTAATGGCTTAAAAAGACGATAGGAAACGATATTGTAGGGGTTCTTTTTTGGCTTCGGATCAAGATCAAGCGGGTCGACACACGTTCCGTCAGCAAGCAGAATGAAGAAATGCTGTGGAACGCCCTTGCTCTTGTAGTGATTTGTTTCTGCAATGCAGTCGTGGTCAGGCTTTGTGGTTGATTTCCCTCCGAAGTAGAGTCCGAGTGCCTTCGCCGCTGTTTCATCGTTCGTGAGGCATCCGTTCACATACGGGATAATACTATTCACTTCGGTAGGAGTCTTCCCACAAAAAGAAGCGAGGCAGGTTATTTTGCACCCGGATTTTCCGATAGTGTCGGTGCAAGTTCCAAGTTTTTCATTCGCCCACCGTGGGTCACGTTGGCTATATATTTTCATAAATTTTCATATATTCGCTATATATATTCGCTATTCGGAGAAAATTCTCACTTTCCTCCTCTCCGCATAAAGTTCCTGTTCCCTTTTTCTCGTTTCATCTGAGAAGTCTCTTGAGAGAGATCGGAGTTCTCCAAGAATCTCATCCTCGGTCCGAAGCTCAAACATCATCGACCGCTTCTTCGCTTCGGCTTTTTTGCGGTTCTTTTCGTCAATTTGGCGAATGATCTCGTCCATCTCTTCCCCTCTTTTTGCCGCAATGTGGCAAGAGGAACAAGATAATCCGACGAATTGTTCGCGTTCTTTGTGGCAGTTGGGACAGATCATAGGTTAAAAAAATGAGAGAAAGAAACGGCGTCGCCCGCGGTATCGTCAGACGCGTCGTGCGCCGTTTCGCGCATTAGACGTTTTTGCGCTTTTTTCTCAAGGCACAAGTATCAAACTTCCGTGCGCACGGCATTGATAGTGAGCCGAAACTCATCGAGTGCCTACAGGTCTACGTTTCCTGCTTGCAGAATACCCGTGGGAGTCGGGAAGTTTGCAACCCGACATTTCCCTATCAAGTAGGGATTCTGTCTTTGAAGTATCCCATCTGCTTCGGAGAGGAATTGCACCCCTCACTCTGTCGGCACTGGGGGTAGATATCGACAGAGTGAGAGGGAGGATATTACTATTTTGGCATATCCTCTTTTGGTATTTGCCTCAAGGCATAGTTTGGGCACTCTGGATTTTCGCATACATATGATATGCAATTTTTTGAATCGTACTCTTCTAGACCCTTCCCACACTGATTGCAAGTTTTCATAGTCAAGAATCCCTCTAGAGCGTATTTGTTCTCGCATACGCTCTAGGCGAATTTCATAATTTTTTATATGGTTTCAAGTATTATTTTTTTGTACTTTTTTGAAAAAATACCGATAATTTCTATCACTAAAAAAGTAATCGCGATCAACAGAGACCTGGTCAAAAATAAAAACACGGTAAGTGCCCATTTTGCAGAAAAAAGAAACCCAATAAGCAAAAACCAAGAATACAGCAGTATCTCATAATCCCCCATTGACGCCATAGCGTGTTTCAGTTCTTCATTCATA
>Ga0268298_10003491_pt1 | contig 16026 bp, 11 predicted proteins | sample WWTPWeurt_MetaG_FD_194462 | JGI IMG/M metagenome (GOLD analysis project Ga0268298, IMG submission 194462) | Activated sludge microbial communities from WWTP in Nijmegen, Gelderland, Netherland - WWTP Weurt | ecosystem: Engineered > WWTP > Aerobic digester > Activated sludge | place... | reverse complement strand
AGCACCGCAGAACAACCCGGTGTGGAGGGCGCCGTGGTGCAACTGGCCAGTGTCGGCAGCACCACAGAACAACCCGGTGTGGAGGGCGCCGTGGTGCAACTGGCCAGTGTCGGCAGCACCACAGAACAACCCGGTGTGGAGGGCGCCGTGGTGCAATTGGCCAGTGTCGGCAGCACCGCTGCGCACCCAGGCAGGACCGGATTCGCGATGCAATCGGCCAGCAAGGGTGGTGGCGGTGGTGGCGCAGCATAGCTGACACTCAAGCCCGCCCCAACCAGAGCCGCTCCGGTAGGACGAGTGACGAGATAGAACCCCGTGTCCCCGGCACCATTCGTCGTGGTCGCGATGCCGTTGATCAATATCCCGTCCGGGGTGCTGCGCGACTGGAAACGAACGAAAATCGTATCCGGACTATTGGCCAACAGGTAGCTGCCATTCGATAAGTTGAGCGTCGAACTGGCGCTTGCCAACGTCAGGTCAATGTCGTGGCCGGCAGTGAAAGACGCCCCATTGTGCAAGCTGATGTTGTTCGTCGCAAGACCCGAAATATCCGCGGTGCTATCGAAGGCTTCGAGGCGGCCGTTGGGGCCATAGACGCTCAAGTTGTCGGCGATAAAGCCGATGCCGACGTAGGGTTGGCCGTTAATCACAGCGGGCGTGCTGGAATCGCCATGGGCCGTTACTCCGCCGTACAGGTTGGTGCTCGGTGCGATCAGCGTCACGTTCCTGCCATCCACTTGGCCCGTACTGGTCACCAGCAATTGACCGACGGCGATCAGGTCGATATCCGATTGGTCATAGTACAGTGCGCCATTGACCGTCAGGGTGGTTCCCGCTTCCAAGGTCACGCGCGATGGATTGGGATAACCTTGACCGCCATCCCCCATGTTCAGAAGCTCCGCACCATTGATGGCGCCGCCGGCGCGAACGCGGATCGGTCCCGGCGTTCCCACGTAGAGATGAAGATTTCCCGGAGCGCTGATATCCCCAACCGGGCGGTAGAAATCGATACTCGTATTGAAATCCGCCCTATCCAGGAGATGGGCAAAAGACGGCATTTGTCCGTTGGCCTGGATGCGTATCCCGCCATAGGCACCACCATACGTGGCATTTTCGTCGACCTTTGCAAAGAGCGTTCCCGACGTATTGACGTCCGCGCTGATCGCCAGTCCGCCGGCCAGTCCACCGTAGTTGCTGTACAGACCGACATTACCGGATCCCGCACGGATATCCGTGTTGCCGGGATCGGTCTCATAGATACCGTAATCGGTCCAAACAACCACGCTTCCGCTGCCGCCGCCGTAGGTGGTATCAATGTTATAGAGGGTAACGGAATCGCCCCTAAAATCGATGTCATGGAAACCCGGGCCGGTAATCTTGGCGTCCAGCCACCCGACGCGGTTGAGCGAGCTGTACAGATCGATTCCACCTTCAGCACCATCCGCGTAGGCGCTGACGCTCAGGTCGGGAGTCGAGATGCGACCTCCCGGATCCTGAGTGATATTACCGCCCTCAGACGTAAGATCGACCCAGCCACCAGGGACCATTCGATTGGTGCCGACCAGACCCTTGCCGAGCGCTATACCTCCATACACTCCATTCACGGTCACTTTGACAGACCCACCATGGGACGACCCGATTCGATCGGAGAACTGATATAAGCTGTTGAGACTCACTGAACTAGCCGTAATGTCGATGTTCGCCGGCACGCCGAAACCCGCCACCATGGCGGGCGAACCAAAATTCGAATCCAGCACCCCGCCGTTGAACGTGAGATCACCCCCGACGTTTAGCGTCACGTCCGCTACGCCCGCGCCCCAACCAATCACGGCCGGATTCTGCCACTTGAAGGCGTGTGCATTTTCCGGATCGATGGTCCCGGAAACATTCGACGCCGCGCCGCCGATCAGGTCTAGATTGCCAGCGGTCGTGATATCGACCACCGGGCTGACAATAAACGCGCCGCCGTAAAAGGCACCATGTCCCTCCAGCTCAATGCTTTGGGCATCGATGCTCAGGCTGCCTTCGGACTGGATGCCGGCATGGTTGATCAAGTAGTGGCGGCCATCGGCGGTCTTGTAGCCGTTGCCACCACTTGTGCCGCCCTCCACGGTGATGGTGTCGGCATCAAGGATCATCAGTGGTGCGCTGGCCCCATTGTAATAGTAGGCTTGGTTCGCGGTACCGCCCGAACCTCCCTGCAGAAGAATGGCGCCACCATACATGTTCAGCGTGGTGCTGCCGCTGCGGTTGCTGATGCCGGCGTAGTTGGCGGAAACGCCATTGCCATAGCAAGCCGAATCATTGGCGCAATTGGAATCGATCAAGGGCGCGACATCCACGTTGGAGAACGCCAATCCGTTGGCGCCACCACCATAAACCTTCAGATCGCCGCCGTTTATTTCGATCAACTGGTTACCGCTGGCCATGCCATGCACAAGAGTCGCATAACCGCCATAAACCACGCCCGTGGTCGCGGCCGTGAGCGTGATCCCGCCTGCGGTGGTTGCCAGGTGCTGGTCACCGTCGCCGCGGATATAGGTCCCGGCGCGGTTGCCGGCCGTACCGGCTGTCAGCGCGATGCTGGCTGCGGTGACGCTCTGGTTTCCGTTACTATGCAGGTAGGCCCAGTTCTGGTCCGCGCCCGCGCCGCCGATCAGCGTCAAGGCACCCGTCGCGCTGATGGTTTGTGAACCGAAGGCGGAAATGAAAGCAGCGTTGTTTGTTCCGCTCCCCATGTAACCACCGCCGTAAATGTCGATTCCGCCGACGGTGGCGGTTACGGCTTGGCTGCTGGCGGGATGGCTGCTGGATATTTGGGCACCGTGATTACTGCCGCCGGATGTGTTCAGACCTTGCAGCACGATTGACGCACCGTAGACGGTCTGTGCTCCCGCACCGGAGTACTCGATACTGGTGATCGTGCCGCTAGTGTCGCCGAGAAGCTGAAGACTGCCATTCTTCGCCTCAACCCACTGGAAGGCCCCGCCGTTGGTGAGTCTCGAGCCATTTGTGAGCATCACAGCGCCCGCCGCGATGACCTTCATGTTGCCTGAAGCCGCGCTGACAGTGGTGTTGTTCAGCTGGACAGAACCGGTAGTACCGGCGGTTGCTGGTGTTGCGAAATTGCCATTCCACCCCGCAATCATGTTGATCGCGCCACTACCGCTGTTACTGAATGTGCCGCCATTGAAGTCGATGTTGTTTTTTGCGTAAAGCGAGAGCGAGAAGGATGATCCGAAGGAATAAGTGCCAGCACTGACCACGATCGAACTGCTGCCGCCGTAGTCTGCGGCCAGAACGACGTCGGTAGTTGAAAGGGCAGTCGCGATGTTGGCACCGTACATGGTGGCGATACCGCTGCCCGTCGAGAGCGTGAGGGGGCTGCCCGTAAATGTGCCACCGCCATAGGAATCAATCCCGGAACCAGCGAAGAGATTTATGGTATCGGGGTCAAGCAGCCATCGTCCAACTTGGCCTGCGGGCGCGCGGGTGTCTACGTAGGCGCCGTTGCTGTCGAGCCAGCGATATCCCGACGTCTCGACGAAACCGCCGTTGCCGCCCAATGCACCTCCCCGGGCCGAGATGGTGCCGTAGGCCCTTGTCGTGTCATCCGCCCAGACTATCACCGTCCCGCCAGCGCCGACTTTTCCGGCATCGGCCTTGAGGCTGGCATTCGCCCCGAAGTAGGTGATGCTGGCGTTCTGTATTTCCGGATTCTTGCCCTGGTAGTCGCCGCCGACCTTGATGCTGCCGCCACTCGCATTGGCCTTACCCATGCCGCTGGCATCGATTTCGGCGTTGTCCATGACCGCAACACGATTGCCGAGCACTTCGACGCTGCCGCCCCTGGTGCCGGTAGTGACGATGCGGCCGTTGCCATCGACGTAGGCGTCCTGGCTGGCCTTGAGGAAGACGCGGCCGCCTTCGCTGACGACACTGCTGGCATTGACCGTACCGCTGTTCCGGACGATGACGCCAGCGATGCCGATACGGCCGGCTTCGGCCGTGAGGGTGCCGAGGTTGGTGGCATTGCCTGCCACCCCGGTGATATCGACCTTGATGCCGGGAGTGGCGCTGTCGACCAGGCTGACGGTAGCGCCGGCGGCCAGGATGGTTTCACCCCTGGGCGTGGTGATGATGCCTTCGTTGCTGACGTTGCTGCCGATGAGATAGACGCTGCCACCGGCCGGGGTGCGGATTTCGCCCTGGTTGATGACGTTCTGGGCACCGTTGTCATTGACGAATACGTTGCGCCCGGCAAGGAAATCTTCGTTCCGGATGTTGAGCGTGCTGGCGACGAAGCCAGCGACGTCGACCCGGCCACCGGGGCCGACCATGATGCCGGCGGGGTTCACCAGCCAAACACGGCCGTTGGAGCTCAGAGTGCCGTAGATGGCGGTCGGGTCGTTGAGGACACGGTTCAGCACCGTGCTGGAGGCGGCCGTCTGGGCGAAATGGGTGGTTTCGCCGGCCGCGATGGAGAACTTGTTCCAGTTGATGATGGCGCCGTTGCTGTTGGTCACCGTCAAGACCTTGCCGGCCTGGTTGAAGCTGGCCACCCCATTGACCACGTTGGGATTTACCGGCAGGGACAGGACCGGGGCACTGATGAAGCACGCAGCGACGGCGACGACGCCGAGGCGAACCGGCGTGGACAGCCGGGAGGCGTGCTTGCTGAAAGGATTGTTGTGGCTCATATACGAACTCCAAGGGCGGGACAAACAGGCACCCGCATGTATTTCGTTTATAGCGCTAAAAACGATCATCTGCCATGCAGTAAGTCACACCTGGCATAAAAATTTTCCGGGTCGTTCCTTACGCAAGTCTAGAACCCGAAGGCAAGCCCGACGTGACCGCGGACGCTACCCTCCGGCTGGATGTTGCCGGTTATCGGCGAATAACCATCCACGACCTGTGCCACGTCGAAGCGGGCGCTGATGTCTTTCTTGAGGTTGTAGCGCAAGCCGACCCCCACCGAGGCGATGCCGACTTTCAGCGACTGGGCTAAAGCGGGATTTGATGAACCAGCGTTGGTACCCTGCGCCGAATCGATGAAGGCCAGCCACTTCAAGCTTCCGGGCAGGCCAAAGCTGGTCGCCATATCCGGCGTATAGACCTCGAGATTGACGACATGGCCGCGGTCGGTGGCGACGGCGCGCTCGTTGAAACCGCGCACGGTGGTCCAGCCCGCCAGGCCGAAGCGATCGGTGGCGGGCAGCGCGCTGTGCGAGTACTGTGCGTTCACGGCAAATCTGAACAGCCAGTCACCGCCGATTGCAGCGAAATAGCTGCCGCCAGCACGTATCGCAGAAAAGTCGTCCCTGATCTTGTAACCGGATACAAACGTGTAGTTGTCATCCTTGAGAGGGAGTGCACCGGGAATGGGATAGTCTGCACCTGTCGGGATGTTCTGCGCCACTGTGAAGTAAAAATCGATGGATTCGCCGGGTTTTTGCCACTGACCACTGTAGGTGGCAGAAACCGGCTGAACCGTAAACGGCGTGCAGAAGCCGATCACACCCTTAAGGGCTTTTGACGAAACGCCGAGTCGGTCGCAGATGTTGTCCAGATACTTGCGGTCATACGCCAGCACCAGCCGGGAACTGTATTCGCCGGCGCGCGGGAAAATGTGGTTGTAGCGAAGCCCCCAGATCTCACCTCTGCCATTGATGCCAAGGCCGCCGCCGGGCACCAGCACATTGGCTGGCGTGTTGGTGCTGGAATTGGCGTAAATCATGTCGATGCTGTCGCCCAGACCATACAGGGGCAGACGGTAGCCAATGCTGTAGATGTCGACTTCCACACCGTCGCCCTCATCCCAGGGGAACACCCGATTGCCGAAAATCTTCATGCGGCCGGGAGGGTCGACTGCGGTAGTGTAGGCCACGGTCAGCACCTGGTCCATGTTGAACAGGTTGGAGTTCTGGTAGGAAACACCCAGGCGGGCATAGCCGCTGGATCGGGTACCGGTATTGTCGAGCGTGATGTAGAAGCGATCCGGATCTTCTTCCTTGACGTCGATCCGGGCGTCGACCTTGCCTTCTTCTTCGCTGACGCCCAGCGTCACCTCGACCTGCTTGGCCGGGTTTTCGTTGATAAGCTGGATGTTCTCGGAAAGCTTGCGCATGTTGGGCGCCGTGCCTTCCTTCAGGTCGGGCAGGCTGGCGCGAACATTTTCGTCATTGAAATATTTGTTGCCGGTGATGGTGACCTTGCCGACCACGCCTTCGCTGACCACCAGCCGGACGACACCCGTGGTGAGTTCCTGCTCCGGCACATAGACCTGCACGGTGCCGTAACCAAGACGGCGAAACTCGCCTTCGAGTGCTTCCAGGGCCTTTTGCACATCGCCATACACCTTGCCCTTGCCGACGAAGGGCGCCACCAAGGCCTGAACCGTCTCCGCCGACAGAATCGTGTTCCCCTCGACCTGATAACGCGCTATGTCGAACCCGGCATCCTGCGCGGCCGCTTGATTCAGCGATCCGACTGCCAGAAATACCGCAGCAGCCAACAAGTTGGCTATCGCTTTCGACATATAACAATCCCCAATAAAATCATCAACAAACTAATTAAATATTAAAGCTTATTCTACATTCGCATTGGAACGCTAGCAGAGTTTATATCCTACGGCAACGCCGACATGGCCGATACCGGGGCAAAACGAGTGAATTCGTCGCTAATGCGCCACGCCTGGCCTGGAGAGGCCCCTCACTGGACCCGGTCACGCGGCAGGGTTCGAGCCTCTTGCAAGGGAGGGTTCATCAGCCTGTCGTCAAGGCGCAGGCGCAGCACGCCCGGATCTTCGGACCACGTACGCGCAGAAACGACGGGCGGCTTGCCCAGCCAGAACCCGGTGCCGATGCCCGCGATCAGGGCCAGCGCCGTGGCGGCGAACAAACGCCACCAGGCTGGTAGCGGGTCGCGCCGGGAAGACGCGGAAGTCGCTGTCGTCCCGGACCTTGTCGTGGCCGACGGGGTGGTCGCGAGCGCGGCGGCCATATTCCGGCGGCTCGCCAACGCGGCTTCGGCTTCAGCTTCGGCCGCTACACGCAAGGCCTGTGCTGCACTTGCCTTGCGTTCGGCATCAAGGCGCGCACTGGCGGCGCGTGCCGCTTCAGCTTCCCGCTCGCTGCGACGAAAGGCTTCCCGCGTCGCTTCCTGATCTGCCGCGGCGCGCGCGAGGGCGGCAGCCGCTGCGGCCTGTTCGGCGCGCATTTGCTCAGCGATACGTTCTGCCGCAACTCGCTCGGCCGCCGCCCGCGCCAATGCGGCTTCTTCAGCCTGCTTTTCGGCCTCGGCTTGCCTGGCGCATGCAGCGGTTGCTTCCGCCCCGACCCGCGCTCGATTCATCGCCGCTGCTTCTACCTCCTTCTCCAGCGCGGCGCGTTTGGCGGCAGCCGTGGCAAGTTCGGCGGCTTCCCGCGCCTGGCGTGCGGCAGTTTCGGCAGCTTGCTGCTCGGCCTCGATCCGCACTTTGGCTTCGGCGCTCGCCTTGCGTTCCGCAAACTCACGCTGCCGCGCCTCTGCCGCCGCGCGCTGCCGGGCATCGATTCTTGCCCGCAGTTCAAGCTCGGCCTGCTGCTTTTCCCTTGCTTCCGCGGCGGCGGCGTTTTCCAGCTCGGCCGCGATCCGCGCGGCTTCCGCCTTGTCGGCCGCCTGCTCGGCCTCAAGGCGGGAAGCGGCAGCGAGTCCGGCATCCTTTTCTGCGGCGGCACGCCGTGCCTGCGCCTCGATCGCCTGTTTTTCCGCGGCGAGGCGGGCCGCACTGACGCTTTCCGCGGCGGCATCCCATTCGGCACGGCGCCGCGCATCGGCAGCGGCTTCCTCTTCCGCTACGATCCGGGAAAGGGCGGCAACGGTAGCCTGTTCCGCAGCCTGCTGTCCGACCTGCTGTTCGGCCGGCTTTTCGGCAACGAACGGAGCTGTCTCCACAGCATTTCTGGCAAGGGCAACGCGTTTCCACGGGTCCGCCTGTGCGGCGGCAAAGTGCTCCGCTTCGATTCGCGCACGCAAGACTTCATCCGCGACAAACTCGGCATTGCCGGCTTTTACCGGCGCATCCTTGGCGTTGCGGCTGATTTCAAGCTGGCGTCTCCTGCGCTCGGCCGCCATCAAATCGGTCAATAGTTTGCTCAAACGCCTACCCCCGCTTCCGAACCGGATTTCTAGCGTCCGGGTGCGACAGGCTAACCCAAACCAGACAAGGGCCGAAGGTAGAATAGCGCGATGGAAACATCCCAAACTGGCTGCCAAACCCTGCTGGTTCTTACCAACCTGCCCGACGCGCCCAGTGCCGAAGCGCTGGCGAAGGCGCTGGTGTCCGCCCGCCTGGCGGCCTGCGTGAACGTGCTGGCGCCCTGCCATTCGGTGTATCGCTGGCAGGGCGCCATCGAAAGCGCCCAGGAAGTTCCTTTGCTGGTCAAGACCACGGCAGCGCGCTATGCGGACCTGGAAGCGGCGATCCGCGCCGCCCATCCCTATGAACTTCCCGAGATCATCGCTGTCCCAATTGCCCATGGCCTGCCCGGATACCTGGACTGGCTCGTTACCGAAACCCGCGCCGAAGCCGCCGACCGGGACCTCCCCACATGATGATGATCCGCCTGCTGTTCCTGTTGCTCTTCGCCTTCGCCGGCATGGCCCGTGCCGAAGAACCCCTGCCGCCGGAGCAGGCCTTCCGTTTTTCGGCGCGCGTCGTCGACGCGAAAACCATCGAGGCGCGCTGGCAGATTACCGACCAGTACTACATGTACCGCGACAAGTTCAAGTTCGCGCTGGACGGCGGCACCCTTGGCGCGCCGAAGCTGCCGCCGGGCAAGATGAAGGAAGACGAGAACTTCGGCAATGTCGAGGTCTATCGCAAGGAAGTGAAGATCCTGCTGCCGGTGGAAGCGTCCGGCCCCGTCACCCTGAAGGCTGTCTCGCAGGGCTGCTGGGACGGCGGCATCTGCTATCCGCCGATCAACCAGGATGCCCAGCTGACCATGGCGGGCGCCGCCAGCCCGTCCGCCGCGGTGTCGCCAGCGCCGTCCGAACGGATACCGTCCCCGACGCAGGCGCGCGGGGACATAACTTCTCCGGCTTCGGCAGCGGCACCGGCAGCGGGCGACGAAAGCTCGCGCATCGCCGGCCTGTTCAAGGGCGACAACCTGGCCTTGGTGCTTCTAAGTTTCTTCGGCTTCGGCCTGCTGTTGTCGCTGACGCCCTGCGTGTTCCCGATGATCCCGATCCTGTCGGGCATCATCGTCAATCACGGTCATGCCGTGAGCCACCTGCGCGCCTTCATGCTGTCGCTGGCCTATGTGCTGGGCATGGCCGTGACCTATGCCGCGGTGGGCGTGGCCGCCGGGCTGTCCGGCACGCTGCTGTCGGCCGCGCTGCAGAACGCCTGGGTGCTGGGCGGTTTCGCGCTGGTGTTCGTCGTGCTGTCGCTGTCCATGTTCGGCTTCTACGAACTGCAGCTGCCGGCGGCACTGCAAAGCCGCGTGTCGGACACGGCCAACAAGCAGGGCGGCTCGCTGCCCGCGATCGCGCTGATGGGCGCGCTGTCGGCGCTGATCGTCGGCCCCTGCGTCGCCGCGCCGCTGGCCGGCGCCCTGCTCTACATCGCCAAGACGGGCGATGCCGTGCTCGGCGGCAGCGCGCTGTTCGTCATGGCGTTGGGCATGGGCGCGCCGCTGTTGCTGGTGGGCGCCTTCTCGCGCACGCTGCTGCCCAAGTCCGGACCATGGATGGAGGGCGTCAAGAAATTCTTCGGCGTGATCATGCTGGCCACCGCGCTGTGGCTGGTCTCGCCGGTGATTCCGCTGTGGGTCCAGATGCTCGGCTGGGCAATGCTGCTGGTGGTGCCGGCGATCTACCTGCATGCGCTCGACCCGCTGCCGCAAAACGCGCATGGCTGGCAGCGCCTGGGCAAAGGGCTCGGCGTGGTGCTGCTGTTGGGCGGCGCGGCGATGCTGATGGGCGTGCTGGGCGGCGCGAAGGATCCGCTGCAGCCGCTGGGCTTCCTGCGCGGGGGCATCGCCGCCGAAGCCCACGGCCCCGCCTTCGAGCGCGTGGCGACTGTCGAACAGCTGGATGCCCGCCTCGCATCGGCGAAGGCCGCGGGCAAGCCGGTGATGCTGGATTTCTACGCCGACTGGTGCGTCAGCTGCAAGGAGATGGAACGCTTCACCTTTGCCGATGCCAAGGTCGCTGCGCGCATGAAACAGATGGTGCTGCTGCAGGCCGACGTCACCGCGAACAATGACGCCGACAAGGCGCTGCTGAAGCGCTTCGGCCTGTTCGGCCCACCCGGCATCATCTTCTGGAGCATGGCCGGGAGTGAGCTGGGCGACCAGCGCGTGGTCGGCTTCGTTCCGGCCGACAAGTTCCTGCCCACCCTCGAGCGCGTCCTGCGCTGAATCCGCCAACCACTTCGGAGTCTCCCATGTTCACCGGCATCATTACCGCCGTCGGAAAAATCAGCCACGTCCAGCCGCTGGAAAAGGGCCTGCGCCTCACGGTGGAAGCCCCCGGCCTCAAGCTTGCCGATGTCGCGCTGGGCGATTCGATCGCCCACGGCGGCGTCTGCCTCACCGTGATCGCCAAGAAGAAGAACAGCTACCAGGTCGATGTCTCGCGCGAAACCCTGGACTGCACGGTCGGCCTCGACGCAGCGGGCGGCGAAGTCAACCTGGAAAAGGCCATGCGCCTGTCGGATTTCATCGGCGGCCACCTGGTGTCGGGCCACGTTGACGGCGTCGGCGAAGTGGAGAAGTTCGAGCGGGTCGGCGAGTCGCATGAACTGGTGGTCAAGGCGCCGAAGAACCTGGCGAAGTACATCGCGCGCAAGGGTTCGATCGTGGTCGATGGCGTCTCGCTCACCACCAACCGCGTGGGTGGCAAAGGCGGCCGCCGCTTCTCGATCAACCTGATCCCGCACACCGTCGAAGTAACGACGCTGAAGCGCCTGCACCCCGGCGCCAGGGTCAATCTGGAGATCGACCTGATCGCACGCTACGTCGAGCGCATGCTGTCCGCCGGCGCGGCGTAAAATGCGCGGTTTCTTCCGCCAGAGACTTTCGCCATGAGCATCAGCCCCGTTCTCGATATCGTCGCCGACATGCGTGCCGGCCGCATGGTGATCCTGGTCGACGAGGAGGATCGCGAAAACGAAGGCGACCTGGTGCTGGCCGCCGAGCACGTCACGCCCGAGGCGATCAATTTCATGGCGAAATACGGCCGCGGCCTGATCTGCCTGACGCTGACCGAGGCGCGCTGCCGCCAGCTCGACCTGCCGCTGATGGTGCGCGACAACAAGACGCCGCACGGCACCGCCTTCACCGTCTCGATCGAAGCCGCCGAGGGCGTCACCACCGGCATCTCGGCGCAGGACCGCTCGCGCACGGTGCAGGCCGCCGTGGCGAAGAACGCCACTTCCGCCGACATCGTCCAGCCCGGCCACATCTTTCCGCTGATGGCGCAGAACGGCGGCGTGCTGGTACGTGCCGGGCATACCGAGGCCGGCTGCGATTTCGCGCAGCTGGCCGGCTGCGAGCCCGCGGCGGTGATCTGCGAGATCCTCAAGGAAGACGGCACCATGGCCCGGCTGCCCGACCTGCTCGAGTTCGCGCGCGAACACAAGCTCAAGATCGGCACCATCCGCGACCTGATCCACCACCGCTCGGAAACCGAGAAGCTGATCGAGTGCGTCGCCGACAAGGCGGTGGAATGCGCCCAGGGCCGGTTCAGGCTGCGCGCCTTTGCCGACCGCAGCAGCGGCGACGTGCATCTGGCGCTGTCGCGCGGCGAGATCACGGCCGGCGAGGAAACCCTGGTGCGCGTGCATGAGGCCGTCTGCGTGCTGGATTTCCTCGACCACGGCAGCCGCGGCCATACCTACAGCGTCGATTTCGCCCTGCGCAAGATCGCCGAGGAAGGGCGCGGCGTGCTGGTGCTGCTGCATCGCGCGGAAACGGGCAACGCCCTGCTCGCCGCGCTGAAGAGCGAACGCACGGAGCGCCCGGCCTACACCTGGGATCCGCGCATCTACGGCATCGGCGCACAAATACTGCGCGAGCTCGGCGTCGGCAGGATGCGCCTGATGTCCAGCCCGCGCAAGATGCCGAGCATGGCCGGCTTCGGCCTCGAAATCACCGGCTACTTCACTCCGGCAGGAGAAAAGACAGCATGACGATCCGCGAACTCGAACCCGATCTGGCCGGTCGCGGCCTGCGCGTGGGCGTGGCACAGGCCCGCTTCAACGAGGACATCGGCGAGGGCCTGCGTTCCGGCTGCCTGGCCGAACTGGCGCGCCTCGGCGTAGCCGATGGCGATGTCACGTATGCGACCGTGCCCGGTGCGCTGGAATTACCGCTGACCCTGCAGGCGATGGCGCAAAGCGGCCGCTTCGACGCACTGGTGGCGCTGGGCGCCGTGATCCGCGGCGAGACCTACCATTTCGAGGTCGTTTCCAACGAATCGGCGCGCGGCATCACCGACGTGCAGCTCAACGCGGGAATCCCGATCGCGAATGCGGTGCTGACCACCGAAAACGACGATCAGGCATTGGTGCGCATGGTGCAGAAAGGCGCGGAAGCGGCGCAGGCCGCGATCGAAATGGCGAACCTGCTGAAAGCGCTGAAGTAATGGCCAGCGGCAAGTCGCCGCGGCGGCGCGCCCGCGAATTCGCCGTCCAGGGCCTCTACCAATGGCAGGTCGGCGACCAGGATGAAGCGGCGATCCAGGTCCAGGCGGAATCGGTGGCCGGCTTCGACAAGGCCGACCGCGAGCTCTACCTTGCCTTGCTGCGCGAGACGCGACAGCAGGCCGCGTCACTTCAGGCTGAACTGGCGCCGCATATCGACCGCCACTGGGACGAGGTCTCGCCCATCGAGCGCTGCATCCTCCTGCTGGGGGCCTGCGAGCTCAAGCTGCATCCGGAAACACCGTATCGCGTGATCATCAACGAAGCCATCGAACTGGCCAAGACCTTCGGCGGCACCGACGGCCACAAGTTCGTCAATGGCGTGCTGGACAAGCTGGCCTCCGGGCTGCGGGCTGCAGAGATCCGAAAGCCCTGATTCCGTGCCATCGGAATTCGAACTCATCGCGCGCCATTTCACGCGCGGCACTTCCCACACGCTGCTCGGCGTCGGTGACGACGGCGCGCTGATCGCGCCGACCCCCGGGTGCGAACTGGTGATCTCCACCGACATGCTGGTGGAGGGTACGCACTTCCTGCCCGACACCGATGCCGCGGACCTCGGCTGGAAGGCCCTCGCGGTGAATGTCTCCGACATCGCGGCCATGGGTGCGCGGCCGCGCTGGGCAACGCTGGCCGTCGCCCTGCCTGACGCCGATGAAGCGTGGATCGCCGCCTTCGCCCGCGGCGTCTTCGCCTGCGCCGGCGAGTTCGGCATCGACCTGATCGGCGGCGACACCACGCACGGCCCGCGCAATTTCTGCGTCACGATCTTCGGCGAGGTCGAATCAGGTTGCGCCCTGCGCCGAAGCGGCGCCAGGGCCGGCGACGAAATCTGGGTTTCCGGCCGGCCCGGCCGCGCGGCCATGGGCCTCGCCCACCTGCAGGGACGGATCCGCCTCGACGAACCCGAACTCTCCGACTGCATCGCAGCCCTGCAGCGGCCGCAGCCGCGCGTCGCGCTCGGCCTGGCATTGCAAGGACTGGCCACTGCGGCGATTGACGTGTCCGACGGCCTGCTCGCCGACCTCGGCCACATCCTCGAAGCATCCGGAATTGCGGCACAGCTGAAAATCGCCGTACCGCCGGCACCGACTTTCGCACGCGATGCATGGCTGGCCGGGGGCGACGACTACGAACTGGTGTTCACCGCCCGGGCGACGAGGCACGCCGACATCGCCGCCCTGTCGCAGGCACTTGACCTGGCCCTGACCTGCGTCGGTCGCATCGAAGACGGACCCGCCGGCCGCATCGACCTGAGGGATGCCGAAGGCACGCCGATGGCAGCGCCCCGTCGCGGCTATGACCATTTTATGTCCCTGCCGGAGGCGGGGACGGTATCCCCTGCGGATATGTCCCTGCCGGAGGCGGGGACGGTATCCCCTGCGGATATGTCCCTGCCGGAGTCGGGGACGGTATCCCTTGCGGATATGTCCCCGCCGGAAGCCGGGACGGCATCCCCGGATGCCTAGCATGGCCAGACTGCCCGCGCCGTCGCTGAAATTCCTTTTCCACCACCCGGCGCACCTGGTCGCCTGCGGTTTCGGCAGCGGGCTCTCGCCCTGGGCGCCAGGCACCGTCGGCACGGCCTTCGCCTGGCTCAGCTACCCTTACCTGCGCATGTACCTGCAAGGCGACCTCGGCTTCGCCATCTTCCTGCTGCTGACCTTCGCGCTCGGGGTTTCCGCCTGCCAGGTCGCCGGCCGCGCGCTGGGCGTGATCGACCACGGCGCCATCGTCTGGGACGAAATCGTGCCGTTCTGGATGGTGCTGTTGTTCACCCCGCCCGAACTGCTGTGGCAGCTGGCCGCCTTCCTCTGGTTCCGCTTCTTCGACATCCTCAAGCCGCAGCCGGCGCGATTCTTCGACACCCAAGTCAAGAACGGCTTCGGCGTCATGATGGACGACCTCGTCGCCGCCGGTTACACGGTGTTGACCATCGCGGTATTCAAGGCTTTCCTGCCCTTCTGATGGATAGTGAACTGATTGCCCTGTCGGAACGCCTGGGCGCGGCGTGTCGCCAGCGCCGACTTTTGCTTGCCACGGCCGAATCCTGCACCGGAGGCTGGGCGGCCCAAGTGATCACTCACACGGCAGGCAGTTCCGGGTGGTTCGAGCGCGGCTTCGTGACCTATGCCAACGAGGCCAAGGTCGGGATGCTCGGCGTGCGGCCCGAGACCTTGCAGGAATTCGGCGCGGTGAGCCCGGAAACCGCCGCGGAAATGGCCGTCGGCGCCCTGACAAACTCCAATGCCATGATTTCAATGGCTATTACAGGAATCGCCGGACCCACGGGTGGCTCACCTGGTAAGCCAGTGGGGACCGTATGCTTTGCCTGGTGTCGAACCGGCGCAAGCCCCGAAACGGAAACCAGGATCTTTGCCGGCGACCGCGAAGGCGTCCGTCGCCAGGCAGTCATCCACGCCCTGCGCGGGTTCCTGCTTCGTTTTGACACCGCATGAACCATGGGGAGCGCAAAAACTGTGCCATCCATGCCATAATCGATTCACTCTAAGGAAAGCAAAAAATGGACGAGAACAAGAGCAAGGCCCTCCAGGCCGCCCTGGCCCAGATCGAAAAACAGTTCGGCAAGGGCTCCATCATGAAGATGGGCGAAGGCCTGGCGATCGATGACATTCAAACCGTTTCCACCGGCTCGCTGGGCCTGGATATCGCTTTGGGCATAGGCGGCCTGCCGCGCGGCCGGGTGGTCGAGATCTACGGGCCGGAGTCGTCCGGCAAGACCACGCTGTGCCTGCATATCGTGGCCGAGATCCAGAAGGCCGGCGGCACCGCCGCCTATATCGACGCGGAAAACGCGCTCGACCCGGGCTACGCCGCCAAATTGGGGGTCAATGTCCCGGACCTGCTGATCTCGCAGCCTGACACCGGCGAGCAGGGCCTCGAAATCTGCGACATGCTGGTGCGCTCCGGCGGCATCGATTGCATCGTGATCGACTCGGTCGCCGCGCTGACGCCGCGCGCCGAAATCGAGGGTGAAATGGGCGACCAGCTGCCCGGCCTGCAGGCGCGGCTGATGAGCCAGGCGTTGCGCAAGCTCACCGCCAACATCAAGCGCACCAACACGCTGGTCATCTTCATCAACCAGATCCGCATGAAGATCGGCGTCATGTTCGGCAACCCGGAGACCACCACCGGCGGCAACGCGCTGAAGTTCTATGCCTCGGTGCGCATGGACATCCGCCGCACCGGCAGTATCAAAAAGGGCGACGAGGTGATCGGCAACGAGACCAAGGTCAAGGTGGTCAAGAACAAGGTGGCGCCGCCCTTCCGCGAAGCGCATTTCGACATCCTCTACGGCGAAGGCATTTCGC
>Ga0268298_10003490_pt1 | contig 16029 bp, 13 predicted proteins | sample WWTPWeurt_MetaG_FD_194462 | JGI IMG/M metagenome (GOLD analysis project Ga0268298, IMG submission 194462) | Activated sludge microbial communities from WWTP in Nijmegen, Gelderland, Netherland - WWTP Weurt | ecosystem: Engineered > WWTP > Aerobic digester > Activated sludge | place... | reverse complement strand
CTGTTACTATATCTGTGCGAAAATTTGATTAAAAATCCTACCTATAAGGCTCAGATAAAGTAACAGTAACACTTCGGCTCATTCATTGCATTTTTCCTGATCATTCGTTTTTTAGTTCGCTCAGTGTGTAACTGTTACTATATCTGTGCGAAAATTTGATTAAAAATCCTACCTATAAGGCTCAGATAAAGTAACAGTAACACTTCGGCTCATTCATTGCATTTTTCCTGATCATTCGTTTTTTAGTTCGCTCAGTGTTTAACTCTTGCTAAATGTGTTTGGACGGTTCTACTTAACACAAAGGTTGTCTTAAACACATTAAGAAAATTGGTCTTTGAAAACTCGATGAACACTTCGACTCTTCCATCGCATTTTTCTTGATCTTTCGTCTTTAGTTCGCTCAGTGTTTAACTCTTGCTAAATGTGTTTGGAGGGTTCTACTTAACACAAAGGTTGTCTTAAACACATTAAGCAAGAGGTAAAAAAACCGTCCCAACTTTTGAGGGTTGGGACGGAGACAGATTGTTATGAGTTGGCGGTTAGTTAGACAAAATGGTAAATTCTACCCTTCTGTTTTGCGCCTTCCCTTCTTCTGTGGTGTTATCTGCCACAGGCTTTTCCATTCCGTAACCTTTAGCAACCAGGCGCGAAGGATCAACTCCTTTTGAAACCAGATAAGCCATTACAGAATCTGCTCTTTTTTGTGAAAGTGTTTTATTGAAATCAGCATTACCAACATTATCCGTATGTCCAGAAAGTTCAATTTTTACGTTTGGATTTTCTTTCAGGAATTCAATAACACGATTCAACTCTGAATAAGATTCTGTTTTCAAATCGGCTTTACCGGTTTCAAAGAAAATGTTATTCAAACGAACGGTTGCACCAACTTCAATTGGAACCAAATACAAATCACGTTTAATTTCCTGATACTCTCCTACACCAGTCAAATCAAGGTTTTCAGAGATACCAATAAATCCTGCTGCGCTGGCAGTAAAATCATAATTTACACCATAAGGCAATACAATGGTGTATTCACCGGTTAATGGATTTGTACGCGCCACACCATAATTTTTTCCATCTGTTAATCCGTTGTATGAGATGGTAGCATCCAATGGTTCACCGGTCTTTTTATTCAAAACTTTTCCGCTAATCAGCACAACCGGATCTGGCTGAACTTCTTCTTTCAGTTGAATTCGGATAATGTCATTTTTTCCTTTGGAGTTTTTCTGACTTGATAAATAAGCGTATTTACCTTGCGCATCAATGGTATAATATGCATCCCAGGCATCTGTATTTACTTCGTTTCCTAAGTTGATTGGTTCTGACCATTTGGTCCAGCTGTCATCTTCACGTTTTACCATGTAAATATCATTGCTTCCCAATCCACCTTCACGGTCAGATGAATAATAAAGTGTTTTTCCATCAGACGCCAGATAAGGTGAGTGTTCGTCTGTATCAGTAGCATTAATTACTGGTCCTAACGCAATTGGTTTTGACCAGGTTCCATCATCTTTTTTATGAGTCACATACAAGTCCTGATTGTCGTCGCCTGATTTTTCAGAAAAAGATAAAATGATGTGTTTACCATCCTGTGACCAGTTTGCTCCTGTGTAATTTCCTTTTGACATATCATCATACGAATCTATTTTCAGTTCTTCAGGAGTTGACCATCCGGTTTTTGTTCTGTAAATAACTGAATATCCTCTTTTCTGAACTTCCCAGTTTGAATCAAAAACACCTTTGATCAACATCGTATTTCCATCCGGACTAACACCAGCAATCATATTGTATTGTTGTGAATTGAAAGGAACTTTTGTCATGTGCTCAGCCGTTGCATTTTCAATTCCGCCTGATACATTTGCTGTCCAGACATCTTGAGAAGCGTATGAGCCGGTAGTGTTCACAGGGTGATCTGAACGAATAAAATAAATGGTTTTTCCATCCGGTGAAATTACCGGCATAATTTCAGAATAAGTAGTATTGACATGTTTGTCATAACTGCTTGCCACTTCAGAATCAAAGTCAGTATAAACTGTGGGATCTTTTGGTTTGCCAAATTTGTACATCACCTGAATTTGTGCACCCACACAATTCATCACAGATGATAGATCATCTGTGGTAATGCCGCTGGACCAAGCCAATTGAGGACTAGCAGTTTCCAAATAATTCATATCGTATTTCAAAAAATTCATGGTGAGATACGTTTTCAAACCAAACATCACCGGGATTTTTTCAAACGGATTGATGTAAACTCCTAAATTGTAATTCAAACCAACATTAATTTCTTTATCAAATTTTGCCCAATCTGTTCCGGTTAAACTGTTCCGCATAGTCGCTCCACCATATTGAAAATGGATTCCGGGACCGTAAGCAAATCTGAATTTTTTATTGTACTCACCTTCTGATTTAAGATAAGAAACACCAAAATTCATGGTAGAAAATTTAAATTCTTTAGACCATGCCGGTGCGGTTCCTCCGCCTTCTCCTTTTGCTGAGCGTGTAGAAAAATCCAACTGTAAAAATCCTTTGTCTTTAATATAAAAAGCCCCAAACGCTGCAATGCCTTTTCCTCCCTTTACTTCTGAAACTGGCTCTTCCAAATTATAAAGTGTAACGCCATCTGGCCCCACTTTGGTAGTCCATGAGTTATAGGCCTCAATGTATTTATTCAAACCTTTATAACCACCGTATGAAAAGTCACCGCCAATACCGGCGTAAGCAATTCCAAAATTATTCAGTTCCGGACCAAAAGGTCCTTCCGGTCCGTTCCATAAAAGCACTGAAAATAAATGCGGTGCTAAATTGTGATACGTTGTCTGATCCACAAACCACATGATCTCGCGCTGCCAGTCAAAATTGACATAGTTCATTGCCTTCACCGCTGTTTCAGTTGGAAGTGAAGCAAGAATTTTACATACCACATCGCGTTTGCAGCTGGTAATTATAGCTACCATTTTCAATTCTGAATCTTCATCACCACCTTCAGCCTGCTGAATCAATAACTGAACAATTAAGTTCCCCGTTTCAACATCTGATTCATTGGTAATTTTTACTACTTCCAGATCAGGCGCAATGGTGCCGTAATGTGGAACATATTTCTTATGATACTCTTCATAAGACATCTGAGCATTTCCTGTCAGCACTGTGATCAGGAAAAGACCGGCAAGCAAAAGCCTGATCGGACTTTTAATAGAGGGTTTAAGCATAACATCTGTTTTGCGACAAATGTATATGTGTATGGTACTGCGTTTTATCCGTAAAATCCCGTAGTGATAAAAATCAGTAGAAGGTTCCGCTGTTTAAACCAGCATTGAAATAAAGCGACGCCGGTTTCACTTTTTGACCCTGCAGAAACAAATATTGACTGCCGTCGGTTGAGAGCATAGGTATGTGAGGATTTTCAGTCTTAATCCATCTTTCCGGAAAATAAATCTGATCATGAATCAATTTATTCTGAAGTACATGACGCACTTTTTCAGAATCCACTCCGACATTCAACCTGGCAATTTGATTTAACGGAATACCAGGAATTATATAATCCGCTTGCACGCTTAACAATCCAAGTGAAAAATCACCAAACGTTGATTTGTCTTTCTTTCTGTATCCAAAACGTGAAGGATAAAGTGAATCTTTTACAACTTCACAACCTATGAAATCTCCTGTCCAGAATAGGGAGGAAATTCCAGCGCGGTAAACATCATAGGTATAATCAACTTTTAATGCTCCTGTTCTGAAACGGTCACGCCAACCTTTTCCTCCGGCCAACAAATCATTCTCAGTGATTAATCTGAAATTCTGAATTTGAATATTGAATAGTCCGGTGGACTGAGAGGTTTGATTTTTATCCCAGTAACGCATGTAAGAATAGCCGGCTGCATACTGAAATGGCGTGTTATTTTCAGTTAATCCGACAAACTGATTTCTGACAGAATCTTTTGTTCCAAATCCAAAATTGATTCCGCCGCCCAATTGAATTTCAGGAGACTTTTTTTTGAGTCCGAGCGATTGAAAATTATAATAAAACTTAAGTGACGAATTGGCCTGGATAAAACGGTAATTGTAATAACCTGCGGCAGAAATTCCAATGCGGTTGAGTTTTGTTCCTAAATCAAAACTCAATCCTGCTGAAAAACCATAGAAGTTGTCGTACCCCTGACTTTTAGCAAGGAATGGCACCAAGAATATGATCATCACCCATTTTCGCATCAGATTTAAAAGTAATTCTTTTTTACTCCTATGCCAAAATCAGACCACAAAGGATCTTTATTTACAGTGATCTATATGATGTTTTAATTGAGTATCATCAAAATTTTTTTCATATTTGATAAAATGAAATCCTTACTACTCTTCTGGATATCGCTTTGTTCTTTCCAGCTTTTTGGGCAGATAGATGAAAAACCACTGTTCTATTCATTCAGTCCCAAAGAAGGATTTCTGATTGCACACCGCCCCAACATGACTCATCTGGTGCGTGAAAATTCCAATTCATTTGAATTTACCGTTTGGCAGCAATTATTAGACAGCAACCAGGTCAATTGCAAACGCAGGTTACCATTGAGAGGGCTCTCACTTGAGTACAGAAATTTTGGATACAATGAAGTGTTAGGACAAGCGATTAGCTCAACAGCTTATATGGTTTATCCACTTTTTCAGACAAAAAAAAGTTTGTTCCTCGATTTGACACTTGGTGTCGGCGCCGGATATCTGACCAAAAAATATGACAAGATTGAAAACCCTACAAATAATGCCATCGGATCACACTGGAACGGAAGAGTAAATCTCAAACTTTCATTGACTAAATATTATAACAATTTTCATTTTGGCGGCGGAATTGAATTCATGCACTTTTCAAATGGCTCCATAACAACCCCCAATTTAGGTTTAAACTCACCCTCGATTTTTTTACAAGTTGGTTATCAAAATACACAACGCATTGGAGCACGCCCGCTTGACAAAAGTGCCTGTGTTAAATTGTCAACCAATCACCGGTTGGGAACAGAACTCATTTTATCCGCCAAAGAAATAGGCGCTATTCCATTTGAAGCAAAAAGATATCCGGTAATTGCAGCAAGAATTTCTCACACGTATTCCAAATTTGGTTTCTGGGGAAGTGAAGTTGGTATTGATATTGTACACAACGAAGCTAACTTTCACAAATATCATGACACCACTTTTGTGCGTTCTGACATTTTACAAATTGGATTGTATGGCGGCGGTTATATTCGATTCAACAAAACAGAACTTGCTTTTGGTTTAGGTGTTTATCTCAGAGATCCCATTAACGCAGAGGGTTTGGTGTACAACCGTATTGGGTACAGATATTTTTTCAAAGAAAACTGGTTCGCATTATTTACCATAAAAGCAAATGCCGCCCGGGCTGATTATTTTGAATTTGGAATAGGATATCACTTTTTGAAACGATGAAAAAGTTAATCGCACTATCAGTTTTATGTGTTCTGATTTTTTCTTGCAAAAAATCAAATGAAAGATCCTGTTTCAAATCAAACGGAACAGAAACAGAAATTGAATATGCGCTTGATTCAGTTGACAGATTTAAGTTGTATAAAAACATTCGTTATCACATTTATCAGGATACGCTCAGAAAAGTAATCATTAAAGGAGGTGAAAATGTGGTCAATTTGATTGAGCTCAATTATGACACTACAGCATTATCCATTACCAATAAAAATAAATGCAATTTTTTACGTGATTTTAACAACCAGATTTTAGTTGAAATTCATTACCCATTTTACAAATGGATCTATTCTGAAACAGATGACTCACTTGTGTTTAAAGATACCATTTCATCTTCTTATTTATACGTGGATCAATTTTTAGGCGGAGGAAAAGTAATGTTGAACACAGATGCAGATGTGCTTGTTATGAATGCGTCAAACGGTGTAGGTTCTTATATATTGGGTGGCCATGCTGATTATGCTGATTTAAGAGTTCAGGCCGGAGCATCAGGTGACGCAATAAATTTTACTTCTTATTCCTTTTTTCTGAGTCAGAACAGCACAGCAGATTTAAAAGTCAACCTGGACAGCGCCGCAGCCAATATTAAAATCAAAGGAACCGGGAATGTAATTTATAATGGTGATCCAGATACAATCATTCTTTCAAAAACGGGTGGTGGGGAGTTGATTGAGGAGTGAAAAAATCAATTCTCGGCCCAAAACTTGCTGTAACCAATTCAACCAATCACGTATATTAGTACATGCGAATTTTCCGGTGACAGGATTTTTTACTTCAACACGAACTTCTGTATATCGCTTATGATTCTCGTCTTTTTTACAACTAAACGAAATTAAAATGATTGAGATAAGACAGAAATACTTCAATACTCTAAAAGATAAGATATTTGAATTTAAGAACTTCAATACTCCAAAAGATAAGTGACACTGTCTCCATTACCAACAAAAAAAGTGTCTGAACCTTCTGAGTAACCACTATCACGCGTAACGTTCCATTCTATTGTATAATTGCCAGCGGGGAGTTTTTGGTACGCCACAATCGTATTATTCTCACATCCATCCTTAGAAAGACTTTCCCAATAAAAATTATATATATAGATGTAGCTTGCATTTGAAGGATGCTTGAAATAATAACGATAGTGTAATTTATCATTTCCATTCTGGCAGTTTATATTGACATGATCATGGTTAAGATATGAGAATTCGACCAAACTGAAATTAAAGTTATTCAGCGTGTACTTATCCAGATCAACATACTGAAAAAATTCGATCATTTCGTATTTTTCAAGATCAATTGAACAAGCCATGAAATAGGATTTATTCTTTTTAGCTAAAAAATTATACTCAAAAATTCCATCGATTGTTGATGCTTGATTGAGTAATGTGCTGTTACCGAGAGCATCTTGCTCATAAACTGCGCAGGTAATATCTTCTATAGGCAAACCGCTGATGTAATTGCTAACACTCACCTTTACCTGTGTGTATTTTTTACTATTTTCTTCTTTACAGGAAATTAAACTCAGAAGCGCCAACACTATTAAAATTATATTTTTCATGATTAATGAACAATTAGTTTTTTAGTCAGGGTACCTTTGGAACCTGTTAAGCTTACAATGTATACACCTGCGGGCAATAAGAGGTTGAGCCTCGAACCAGATTTTGTCTGAAAAGAATTTACTGGTTTTCCAGTCAAGTCGAATATATTAACAGTATACATTTCATCAGAAGTTGGTATGATTAAAGATACTTCACCGTTACTTGGATTCGGATTAACGCTAAAATCATGGTCACTTATTTCAACATCCAAATTGTGTTCTTTTAAATCAGATTCATAATCGTTATTTCCATCATCGCCTGCTATTGGCGCGTGAGTATTAGCACAGGGTTGATATACCCTGCTGCGCAGGATATTAATCCTGCGCTAAAGAAATTTCTAGCGGATATATATCTGCATCAATGCACAAATATTTACTTTAACTTTCAAATTCTTGCATCTTATAAAATACGATTCACCAGATATTTAATTTACTAAATATAGTGATTTTTCAAGAATTAATTGCGTTAAAGATAACTGCCAATGCTAGTATGGATTGAAAGAAGATGCTAGGCTGGCTTTAACATTCAAACATAGATTTCCAAGACAGAGCACGTAATAATAAAAAATTGAAAAATCAATTCTCGGCCCCAAACTTGCTGTAACCAATTCAACCAATCACGTATATTAGTACATGCGATTTTTACTCTTCATCATTTTAGCAGTCTTTACATGGCATGTTTCAGCACAAATTACCGCGTCAGAAACCAGCCATGATTTTGGTGAAATTTATGAAGAAGGTCAAACGTATACAGATATCACCTTTACAAATAAAACAGGTAAAACTCAATATCTCCTTACCATTGATAAACCGCGTGATGTCTATTATATTTTCTCTGCAAAAAAATTAGCGCCGGATAGTTCCATCATCATCCGTTTCAAAGTAAATGACGGAATCAAAGGAAAATTCAATTACCAGACCGATATTTATTTCAGTGATTCCAATGATCCTATTTCCATTTTTCTAACTGGTACTATTAAATCGGTAAGTTCAAATCCGCTGACCGATTGTCCTGATTTCAACAGCAAACCTCCATCTGCTGATTTAAATTTTTCATTGGTCATTAAAGTGATTGATTCCATTACGCGTGAGCCCATTCCAAATGCATTGGTCTCTCTGGTTGAACGCGGAGAATTAGTTGGGCAATATAACACCAACCAAAAAGGAATTGTGGTGAGAAATGTTCCGCTGGGATACTATTTTATCACCGCTGAAAAAAATCCGTATTACTCCAATTTTTTTGAAGGGTATGTCAACGCACAACGCAATTATGTTGAAATAGAATTGAGTTTTACTGAGCCTGAAATTGTCTATCATGAAGAACCTGAAACGCTTGAAACGGTGTATGAGGATGAAGTGGATACAGTGAGTATTCCTGATCCTGTTATTGTAGAAGAAATTCCGCAAGATAGTGTGGAAGAACCAGAAATTATTGTTCCTGAAATTATTCCTCCATTAACAGAAATACCAGATTCGATTTTAGATCCGGGCTATTTTAAATTCAGCAACATTACATTTATTTTGGATGCATCATCCTCCATGAATTCTTATGGCAAACTGGATTTAATGAAGATGAGTATGATTGAGCTGGTCAAAATTCTTCGACCTGATGACAACGTAACAGTTTTAAAATATGCTGCTGAGGCACAAGTGTTATTAGAACATGTATCAGGAGATAAAAAAGAAGAAATTATTTCTGTCATAAAAGGAATTAAAACCAGCGGATCAACCGCAGGCGGAGATGCAATCAAAGTGGCCTACGCGCTTAATCAACAGCGTCATTTACATGATGGAAACAACCTCGTTATTATGATTACGGACGGAGTGTTTAATAAAGGTTCAACTGATTATGATGCAACCATTGAACAATATTTCAAATCAGATGGCACACGCTTCAGTGTAGTTGGAATCAAAACAACAGATTTTGTTGCAGAACACATGCAGGCAATTGTAACAAAAGGTGGTGGAGATTTTATTGAAATTCATACCGTCCACGACGCTCAAACAAAACTCATTGCTGAAATACGAAGAACTGCTTACAAGGGGTAATATCTTCTTTGCGCCTTTGCGTGAAAAATATCTGCCATGGAGGTCATGGAGATTCACGAAGAACAAATGAAAAAAATAGACAACAACTTTGCGACTCTGCGCCTTTGCGTGAAAAAAAATCGAACCATGGAGACATGGAGATCGTGGAAAACAAATCAAGAATTTAGGCCAGCACCGCTGACACAATTAAAAAAGCAACCAGTACAAAAATGATCAGTTTAATTCGCATAACAGTTAAAACTACTTAATCAAACGTTTAACTCATTTTGAAGTTGGTCAAAAATGAGTGCGAGTTTTAAACAAGATGTAAACAAGATTTGTGCCGGAATTTAGTCAGGAAAATGATCGTCTAAATCAAGTTTAGGCAGGGGTTTCATTTGTTTTCCAGACTTCGATGTATTCATTCGAATTTCGTGGATTCAACCACTTTAAAAACCGGTCAATTAAACTAGGCTCACAGGTCTTTACCAACTCCATATCCGGATATGTTTTTTTATAAAAATTAATCCTGTTCTCCAAATCATCATCTCCAAAAAATAAAATATAATCGTACCGGTAATCAGGGTACATTTCAATGTGTTTGATTTCTTCACTTTGTTCAAGCGTGCCAAACAACCAATGACCCGAATAAAACTTTGGAGGCATAGCAACATCTTCATCGCCCATTGCATCAAGCATAATTTTTTGAGGTGTTTCTCCGGTTTCATAAAAATAATACATGGCCTCTACTCTTGATTTTTTGGTGTAAGTAAAACTTGCCAGTAATAGCAGCGGAATATTAATTACCCAAAATATTTTCAATGACACATTCCATAATTTCTTCCAGCTCTCTTTGACAAACGCATAATGAAATCCGACCACCCCAAGTAAAAAGAAAAATGGCAATACCGGCATAATAAAACGCTCCTGTTTACTTGGATAAAGAGAATGAAAAAGCAGAAATAAAAATACAGGAACAAAAATGACAGCATACTTTTTAAATCCTGCAAAAAATCCTGCACCTGCTAACAACCCCAGCGGCAATAAAAAAGTTCCCATCAGCACCAGAATGTACATGAAGTAGTTGTTGTTGGGTATGTACGCGGTACCCTCATTTGAGTTGTAAGTAAAATATCCAATGAACTCAGCAAACGGATATCCCCAGATTAAATAATCAACAACGCCCTGAGTTAAAGCAAACACAATCAAAACTCCGGATGAAAAAAGCAAAAATCGGCTCCATTGATATTGAAAAAAATACACCGCTGCCAATCCTAGTGCAAACACGCCAACCTGATAACGAAATGATACTGCCATTCCCATAAGCAATCCCGCAAAGAGAAAATGCTTTTTGTCTTCAGATTTAATCATCACCCAAACTGACCAGAGCATAAAAGGCACACAGGTAATTTCCACCAGATTTCTGACAGATAAAAAAGGAAGTAACCATAACAAGGCGAGTACCCAACCAACTGTTACTGCATTCTTTTTTGCTCGTTCAGCGCCTTGCGATTCAGAAATTTTTTCAGTGATTTTAATGCTAAAAAAAACAATCAGCATTGAAAATAGCGCGTGAAAAATCCGGTTAATTAACATTAAAATTTTAGGATCATCCACTCCCAAAAAATCCATGCAATAGAAATAAATAAAATTCAATCCAACGTAGGTGAAGCTGTGTCCTTCAGGCACTCCTCTGCTTTCAGGAGACCACGGCAACCAATGGTTATAATCATATCCATCTACCCAGGAAGAAGAGGATTCGATGACCAGAAAATGATCATCGTGCATGCCATATCCCTGTGAAAAAATTGCTGCAATGATCCGAATGACCAAAGCAGCAATTAAAATAGTTTTATACGATGTCCAGTCGATTTTTTTCAAAACGACTTATTGAGTTACAGAAGTTAAAATCATATAACCCGTCAGTTCACCTTTATCATTGTAATGCTCCTGACGAACAATTCCAATTCCCATTGCCAACCACTCTTTGGATGAAGAAGTTGTTTTCATCATTCCCATGTCCATTTTTTCTGTTTGTGTCAATTTCATACAATCAAAAGTACCTGCAGGAGTAGTCATAGATTCTGCAGCCTCAACTTTGCGGTCAACAATATCCATAATCATATTCATGGCCATTCCGCCCATGTCAATTTTCATAGTCAGTTTTCCGTCAGGTAAGGTAGTACCCGGGGTCAATACGGCAGGATAGTATAAATTGGTTTGGTCAATGGTTACTTCCATGTCCTCAAATCCTTCCATCTGCTCTTGATTCATCATTGAACGCATATCCATTTTAATTTCACCATTCTGGCAGGTAAAAGAAATATCACCTTCATTCTCTACTTTACCCTTGTTATCCATGTGCACAGCATGAACTGTCACAGTTAAAATATCATCGGATACCGAAAGATCTTTTACTGTTGAAGTAGACTTTGATTCCAGTTTTCCTTTGGCGTCATAATATTCATATGAGAAACTTGCGCCAACTTTTACGGGCATATACCCCTGACATTCATTTTGAGCCCATGCTCCGGATGTAGCACCTGAAATAATCAGTGCGATTAACAAATAGAAGATTTTTTTCATAAAGCAATTTTTAACAAATATACTCGGTATTAACAGAAATCATACCATGATTTCTGTCAAGTATTTAATAGCGCCTGACGCAATTACCAAAAGCAATTCCGTTAAAAAACACAAAAGTCACACAGGCAAAGGCTGAATAGTCTTAACTTTGCAAAACAAAATCTGAATTTATGTCTGCTACTGCTGTTGAATCTGAAATAAAATCCATTTTATCACAACTTGGAATCAAAGAATTGAATTCTGGCGCATCAACCGGTTCATATTGGTTTGCCACCCGAGGAACCAAAATAGATTCTTATTCTCCGGTAGATGGAAAATTAATTGCATCTGTTCACAGTGCCTCAGAGACAGATTTTGAAGCGACCGTTTTGAAAAGTCAGGAAGCATTTGCAGAATGGCGTTTGGTGCCTGCGCCAAAAAGAGGCGAAATTGTCAGACAGCTTGGTGTAAAATTGCGTGAATACAAAGAACCACTTGGTAAACTGGTATCCTATGAAATGGGTAAATCACTGCAGGAAGGATTAGGTGAAGTGCAAGAAATGATTGATATCTGTGATTTTGCGGTAGGACTTTCAAGACAGCTTCATGGATTCACCATGCACTCTGAAAGACCGGCACACAGAATGTACGAACAATATCATCCGCTTGGAACGGTAGGAATTATTTCTGCGTTTAATTTCCCGGTTGCAGTTTGGTGCTGGAACACTGCTCTTGCCTGGGTTTGCGGTGATGTATGTATCTGGAAACCTTCTGAAAAAACACCGTTAACAGCTATTGCTTGTCAACGAATTACGGCAGAAGTTTTCAAAGAAAATAATGTACCAGAGGGCGTTTCAGGAATTGTGATTGGCGGACCAGAAATTGGTCAGATGATGACGGGCGATGATCGTATTCCTTTGGTTTCTGCTACCGGTTCAACCCGCATGGGAAAAGCTGTTGGTGAAGCATTGGCAAAAAGATTTGGAAGAGCTCTTTTAGAATTGGGAGGAAACAATGCAATTATTATTACCCCAAGTGCTGATTTAAAATTGGTAATTCCGGGAGTAGTTTTTGGAGCAGTTGGAACAAGCGGACAACGTTGTACTTCAACACGTCGTTTAATTATTCATGATTCAATTTATGACCAGGTAAAAGACATTCTTGTAAAAGCCTATGGTCAGATTAAAATTGGAAATCCACTTGATCAGGGAAATCACATGGGACCATTGATTGATAAAGATGCAGTTCAAACGTATCTGGAAGCAATTCAAAAAGTAAAAACTGAAGGCGGTAAATTATTGGTAGAAGGAAAAGTACTTTCTGGTGCCGGATATGAATCCGGATGTTATGTTTCACCAACTATCGCTGAAGTTGAAAACAAATACAAAATTGTTCAGCATGAAACTTTTGCACCGTTGTTATATCTGATCAAATATTCTGGTGAAGTTGGTAATGCAATAAAAATTCAGAATGATGTGAAACAAGGATTATCATCTGCAATCTTTACAAACAACATTCGTGAATCTGAATTATTTTTATCTGCCGCAGGATCTGATTGCGGAATTGCCAATGTAAATATTGGTACATCCGGTGCTGAAATTGGAGGCGCTTTTGGCGGTGAAAAAGAAACCGGTGGCGGACGTGAATCAGGTTCAGATGCGTGGAAAGTTTATATGCGCAGACAAACAAACACCATCAATTATTCAACTGCATTACCCCTTGCACAAGGAATTAAATTTGACTTTTAATTTTCACGGGTAAGCTCCCAGCCATTTTCAATTTTTTTCAGGATATAATTACCCATGTCCTGATTTAAATCTTCAGAGGTTTTATCACAGAAACCACTGCGGTGAATTTTGGTCACTTTCACTTTTATTTTGTACTGCTCTACAAAATAATAATCACCATATACACTTGTGAAACAATCGTTACCGCAGGGCGCTGAATAGTGTGAGCTAAAAGTGTTGGAGTCAAACGTGATGGTGTGTCCCCAATTTCCAAATTCGAGCGCATCATATTCTGTAAAAGAATATTTTTCTCTTGATTTTGATTCAAAAGGAACGCCGTCTACTTTCCAGGATGTGCCGGACAATAAATTCTGCTGAACAGTTTCTGCGCGTTTAGTTTGTGCAATTATACATTCTGAAAAAAACTGCAGAATTGCAAAATGTGCTATGAACAAAATAGAATATTTCATGAACTGTGATTTCATATTACTACAATTACATGAAATAAAAGTTCAAGAATCAGGCCGGAAATGAATCAGCAAATTGCAATTCAATATTGCTCAACGTTTGACGCAACTCATCCAGATTATGAGAAGTAACAAGTATTGATCTCGCTTCTTTGAAGTGCGGAATTCCTTTAAAGTAATTGGAATAATGTCTTCTCATTTCTACAATACCCAAACCAATTCCTTTCCATTTAACAGACATTTCAAGATGTTCACGCGCCGCGGCAACACGATCTTTCAAAGTTGGCGGAGCGAGATGTTCGCCAGTTTTCATAAAATGTTTGATCTCATTAAAAATCCAGGGATGTCCGATAGAAGCTCTCCCGATCATGATACCATCAACACCATACTTGTTTTTATATTCAAGTGCTTTTTCAGGTGATGAAATATCTCCGTTTCCAAACACCGGAATGCGCATACGTGGATTATTTTTTACCTCGGCTATCAACGACCAGTCAGCGTCACCCTTATACATCTGCTGTCTGGTTCTTCCATGAATTGAAATAGCTTCAATGCCAATATCCTGCAAACGTTCAGCCACTTCAACAACGTACTTTGTTTTATCATCCCAGCCCAATCTTGTTTTAACAGTAACCGGTAATCTGGTAGACTTCACAATTTCACTGGTCATACTAACCATCTTTGGAATGTCCTGCAGAATTCCTGCGCCGGCACCTTTGCATGCGACCTTTTTTACCGGACAGCCATAATTGATGTCAATAATATCGGGATTTGTTTTTTCGACGATCTCAGTTGTTTGTTTCATCGATTCAATCTCTGATCCAAAAATCTGAATTCCGATTGGTCGTTCATATTCATAGATATCCAGTTTCTGAACTGACTTTGCCGCGTCTCGGATCAAACCTTCTGAAGAAATAAATTCTGTAAACATCAGATCAGCACCATGTCGTTTGCATAAAGCCCTGAACGGCGGATCGCTCACATCTTCCATCGGAGCAAGCAACAACGGAAAATCTCCCAACTCAATATTTCTGATTCGAATACCCATTATTACTGCAAAGATACGGACAAATCCGCACTGTAAAAAAAGAAAAGCCGGTCTGAAAAATATCAAACCGGCTTCCGAAAATTGTCCTTCGATTAGTGTATACTTGGATTTCCTAATCCGCCATTTCCAAATTGTACGCGGTATCTTAAGAATGCCTCAAATCCTCCAAATCCTCCAGTTGAAATGATAAGTTTGGAAATATTGAGATCATAAGCAACTCCAACAGAAAATCCTGACACGTCAAAAATGAAATTTGCAAGTAACGCATCTCCAATTCTGTAATACGTTCCAAATGAAATTGCCATTTCGTTAAAATAACCGGTTACTCTTGAAGAACCGCGAACCACATATCTGAAATTTGATCCTATCGTAAGCTCTTTATTGGGCCCTTGTAAAAACCCATAAAACGCCGGAATAAATGAAAGGCCAGAATTCTGCTTTTTAAACTCACATTGTCCGTGTAAGGTTAATTTACGGTACAATTTCTCTTCAGCACTCATAAAATTAATTTTCTGTTTCGACAGGTGATGACCTGCAAGTCCGAAAGATAATTTTGTTTGTTTGCTGATGTGTGCGTACCAATATGCTCCGGCAGAAATGTCAAATTTGCTGAGATTCATGTTTTCATTCAGCAATAATTCATTTGGATCATAACTGGTGTTGAATTCCGTTCCGGTCCATTGATTGTCCCAGGTGAGGTTTTCATTGGTAATTGTTCGCTGATACCACGCAGGCTGTAAACCAATTGAAAAGTGATTGTCTCTGTTTATTTCAATCGCATAATTGATTGGAACTGTAACTTCATTGGTCATGTAACCACTTGTTCCACCGTAATCATTATAAAAATTGACACCCATTCCCATAAAACTTCCGTTATCAAACAAACGCCAGTCTGAAGCTGCTGATATAGTTCTGTACGGGGTATCTGAAACAGGAAGCCACTGCATTCTGAAATTGGTAAATAACTGCATGCTGCCAGGGAAAAAACCGGCTGCTGCCGGATTAAGATAGACAGGAGATTCTGCAAACATGTTAAAATGTTTATCCTGCTGCGCTGATGCGTTAAACGTAAGCCAGCTTGCCAATGATAAAATTCCGATTCTGATTTTCATAAATGTCTGACTT
>Ga0268298_10003489_pt1 | contig 16029 bp, 14 predicted proteins | sample WWTPWeurt_MetaG_FD_194462 | JGI IMG/M metagenome (GOLD analysis project Ga0268298, IMG submission 194462) | Activated sludge microbial communities from WWTP in Nijmegen, Gelderland, Netherland - WWTP Weurt | ecosystem: Engineered > WWTP > Aerobic digester > Activated sludge | place... | reverse complement strand
AGCAAGACATGGCAGATCCGATGCGCATCCGGGCCCAGGTGGCCGGCGACAAGGCCACGGTGCGGGTGCTGATGAGCCACGAGATGGAGACCGGCCAGCGCAAGGACGCGGCGGGCAAGACCATCCCCGCCTGGTTCATCCAGGAGGTGACCGCCACCCACAACGGCAAGCCCGTGCTCAGCGCCCAGTGGGGCGCGGCGGTGTCCAAGAACCCGTTCCTGCAATTCAATGTCAAGGGCGCCAAGGCCGGCGACAAGATCGCCGTCACCTGGCTCGACAACAAGGGTGACAAGCGCACCGACGAAGCCACGGTGGCTTGACACCGTGGCAGCGGCGGTGCGCTTGCGGCGTAGGCTCACATCGCGCAAGCGATGTGAACCGCCTGTGGCGCGGGCCGCAGCCACAAGCCTGGCACCGAAGCCACGGCGATCTGAACCATGAACCTCACCAAGCGCGAATTCCTGCAGGTGCTCGGCGCCGCGTCGGCGGCCGGCATGGGGCTGGGCACCTTTGCCGAGGCCGACGCGGCCACGGCCGAGGCCGGGCTGTACGAGGTGCCGCGCTTCGGCAACGTCAGCCTGCTGCACATGACCGATTGCCATGCGCAGCTCAAGCCGATCTGGTTCCGCGAACCCAGTGTCAACCTGGGCGTGAGCGCGATGCAGGGCCAGCTGCCGCACCTGGTGGGCGAGCATCTGCTCAAGGCGCTGGGCGTGCCGGCGGGCAGCGCGCTGGCCCATGGCTTCACCTTCCTCGATTTCGAGACCGCCTCGCGCCGCTACGGCAAGGTCGGCGGCTTCGCGCACCTGGCCACGCTGGTCAAGCGGCTCAAGGCCAGCCGCCCCGGCGCGCTGCTGCTCGACGGCGGCGACACCTGGCAGGGCAGCGCCACCGCGCTGTGGACGAACGCGCAGGACATGGTCGAGGCCTGCAAGGCGCTGACGGTCGACGTGATGACCGGCCACTGGGAATTCACCTACGGCATGGAGCGCGTCAAGCAGATCATCGAGAAGGACTTCAAGGGCGGCACCGGCCCCGGCGCCGCCTCTCAGCGCATCGACTTCGTCGCACAGAACGTCAAGACCACCGACTTCGGCGACCCGGTCTTCGAGCCCTACGTCATCCGCAACGTCAACGGCGTGCCGGTGGCCATCATCGGCCAGGCCTTCCCGTACACGCCGATCGCCAATCCGCGCTGGATGGTGGCCGACTGGAGCTTCGGCATCCAGGACGACCACCTGCAGAAGATGGTCGACGAGGCGCGCGGCAAGGGCGCTCAGGTGGTGGTGGTGCTGTCGCACAACGGCATGGACGTCGACCTGAAGATGGCCAGCCGCGTGCGCGGCATCGACGCCATCTTCGGCGGGCACACCCACGACGGCGTGCCGCTGGCGATTCCCGTGGCCAATGGCGGCAGCACAGCCGGCGGCAAGACGCTGGTCACCAATGCCGGCAGCAACGGCAAGTTCCTCGGCGTGATGGATTTCGAGGTCAAGGACGGCAAGGTGGCCGGCTTCCGCTACCGGCTGCTGCCGGTGTTCGCCAACCAGCTGCAGCCCGACCCGGCCATGTCCGCGCTGATCACCAGGCTGCGTGCACCGTTCGAGGCCAAGCTCGCCGAGAAGCTCGCCGTGACCGACGGCCTGCTGTACCGCCGCGGCAACTTCAACGGCAGCTGGGATCAGCTGGTGTGCGATGCGCTGATCGAGGTGCAGGGGGCCGACATCGCCTTCTCGCCAGGCTTCCGCTGGGGCACCAGCCTGCTGCCGGGCGACACCATCACGCGCGAGCTGATGATGGACCAGCTGGCCATCACCTACCCCTGGGCCACGCTCACGCCGATGAGCGGCGAGATGCTCAAGACGGTGCTCGAGGACGTGGCCGACAACCTGTTCAACCCCGACCCGTACTACCAGCAGGGCGGCGACATGGTGCGCGTGGGTGGCCTCGCCTACACGATGACCCCGGGCGAGACCATGGGCAAGCGCATCAGCGACATGCGCCTGAACGGCAAGCCGATCGAGGCCGGCAAGACCTACAAGGTGGCCGGCTGGGCGCCGGTGGCCGAGGAGGCGAAGAACGCCCCCGGTGCCAAGCCGGTGTGGGACGTGGTCGAGACCTGGCTCAAGAGCCAGGGCGGGCGCGTGAAACCGCGCACGCTGAACACGCCGAAGCTGGTGGGCACCGCCGGCAACCCGGGCATGGCCGCGTAGGGGCGGCCTGGTCGGCCTGGCCGGCGCCCCGCGGGTGCCGCCTCGCCAGCACCAGCTCGCCGCGGCCCCATCGGCACGCTGACCCGGGCCGTTGCGGCGGGTCAAGCCCGGCGCGGGACGCGGGCGTATCGTCGGGCTGACCCGATCACCGGAGCGCCCCATGAGATGGCTTGTTGCCGCCGCACTGGCGATGCTGTGCACCCTCGGCATGGCCGCCACCGACCCGCAGGACAAGGCCGGCAGCAGCGATCCGCCGCCCTTCACCCGGATGAAGGGCTTCCACATCTACAACTACGAGGACAAGCCCTTCGACCGCTTCGAGTTCCCGGTGGCGGCCGACAAGGTCCAGGTGGTCGAGGGCCGACGCATCTATGTCGACTACTACGCCAACGACGGCGTCAAGCACCCCAGCCCCTTGCAGATCGTGCGCAACTACAGCAATGCGGCCAAGGCCATCGGGGGCAGCATCGTCCATGAGTACGACGATGGCGGCACGCTGATCAGCGTCCTGCGGCTGGCCAAGGGTGGCGCCGAGACCTGGGTGCACGTGGCCGGCGCCGGCAACGGCATGTACAAGATTCAGGTCGTCGAGAAGCAGGCCATGGCACAGGAAGTGGTGGCTGATGCGGCCCTGATGGCCGGCAGCCTGCGCGAGGCCGGCCGCGTGGCGCTCTACGGCATCCTCTTCGACACCGACAAGGCCGACATCAAGCCGGCCTCCGAGCCCACGCTGGCCGAGATCGGCAAGCTGCTCAAGGCCGACGCCAGGCTGAAGCTGTATGTCGTCGGCCACACCGACAACGCCGGCACCTTCGAGCACAACGTGAGGCTCTCGCAGGCCCGCGCCGCCTCAGTGGTGGCGGCACTGGTCAAGGCCCAGCCGGCCGTCGCGCCGCGCCTGCAGGCCTTCGGTGCCGGGCCCACGTCACCCGTCGCCTCGAACGTCAACGAAGCCGGCAAGGCCAAGAACCGACGGGTGGAGCTGGTGGCGCAGTAGGGCCGCAGTAGGGCCCGCAGCGGGGCCGCGGGCGGTGGCGCCGCCAACGCCCGGCCTCCTCAAGCGGCTTCGATTCCCGCGAGGGGCAACGAGGGCAAGGGCCCGATGCCCGAGCCGTCAGCAGCCCTTGGCGCTGCGCAGGCCCTTGAGGAAGCCGCGACGCACCGAGCCGGCGGCGATGGCGGCGGCCACGTCCTTCGAGTAACGTTCGGCACCGGTGAGCTTGCGCACCCAGCCGCGGAAGGGCACCACCCCCTCGGCAGCGTTCTTCAGCAGGCTGCCCGCGGCATCGCCGCTGCGCTCGAGAAGGCCCGGGTTGCCGGGCACGGCGGGCGCGTCCAGGTCGGGGCCCAGCGCCTCGTCCAGCGCGCGCACCTCGGCGGCCAGCGCGACGCAGGCCCCATCGGCCGGCATGCGATAAGGCTGCTTCTGAGCGTCCACCAGCACCGCCGGGATGGTGCCGTGGACCAGGTTCAGATCGGCCAGCGGCGTGGTGGCCGCGCTGGTCACGGCGCTGGAGGTGGCGCCGGAGCCAGCGCCCTTGTCTGGCGATGCCGCGCAGCCCGCCAGGGCCACGGCCAAGAGGATCGGTGCAGGCAGCTTCATGGGGTCGAGTGTCGCAGGGATCCGTGCCGTTGCGGGCCCCGACCGGGGGCGCCCAGAGCGCTCGCCGTCGCCGATGGCTTCGGCGGGCGCGTGGACGGCGGGCTGCCCATGCAGCATTCGTCAGGGCCCGGTCTCCATCGGTGAATTGACAATGCTGTCGAACTCGGCCTGGCTCAGGTACTTGGGGATGTATTGCCCCCCCTGGGCCAGCAGCGCGCGCATGAACGAGCGCAGGTGATTGCGCGATCCGCGCTGCAGGCTGTCGTACACCCAGGCGATGTCGGCGTTGTCGCTGGCAGCCAGGGCTTCGCGAAGGTCGCGCAGATCCAGTTCCTCGATCTCCGCCCCCACCGCCAGCGCGTCCTTCACGCCGCGGGCGCTCGCTTGGGCCAGTTGAGCCAGCAGACCACGGAAGACCGGCGAGGCCAGCTCGCCGTCGACCACGCCGGCCAGTGGATCCACCAGCTGGTAGCGGTCGAGGAGCTGCTTCACTGCAGCGGTGTGCGTGGCTTCGCTGGCGGCGATGTTGTCGAACAACGGCCAGTCCGGCCACAGCGCCGCACTGCGGCGATAGACCTCCCGCGCCAGCTGCTCTTCCTCGCGCATGAACTGCAGGCCCGAGGCCTCCAGCGCCGACAGGGGCTGCGGCGCGATCGCTGCCAGCGCCGCGTCGATGCGGCCTGCGCCGCCGCCGGGGCCGTTGCCCGGGCCAGCCGCCGGGTTGGCGGCCTGCTGGGGGGCGTCGCCGCCACCGCCGCATCCCGGTGCGATGAGAGCCGCCAACGCGAGGACCGAGGCCCACGACACCTGGCGCAACCGTTGACCAAACGCAGTCATGATCGACTCCTTCAGGTCAGGGTGTCAGGGCAGGCGGGCGCAGGCATCGCGCCTCGGGGTGTGCACGGCGATGCCCTTGGCCTTGGCACGCTCGGCCATCGCCTCGCGGTGCTTGCCGAGGTAGGCGCGGCACTCCTCCTGCGTCTTCATCGACCGCATCTTGTCGCGGTGCTCGGTGCGCTCGACGTCCGACATCAGCGACCACCCGGGCGTGAAGCGCTGGCCGTGGCGGCCGCCGCCATGTCGAAGGTGGCGGCCCGGCCCGCGCTGGGCATCCGATGCGCGGGGGCCGGGTCCTCCGCCGCGCACACAGTCGGCCGGTGCGCTGGCCTGGCCGCAGGGGCCCCGGCCCATTCCGGGACCGGCCCCCTGGGCCAGGGTCGGTGCGGGCAGCGACGACATCACCGCCGTGGCCAGGGACGCAATCATCAGGGTCTTCTTCATGAGGCTCTCCTTGGAGCGGGGTTGAATTCACAGGATGGCCGCCCGGTGCCCGGCCCGCCGTGGCCCCAACGGCGTCCCACCGGGCGGTCCGGTGCTGGGCCGGAGGCCACAGGCGGCGGCGCATCGACACCGGTCGACGACGCTGCCGGGCATGCGGCACGCGACATGCAGCCATGGCGGCGCTCATAGCCTGCACCGTACGCGTACCAACCTCGCCCGGCTGCGCAGCCGATCGAGGCGGGCACGGCCGGCACGGCCGAGGGCCCGGTGGCGAGCGGCACCACCACCGCGGCACCGGCGCTCGCCGACGCCCCGGCGGCCGCCGGCTCGCCGCGCACCGCGGCAGACGAAGGGCCGTCGGCCTGCGTCGGCAGGGCCGCCGCCAGCAGCATCAGGGCCGCCACCCGACGAGCCGCGCGGGTGAGACACCGCGCGCCGCGGCAGGCCGAAGCGGGCTGCCCGACACGGGCGGCGGCAGGACAAGTCTGGGAGCGCATGGCGTGGGTGACCGGGATCGTTGGCTCGATCCTCCCGCACCGCGATGTCGGCCCGATGTCATTGCGCCGGTGCCTGGGTTTCGCTCGGTTTCACTGTGTTTCGGCAACGCCGCGCGCCGGCCTGCCAGGGTGGCCCCGGCGGTAGACTGGATCGCATGTCGACGACTCAGCGCCCGCGTGTCCTGGTGGTGGACGACGACCCGGCACTGCGCGACCTGCTGGCCGACTACCTGGGCGCCAGCGGCTTCGAGGTCGATGCCGTTGAGGACGGGGCCGCCATGCACGAGCGTCTGGCCTCGGGAACGCCCGACGTGCTGGTGCTGGACATCATGCTGCCGGGTGCCGACGGGCTGAGCCTGGCACGCGAGCTGCGGCGGCACTCCGACCTGCCGATCCTGATGCTCTCGGCACGCGGCGACGAGATCGACCGGGTGGTCGGGCTCGAAGTGGGCGCCGACGATTACCTGGCCAAGCCCTTCAGCCCGCGCGAGCTGCTGGCGCGCCTGCGCGCACTGCTGCGCCGTGCGGGCGCCGGCACGGCGCGCGGCAGCGAGGCCGAGCCTGGCCAGGGCCACGCCTTCGGGCCGTTCAGGCTCGACACCGCCGCCCGGCGGCTGCTGCGCGGCGGCACCGAAGTGCCCACCACGCCCGGCGAGTACGACCTGCTGCGCGTGTTCGTCGAGCATCCGAACCGGGTGCTCTCGCGCGACGACCTCATTGCCAGGCTCAAGGGCTACGAGCGTGACGCCTTCGACCGCAGCATCGACGTGCGGGTGACGCGCCTGCGCCGCAAGATCGAGGCCGATCCGGTGCACCCGGCCTACATCCGCACCGTGCGCGGCGAAGGGTATCTGTTCAACCCCCGGGGCGACGCGGCCTGATGGCGACTCCCGCGCGGCAGCCCACGCTGGCTGGCCAGCACCTGCGCTGGCTGGCCGGCCTGTTCCTGCTGCTCGAAGGCGTGACCATCGCGTCCACGCTGGTCTTCGTGCTGTGGCCCATGGCACGCCGCTCGGCCGACGACCTCGCCGGGCTGATGGTGCTCTCGGCCCAGACCTGGGCCGAGCTCCCGCCCGAGACGCGGCCGGTGTTCCAGGCCGAACTGATCCGCACGCACCAGATCGCGTTGCAGCTCGACCTGAGCCCCGGTGGCGATGGGCTGGCCAGCCACGGCTTCTACATCGCCTTCCTGGAGAGGGCCCTGGCCGCGCGCCAGGACGCGTCGGGCGGCTTGATCCGCCGTCCCGGGCCCGATGCGCGCGAGTGGCTGTGGGCCCGCGTCGATGCCGGCGGGCGCACCATCGGCGTGGGCATCCCGACCGCACGGATGGACACGCGGCCATTCCAGGCCCTGGCCGTCACCTTGCTGGTGGGTTCGTGCCTGGTCGGGGTGGCCGCCTGGTGGCTGGCACGACGCATCGCGCAGCCGGTGGCCCGGCTCGAGCATGCCGCCGAGCAACTGGCAGCGGGCGCCCGACCCGACCTGCTGCCGCGCGACGGGCCGCGCGAGCTGTCGCAGCTGGCCGGTCACTTCAACGACATGGCGCTGCAGGTGCGCGAGCTCATCGACGCCCGGACCACGTTGTTCGCAGGCCTGTCGCACGATCTGCGAACCCCGTTGGCGCGCATGCGCCTGGCACTGGAGATGCTGACCCTGCGGCCCGAGCCCCGCCTGATCGAGAGGCTCGAGCACGACATCGAGGAGATGAACGCGCTGATCGGGCAGTTGCTCGATCTGGCACGCGGGCTGGACCGGGCGCGCCATGCCGACATCGACCTGGAGGTGTGGCTGCGGCGCCGCGCCGAGGCCAAGGCCGCAGAGGCGGAGCGGACGGGATCGACGATCGAGGTGCGCTGCGGGCCGGGCCTGCGCCTGCGCACTGCCGATGGCCTGCTCGGACGGGTGGTGGACAACCTGCTGGGCAACGCGCTGGCGCATGCGCCGGGCCCGATCGAGCTGCACGCCCATCGCTGGAACAACGACGAAGGCGTGCCGATGGTGCGCCTGCAGGTGCTGGACCGCGGCCCCGGCATCCCGGCAGACCAGCTGGACGCGATGTGGCGTCCGTTCGAGCGCCTGGATGCCTCTCGACGGCGGGCCACCGGGGGCTACGGGCTGGGACTGGCCATCGTGCGCCAGCTCACCCGGGCCCAAGGCTGGACGGCAACGTTGGGCGCGCGCGATGGCGGCGGTCTGGTGGCCACCGTCGAGTGGCCGTGGGTGGCACCCGAGGCCGGTGCCGACGATGCAGGGGCGGTCGTCCCCGACCGCCCCGCCGCCAAGCACGCGTGAGGCATCAGGCCAGCATGTCGGCCCAGACGTTGTCGGCCCAGCCCAGGGCCACCTTGCCTTCGGCATCGCTGGGCGCGGTGGAGACGCCACCCGAGCCGGGCACGGTGAGCATGGTCTTCTGCTCGGCGTTGTACTGGTGCACCGAGGCCACGTGGATGGCTTGCGTGGCATTGACGAAGCTGTAGCAGGTGTTCATCACCACCGGAGCCGCATGGGGCGCGCGGCCGGCCAGCAGCTCGATGATGGCCGCCGCGGCCACCTTGGCGTGCTGGTTGGCCATGTGGCCGCTCTTGGGCATCAGCGGGGCCAGCATGATCGAGTCGCCGAGCACATGGATGCCGGCCTGGGCCTTGGACTCGTAGCTGAGGAAATCGACCGGGCACCAGCGGCTGTTCACCGTGGCCAGACCGGCCTGCACCGCCAGCGCGCCGGCGCGCATCGGCGGCAGCACGTTGAGCACGTCGGCCTTGACGTCGTCGTGCACCTCGAACTTGACCGTCATCGCCTTGGCGTCCACGGCCATCGCCTTGTGCTGCGGGCGGTACTCCAGCATGCCCTTGTACTGCTCGGCCCAGACCTTCTTGAACAGCGGCCCCTTGGAGGTGACATCGGGGTTGGCATCGAGGATCAGCACCTTGGCGCGCGGCTTGGCTCGCTTGAGGTAGTGGGCCACCATGCAGGCCCGCTCGTACGGCCCGGGCGGGCAGCGATAGGGCGCCTCGGGGATGGACAGCGCGAACACGCCGCCGTCGGGCATGTCCTCGAGCTGCCGGCGCAGCGCCACCGTCTCGGGCCCGGCCTTCCAGGCCTGCAGGATGCGGCCCTCGCGGCTGGCGGCCTGCAGGCCCTGCACGCCGTCCCACATGTAGTCGATGCCCGGCGACAGCACCAGGCGGTCGTAGGGCAGCACCTGGCCGCCGGAGAGCGTCACCGTCTTCTTTGCAGCGTCGATCGACGCGACGGTGTCGTGCACCACCTTGACGCCATGGCGCGCCGCCAGGTTGTCGTAGGGCACGGTGATGTCGCCGATCTGCTTCACGCCGGCGATCACCAGGTTGGAGATGGGGCAGGACACGAAGGTCTTGTTGGGCTCGACCAGGGTGACGTCGAGCTTGCCGTCGCTCCACATGCGCAGGTACTTGGCCGCGGTGCTGCCGCCGAAGCCGCCGCCCACCACCACCACCTTGGGTTGCGAGCCGCCCACGCTGGCACAACCGGCGCCCAGCGTGGCCGCCACGCCCGTGCCGAGCGCGCCCAGCGCACCGACGGCGCGACGACGATTCATCAGGTTCTGTGTCGACATGCTCGGCTCCTTCAGCGCTTCTGGGCGGCGAAGTAGGCCGCGATGGTCTCGATCTGCCGGTCGGTGTAGCCCTTGGCGATCTGGTGCATGATGGTCGCCGGCTCTTCGCCCGACCGATAACTCTTGATCTGCAGGACCAGCAGGTCCTTCGGGATGCCGGCCAGCGTGGCCATGGGCGCCTTGGCCCGACCGTTGGTGCCGTGGCAGTTGGCACAGGTGGCGGCCAGCGAGCGCGCCACCGGGTCGACCGGGGCCGACTGCGCGAAGGCAGACGGGGCCGCCGCGGCCGCCAGCAGGATGGGCAAGAGGCGTTTCATCGAGGGTGTCTCCTGGTGATCGAGGTCGTCGGGGTCCGCGCGGGCGAACCCCTGGGTGAGGCGCGGTCGCAAAGGTCGGCCGCCGGGGATGGGATGCATGGGTCTCGGCGCCCGCTCGCCGTACCCGTGAGGGTAACGTGGGCATTCGCGCTGCCAAGCAGGTTTCTACCGATCCGGCACCGATCCGAGGTCAAACCGCCACCCCGGTCGCCCGAGGCTTGCGCTGCGCCGCCGCTTGGCCTAGCGTTGGGTGCTCGCAAGGAAACGCCGGGCCGCCCCAAGTTTCCTTGCCCCCCGCGGGGGGCGGGCCGGGCCCAGCCCGGCCTTGGGGGTGCATACAACCATCGAACGGAGGTTCCATGACGACGGCGCTCGATCTCGTCCGTGCCAGCACGCTGTTGAGCCAGCCGCCGGACTGGTCGTCGTACCGCTGGCGGCTGCTGGCCGAAGGCGACTCATGGTTCTCGATGGGTTCGCTGAATCCGTTTTCAAGCGCCAACCTGCTGCAGTCGCTGGCCTTCTCGTCGGCGGCGGTGGCGGCGCACTGCGCCTACCCCGGCGACACGCTGCGCCACATGGCCACGCTGCGCGCCGATCCCAGCTTCGTGCAGATGCTCGTCGGCAACGTCTCGTGGCGCTGGGATGCCGTCCTGCTGTCGGCCGGCGGCAACGACCTGATCGACGCGGCCGGCTCGCCGCCCACCGCGCCAGCCGAACTGCGCCTGCTGCGGCCGGCCGCCGAGTGGGGCACGCCGCACGACGGGCCCACGCGCTACGTCAGCGAGCCCGGCTGGGCCACGTTCTGCCGCTACTACCGCGAAAACCTGCGGCTGATCATCGAGCTGCGCGACAGCAAGGGCGGGCCCGATGGCAGCCGGGGTCGTCCGTTGTGCATGCACACCTACGCCTACCCCACGCCTCGGCCCAGCGGCGGCGGGCCGGGCCTGGGGCCGTGGCTGCTGCCGGCGATGCAGGCCTATGCGATTCCCAAGCCCGAGTGGATCGGCCTGGCCCGCCACCTGATCGACCGCCTGGCCACGCTGATGCTCGAGTGCGCCGCCGATGCAGCCACCTTCCCGGCGCTGCATGTCTTCGACACGCGCCACCTGCCGGTGATCCCGGCGGCGCTGGAGGCCACCGGGGCCAGCGGCGACTGGGCCAACGAGATCCACCTCACCCACGCCGGCTGCGACAAGGTGGGCCTGGCCTGGAGCCAGGCCATCGAGGCGGTGATGCTCGCCAACCCCTGAAGGGTGCGCCGGTCGCGCCCGGTCGCGCCGATGGCGCGGCCGAGGCGTCGAGGCCCCGGCTCGGCCGGTGCCCGGCGGCTGCGCCGCGCCGCTAGCGGGCCGCGTTGGCCTCGGGCGCGTCGAGCACCTCGGCGGCCGTCACCGGGCCGCGGCCCCGGCGCTCGTACCAGCCGCCCAGGATGAAGATGCCGACCAGCGCCGCCGCGAGCAGCGCCAGCACCAGCGGCTCGGGGATGCCGTAGGCATCGACCACGGTGTCACCGTCGATCACCTCGCCCATCGACATCAGCTTGCGCATGCCGTGGTCGAACAGCCCGGCGAACAGCGTGGTGCCCAGCAGCAGGCCGACGACGAACACCGCCGCATCCAGCCGCCCAGACGACAGTCCGACCACCGAGGTGCCGGGGCAGTAGCCGCCCAGCGCAAAGCCGGCGCCCACCAGCGCGCCACCCACCGCCGAGGCCACGATCAGCGCCTGCGGCACGAACACCGCATCGGCCCGCATCAGCCCGGCCAGCCGCAGCAGCCACAGGCCCGCGGCGGCCACCACGATGGCGGTGAACATCACCTTGAACACCGACCAGTCGGTGAGACGGAACTGCGCGGTGAGCTTGGTCGAGCTGCCGAAGCCGGCGTTCTCGAGCACGAAGCCGAACAGGAAGCCGCACACCAGCCCCGACACCATGCCACCGAAATTGAGCGGCCACATGTCATTCTCCTCGTGCGAACCGGTGCACCAGCAGCCCGGTGGCAAAGAACAGGACCAGGAACACGAAGGCCGAGATGCTGAGCACCGCGGCGCCCGACAGGCCCAGGCCGCTGGTGCAGCCGGCCGAGACCCGGGCTCCGAAGCCCGCCAGCATGCCTCCGGCCAGCGCGCGCACCAGGCGCGAGGTGCGACCGATGGTGCGGCAGCCTTCCACCTGCACCTTGAAGCGGCCGGCCATGAAGGCCGCCACCGCGGCGCCCAGGCCCACGCCCAGCACCTCCCAGGTGATCCACGAATCCAGCGCATGGCCCTCGGCCAGCATCGGGCCCAGGTAGCCGTTGCCCTTGGCCGCCTCGGGCGTCGTCAGTTGCGCCCCCCAGGCCACCAGGTGCGAGAACGCGCCGCTGGCACCCAGGCCGTGGCCCGAGACCACGAAGGTCAACAGCAGCACCAGGCCCAGCACCACGCCCGCCGTGACGGGCGACCAGAAGGGTCGGACCGGTGAACCCTGTCCGCTTGAAGCCGTGCTCATCGCATTCCCCTTTCGCATGGCCACCGAAGGCGCCGCGGCAGGCCGCCGCAGCGTGTCCCAAGGATACGGTGCTGGGTATTTGTGCGGTTGATCAGACGCAAGCGTCTGCGCCTTCGGTCGGAGCACCGGGCTCGACGGGCCGAGGGGTGCGCGGGCGGCGCGGCGTGGTCAGTGGCCGCGGTGGTGGCGGGCCAACAGATGCCCGAACACCCCGGCCAGCAGCGGCAACAGCACCATCGCGGCGCCAAATACCACCCGAGGCGAACTGAGGTCCATCGCCAGGGCGCCCAACGTCACGCCCAGCGACTGGCCGGCAAACAGCGACAGTGCGAACAGCGACACTCCGGTGCCGCGCGACTGCGGCGCCATCTGGGTGGCATGGGTCTGCAGCGTGCTGTGCAGCATGAACACGCCGATGCCGCCCAGCAGGCAACCGGGCGCGGCCCAGATCCAGGCGTCTGCCATTGCCAGCAGGCCCATGGCCAGGCACAGCAGCGCTCCGCCTCCCAGCACCAGCCCGCGCTCGCCCAGCCTCGGGATCAGCCACTTCGCATTCAGCGCCCAGGCCAGCCCACCGACGCCATACAGCGCCATCACCGCGCCCGACTGGCCCAGGCTCAGGCCGAAGGCGATGTGCAGGTGCGCGGGCACGAACGAGAAGGCGGCAAAGCCGATCGCCCCCTCCAGCGCCACCACGATCAGCACCACGCGGGCCCAGGGCGCCTGCAGCACCCCACCCACCTGTTGCACGAAGGGCTGCGTGGCCGGCGTCGGCGCCGGTGCCGTGCGCATGCCGCGCCACAACGCGACCGCGACCACCGCGAACAGCGCCGCGATGCCGACGAACACCGTGCGCCAGCCCCACGCATCGGCCAACACGCCGCCCAGCCACTGGCCCGCGATGGCACCGCTGATGGTGGCCATCGACAGGCGCGTGAGCACCACCTGTCGCCGCTCGTAGGCCACGGTGTCGCCGATCAGGGCCAGCGCCAACGGCACGATGCCGCCACCGGCCGCGCCGGCCAGCGCCCGCCACACCAGCGCCTCGGACAGGCTGTGGCTGCGCGCCATGCCCAGGCTGGCCAGCGCGCAGCCCACCGCCGCCAGCGTGATCACGCGCAGCTTGCCGCGCCGGTCGCCCAGCGGACCGTAGACCACCTGCAGCAGCCCATAGGCCACCGCAAAGGCCGCGATGGTCTGCGCAGCCATGCCGGTGCTCACGCCGAAGCTCGTGGCCAGCCCGGGCAGCAGCGAATCGCAGGCCCGCATCGCGGCCATGCTGGCGAAGGCCGCCAGGGCCAGCAGCCCCAGCGGCGGGCCGGCGGTCTCGGCGGCGGCAGAGGGGGCGACGGACATGCGCCCATGCTACGTGGCCCGTCGCCACGCGGGTCAGCCCGCCTCGCGCCGCAAGGCCGCGATGGTGGCTTGCCAGTCGGCGCTGCCGAACACCGCCGAGCCGGCGACGAAGGTGTCGGCCCCGGCCTCGGCGATGGCGCGGATGTTGTCGGGCTTGACGCCGCCATCCACCTCGAGCCGAACGTTGCGGCCGGTGGCCAGCGCATGCGCATCGAGCCGCTGCCGCACCTGGCGCAGCTTGGGCAGGGTGGAGGCGATGAAGCTCTGGCCACCGAAGCCGGGGTTCACGCTCATCAGCATCACCAGGTCGAGCCGATCCAGCACATGGTCCAGCCACTGCAGCGGCGTGGCCGGGTTGAACACCAGGCCGGCCTGGCAGCCCTGGTCGCGGATCAACTGCAGCGTGCGGTCGACATGCCGGCTGGCCTCGGGGTGGAAGCTGATCAGCCCGGCGCCGGCCTTGGCGAACATCGGCACCAGCGCATCGACCGGCTCGCACATCAGGTGCACGTCGAGCAGGGCCGTGCCGGCGAAGGGCTTGACCGCCTCGCACACCATCGGGCCAACGGTGAGGTTGGGCACGTAATGGTGGTCCATCACGTCGAAGTGGATCCAGTCGGCGCCGGCGGCAACGACCTTGGCCACGTCCTCGCCCAGGCGGGCGAAGTTGGCCGACAGGATGCTCGGTGCGATGACGGTGGATGGGCGCATGGGGGTCGTTCCGGAAGGGTGAGGGCCAGCCGCTGTGGGGCTGCGTCAGGCGGCGCCGGCCAAGGCCTGGTGGACGGCGGTGGCCACCGCCTCGGCGGTGATGCCGAAGTGCGTATACAGCTGCGGCGCCGGCGCCGACTCGCCATAACACGCAATGCCGATGACCGAGCCGTCGCGCCCCACGTACTTGCGCCAGAAGTCGGGGTGCGCGGCCTCCACCGCCACCGCGGGCAGGTTTGGCGGCAGCACCGCCTCGCGGTAGGCCCGCGGCTGGCGATCGAACACGCTGGTGCTGGGCATCGACACCACGCGCACCGCGATGCCCTGCCCGGCCAACGCAGCCTGCGCCTGCATCGCCAGCGACACCTCGGAGCCGGTGGCCACGATCACCGCGCGGGCCTGCGCCGCATCGGCCAGCACATAGCCGCCCCGGGCCACCTCGGCCGAGCGCGCCGGGTCGTCGAGCAGCCGCGGCAGGTTCTGCCGCGACAACGCCAGCGCGCTGGGCCCGTCGGTGCGCTGCACCGCGCAGGCCCAGGCCACCAGCGTCTCCAGGCCATCGGCCGGGCGCCACACGTCCAGGCCCGGGATCAAACGCAGCGACGGCACCTGCTCGATGCTCTGGTGCGTTGGCCCGTCCTCGCCCAGGCCGATCGAGTCGTGGGTGAAGACATGGATCACCCGCTGCTTCATCAGCGCGGCCATGCGGATGGCGTTGCGGCTGTAGTCGCTGAAGGTGAGGAAGGTGCCGCCGTAGGGCAGCAGCCCACCGTGCAGCGCGACGCCGTTCATCAGCGCGGCCATGCCGAACTCCCGCACCCCGTACGACAGGTGGTTGCCAGCCACATCGCGGCCGGCCGTGCGGCAGCCCTTGAAGTGGGTGAGGTTGGAGCCGGTGAGGTCGGCGCTGCCGCCGAAGAACTCGGGCAGCAGCGGCGCCAGCGCGTCCAGCGCCAGCTGGCTGGCCTTGCGGGTGGCCACCGCGTCGGCCCGACCAGCGGCCACCGCGAAGGCGGCCTGCAGCCGCTCGGCAAAGCCCTCGGGCAACTGGCCGGCCATGCGCCGCTCGAACTCGGCCGCCTCGGCCGGCCAGCGGGTCCGATAGCGTTCGAAGCGAGCGGACCATGCGGCCTCGTCGGCCGCGCCCCGGCCACGCGCGTCCCACGCCGTCGCCACGTCCACCGGCACCTCGAACGGCCCATCGGTCCAGCCCAGCGCCGCGCGGGTGGCCTCGATCTCGGCCGCCCCAAGCGGCGCGCCGTGCACATCGTGCGTGCCGGCCTTGTGCGGCGAGCCCTGGCCGATCACCGTCTTGCAGCAGATCAGCGTGGGCTTGCCATCGGGCCGCCCGGCCTGCGCCTTGGCCTCGGCGATGGCCTGCGACACCGCGTCGGCATCGTGGCCGTCGACGCCGGCGATCACGTGCCAGCCGTAGGCGCGGAAGCGCTGCGGCGTGTCGTCGGTGAACCAGCCTTCGACATGACCATCGATCGAGATGCCGTTGTCGTCGTACAGCGCCACCAGCCTGGACAGCCGCAGCGTGCCGGCCAAAGAGCAGGCCTCGTGGCTCACGCCCTCCATCAGGCAGCCGTCGCCCAGGAAGACGTAGGTGAAGTGGTCGACGATGCGAAAGGCCTCGCCGTCGGCGCTGCGGTTGAACTCGGCGGCCAGCAGCTTCTCGGCCAGCGCCATGCCCACCGCATTGGCCAGGCCCTGGCCAAGCGGGCCGGTGGTGGTCTCCACCCCCGGCGTGACGCCCACCTCGGGGTGGCCGGGCGTCTTGCTGTGCAGCTGGCGGAAGGAGCGCAGCTCGCTCATCGGCAGGTCGTAGCCGGTGAGGTGCAGCAGCGCATAGATCAGCATCGAGCCGTGGCCGTTGCTGAGCACGAAGCGATCGCGATCCGGCCAGTGCGGATGGGCCGGGTTGTGCTTCAGGTGGCGGTGCCACAGGGCCTCGGCCATTT
>Ga0268298_10003488_pt1 | contig 16044 bp, 15 predicted proteins | sample WWTPWeurt_MetaG_FD_194462 | JGI IMG/M metagenome (GOLD analysis project Ga0268298, IMG submission 194462) | Activated sludge microbial communities from WWTP in Nijmegen, Gelderland, Netherland - WWTP Weurt | ecosystem: Engineered > WWTP > Aerobic digester > Activated sludge | place... | reverse complement strand
AGCGAGGATCAATTCCCTGTCCGTTGTCCTGAACGTAAAATGCATATCCTTGCGCATCAGCTTTGCAGCCGATTTGAATTTTCGGTGGAACTCCGTGACGTGCGTACTTGATGGAATTTTCGATCAGGTTCTGCCATACCGCTTTCATTCTCATCGCGTCTGCGAAAATGAGTGGCAATCTCTCTTTTCGAATGATTTCTGCACTGCGAGACTGGATCAGCCCTTCAAGTGCGCCCAGCGATTCGTCCAGAATTTCGTCCATCTCATTGAGTGCCGGCGCACTGGTTGCTTTGCCCGCACGGGAAAGTGCCAGTAGATCTTCGAGCAGGCTGTACATTTTGTCCGCGGCTGAACTGATTCTGTGAATATGATTTGGTACGTTGGCGTAGTTTTGTTTTTCAACATCCTGTGCCAGCATTCCTACAAACCCCTTGATGGTAATCAGAGGGCTTTTTAGATCGTGCGACACGGAATAGTTGAAGCGTTCCAGTTCTATGTTCTTTGCTCTGAGATCTCTAATCAGGCTTTCGCGTTCGAGCGCCGCCGCTCTGATCTCAGAGCGATCCCTCACAAAGGCCTGAAGCAACATGTCTGGCCCCACCTGTGTGCACGTTAGACTCACTTCTGCATCGAACTCTTCTCCGGTTTTGCGAACAAAAGTCCAGCCAAAGAACTGCGGTTGGCCACTCATGGCAGCTTCAACGTTCGCTCGCCATAGAGGTTCGCAAGTCCTCTCTTCCTGGACTGGTGCGCATGCATCAATAACGGAAGTACCAACGAGTTTTTCTTTGGATGCCTGAAAGATAGTCTGTGCCTTGATGTTGCAATCAATGATCATTAATCCGTTCATGATCAAAATAGCATCACTTGCATTGTCGAATAACGTGGAAAATCTGTGCTCTGCTTCCTTTGAAATTCCGAACAAACCAAAATAGATCAGGACGTTACCAACGCCAAAAGTGATGTGCGAAGTGTCGCGATGCTCTGTGAATTGAATCCCGAGTAAAATGAGCAGACTGCCGATCACCGGAAGCAGGATGCCGGCGGAAAGAATCATGGATTGCACTCTCTGGCTTGTGGTCAGCCAGAAAGATCGCGCGATGATCAGAACGGCGGCTAACGTTACCTGCAGCAGTATCTGAAGAAATGTGACGGATAGAATCAATTTGAAATCATACAGCAACCCGGTGAACGGCGTAGTGTTCACGAGTCTTGCATTCGGGTGCAAATAGGCAGTCCACGGATCTGTAAGCGCCGCTCCTGCAATGAAGAGAGGAAGGATCCAGAGTCCGGCGTGCAGGATTCGAGGCAGTCGAGCTCCTGAGAATTTCAAAGCAAAAGCAAATGTAGCCATGGGCCAGGCGCATGTGCCAAGAAACTCAATGTCATCCCATATGATTTTGCCTTCCAGAGTGGGCGAGGTGAGTTTGCCAATGTGACCGCACATCCAGAGTAGCTCAGCAATGAGGGCAAATGCCAGTTCCTTGTGGCCCGGCAGGGATTGGCTTTTCCAACAGCGAATGCACAATGCAAGCGTCAGTAGGATGGCGGCCAGGTTCGGTGTGAGGTAGGCAAGGCCTTCTGTGGTGATCATCTCAGGACTTTCCCGGCAGAAACAAGCACTCGCCAAAAAGAAGTCAAGTCTTCAGATTTGCTGCGACAGGCCAAAAACAGCTTTAGAAAAGCGTTCAGGCCCCCATTCCGCTGTGTGGAGGCATATGCGCCGAAAAGGTCTTGACCCTGGGCCCTTCTTTGAGACTTCTCCCTGTGCGCATGAAAAAACGCCTGCCCACCCTCACAGCGAGCATTCTAGGGCTCCTGATCATTGCCGGCCTCACAGCCGAAGAGAAAAGAATCTCTCACGCGGACGTGGCCAGATCGGTTATGGCCGTTTACGAGAAAATGGGATCCTACAGTGCCAGTTTCCAGATCACAAGTCAGGATGGAAACAATGCACGCGCTATGAGCGGTCAGTGCTTCTACAAAGGGCCCGGAAAGATTCGCTTCGATTTTGACAATCCTGCGGGGAACTTGATTGTTTCAGACGGTAGAACCATGTGGGTCTACATTCGAAGGTTGAACGCTGTAGGGAAACAGGACCTTCGTCTTCAAAAGAAAGATGAAAGCGGAAAGAATATTTTCCAGGACACAGCAGGTCCAGGCGTTTCTAGATTGTTTAGAAAATACCACTATCGTTTTGACAGGCCTGAACAGCCGCGCAACGAAGATGGAAGCAGTGTTTTTGTTCTGGATATGGACCAGAGAGAAAAAACGGGGGGATACGAGAAGATCAAGCTGTACGTGGATGCTTCGTCATACTTGATTCGGAAAGCCGTTGCTTCCGATAGTCAGGGAAAATCCACAACTCTCGTATTTCGCAATCCAGCATTGAATCCGCCGCTGGAAGGAAAACTTTTCCAGTATGATCCGCCGGAATCCGTGCGGGTCGTTCCCAATCCCCTTGTGAGTGAATGATTGAATGTTAGCTAAAAGACTGGGCACTATTCTAAAAGACGCACGTGAAGCAAAGAAGCTCTCCATAAAAGACGTTGCACGGGAAACGTTCATCACCGCGCGATGGGTGGAAGCACTGGAGAATGAAGATTTCTCCGTCTTCCCGGCAGAGACTTATGCACTCGGTGCTTTGAAATCGTATTCCGAATTTTTGAATCTAGAAACATCTCATCTGGAAAATCTTTTCCGTGGCCAGCAGATTGATTTGTCTCAGTCTCCCATTGAAGAACTCACCAGGCCTACTGGGATTCGTATGCCTGCGATCGGCAAGAACGTGGTGTTTGTCATTGCAGGTCTTGCGGTTGGTCTGGGTCTTCTGCTTCTGGTGATGTCTGGCGCGCTGAAGTTTTCGAGCGGAACAGGTTCATCATCCGCACATTCCTCTGAAGCAAATTGCCATGACCGCGAAATCATCCCTGTGACTCTTCCTGCAAGAGGGGCTCCTCCTCGTCAGGAGGCAGTGTCCCGCGAAAATGCAATCCGCTTCAACGTAGATAGCACTGCTTTGAAAATTTGTCTGGGTGAAGTGCAACAAACTCCAGAAGGAAAAGCACGCGCGCTCTTTTTGATGAGAATCAATGACGAGTCCGATTTTTCCTTCTATGCTGCGGAAGGAGAAATGGTAGCACTCAGTTCAGATACGCAAGCTCTCAAAGAGCTCAGCGGTGAAATTCGGATCACTCCAAAAGCAATCGGAGAAGCTTCCGCTCGCATTCAACTGGAATCAGGCGAAAAGGGAGCGCAACCGCAAGGCGCCATTCAGGTAACTCTGCAGTTCGTCGCGGATTCATACGTGGAATGGACCGACGATGGAAACTATCACCGTGGCGTAGAAATCCGCGCAGGGGAATCACGCACATTTGAAGCAAAAAGCAGGCTGGAAGTGAAAGTAGGAAACGGAGCCGGAGTTCAGGTCATCGCTCCTGGCAAGCCTCCTCGCATTGCAGGTCCACCTGGCAAAATTGTAAAGATTACTTACAGAAAAGTTCCTGATCCGCTCGATCCGGGGCTTGCGCAGATCGAGGAGAAGATCGAAGCGGCGCAGTGAAATCTCCGTCGTACTACATCACGACGCTCGGCTGTCCCAAGAATCAGGCAGACAGCCGGGAAATGGAGCGAAGTCTTTCGCAGGAAGGATACATTCGTACGGACTCTGCCGATCAGGCAGATGTGCATCTCATCAATTCCTGTGCTTTCATTGAAGATGCAAGAGTGGAAACCATCCGCACAGTACTCGACGCGGGCAAAGTCAAAAAGAAACACAAAAAACAAAAGCTCGTTCTTGTAGGCTGCTTTACGGAACGTTATGCGGACACCGTGCGCGCTGAATTGCCAGAGATTGATTTTAGCTTTGGAACCGGGATCTATCACAAGGCAGGCGAACTGATCCGAAACGCATTCGGGTTGTCTGTGGGTCTCGAGCCTGTTTCTCCTTTTTTCGAAATGCAGGCGCAGGGAAAGCCGTATGCGCCCGTGAAAATTTCAGATGGATGCGATCGCGGTTGTTCTTTCTGTGCGATTCCACTCTTTCGCGGAAAGTTCAGAGATATTCCGGCAGATGAGATCATCGCTGAATGTGAAAGGCTTGCGGCGCAGGGAGTGCGCGAAGTCTTCCTGGTCAGTCAGGATTCCAATTCGTACGGCGGAAAACCGGAAGCATACCTGGATCTGGTAGAGAGAATTCATGAGGTACAAGGACTGCATTGGATTCGCATGCTGTATATGTATCCTGACGGAAAGACAGAGCGAATCCTCGAAGGTATGCGAACTCGCTCTATGCCTAAAGTGGTCCCGTATCTAGAAAGTCCGGTGCAGCACGCATCTGAGTCTGTTCTGCGCGCGATGAGGAGAATTGGAAGTTCAGAAAGATTCGCAGATCTGTTTGCTCTCGCTCGCGATGTCATGCCAGGATGCGAAGTTCGCACTTCGATTCTACTTGGTTTTCCGGGAGAAACGGATGCGGATGTAGAAAAGGTAGAGCAGTTCATTGCCACCGCGAAGCCGGAGAAGCTGGCGCTGTTTTCGTATTCTCCCGAGGAAGGAACTCCCGGGGCAGAGATGTCCGCGCAAATTGCCCCGGAAATCATTGCAGATAGAATTCGCAGAGTGCAGAGCGTGCACAGGGGTGTTCAGTCGGAGCACCTACGCTCCCTCGTCGGCACTACTTTTACATGCATGGTGGACGAATCGAGCGCAGAAGAGGTCGTTTTGCGGCGTCCACAGGATGCTCCGGAAGCTGACGGAGTCGTATACGCAGAGCCTAAATCAAGGTTGCTCCATTCGGGCGACCTTGTAAATGTTGAGATCACCGGCTTTACGGAATACGATCTGACAGGCGTAATAACTTGAATCTGCCCAATTTTCTAACCGTACTGCGCGTCATCTCTGTTCCATTCTTCATTTACTTTCTGGTGCAGCCTTCTTTCACCTGGCGTTTGACTGCTTTCATTCTTTTTGCTCTGGCGTCTCTTACAGATCTTGTGGACGGATACCTCGCGCGTAAATGGAACCAGCAAACAGAGTTTGGAAAGTTCCTCGATCCGCTTGCGGACAAGTTCCTGGTACTCGGCGCGTTTATCACGTTTGTCGTTCTTACCGAACAGGTTCAGGTATGGATGGTTTTGTGCATTGTAGGGCGTGATATGCTCATCACAGCTCTTCGTTATCTTGGAATTCGCAAAGGTAAGTCTCTTCGCACGTCTCGTTTTGGCAAATGGAAGACTGCTCTGCAAATGTTCAGCATCGTCATCATTCTCATGAGTTTCCTTCTGGTTTCGTACGGAGATAAAAAAGAAATCAATCGAATTTACGCAGAAGGAAGATCGCAGGGAATTGGGCCGTTTGATGTCGCATGGTTCAATTTACAGGAAGCAATGGCAGGAAATCATGCGGACTGGTTTTACAGTCTGGCCAGCTTTCTACCATATTACCTGATGCTCATCACAACGATCATCACCATTCTTTCTGGGCTTCGTTATCTTGTTACAAACTATAAGCTGCTTCTGCCGCCGTATCGCGTGAAGGAGAAAGTGTAATGCAGGAATATTTAAAGAAAGTAGTAAGCAGGCAGGATCTCACTGCAGAAGAAGCGTCGCATGCGATGACTGCCATCATGACGGGAGAAGCCGGAGAAATCTCGACGGCCGCTTTGCTGACCGCCCTGGCCATGAAAGGGGAGACTCCCGTTGAAATTGAGGCGTTTGCTCGTTCCATGAGAAAAGCGGCAGTTGCGTGGACCGGTCGATCAGAAGACGCCATCCTCGATACTTGCGGGACAGGCGGAGACAGAAGCAATACAATCAATCTTTCTACGTTATCTGCTCTTGTTCTGGCGTCTGCCGGGTTGAAAGTGGCCAAGCATGGAAACAGGGCTGTGTCCAGTTCCACTGGCTCGGCTGATTTGCTCGAAGCGCTGGGCATTTCTCTGGGTGTGCAGAGTCCTGAAGTGCTCGATCAATGCCTGAATCAGACTAAAATTGCGTTCTTGTTCGCTCAGGCCTGGCATCCAGCCATGAAGCATGCCGGCCCTGTCCGGCGTGCTCTTGGCTTTCGCACAGTCTTTAACTTGCTTGGCCCTCTGACGAATCCCGCGCCAGTCACCCATCAACTGGTGGGAGTGTTTGATGCGCGATTCCTCGAACCTGTGGCGGCGACTCTTCTTCATCTTGGAAGAAAGGCAGCTTACGTAGTTCACGCAGAAAACGGTTTAGATGAAATTTCGCCCGCGGGCGGCACTCGCTACTTTCGAGTTCAGGATGGGAAAGTGGAAAGTGGAACGTGGAAGCCAGAGGATTTTGGATTCAGCTCTTTTCCACTTTCTGCCATTGTTGCAAAAGACAAAGCGGCATCCGTGGATCGCGCCAGAGCGATCGTTTCAGGTCAGGGCACTCAGGAAGAAAACGCAGCCATCTCTATGAATGCGGCTCCTCTCTATGCCGCGGTTCGGGGTGTAGATCTTAAAACGGCGGCCGGGGCCTGTGAGCAGTTGCTCAAGCAAGGAGCTCCAGGCAAGGTGCTGGAAGCCTGGCAAAAATTTACGTCTGAAAAAGACCTTTCTGTAGGCGCGGGCTAACTTCAGAAGTTTATAGTTGCAAGCCAGGCGAGAATCGGGCGTCTGGTTGCATGGAATTCTTACGTTTTCTCGCGCAACAACCAGCCGCCCCTCCTACCACAGAAGCGCCTGCACAGGCACCCGGCGCGGCAGCAGCAGGTCCAGGTTCATCTCTGACCATGTTCCTTTTGCCAGTTGCGATTTTCGCATTCATGTGGCTCTTCGTGATTCGTCCTCAGCGCAAAGAAGAAAAGAAAAAGCGCGAAATGGTGAACACTCTGAAGAAAGGCGATGAAGTAGTCACCACAGGCGGCATGATCGGCACCATTGCAACAATCAAAGACGATACAGTGATTCTCAACGTTGGAGACAAGACTCGTCTTGAATTCATGAAGTCGCACATCAGCCAGATGCGCGAAACAAAGAAAGCTGAAGCAAAGTGATATGCGCTGGCTTCCGCTTCTTCTGATCACCGCCGGGCTCTACGCTCAGGAGCCGCAGGAAACACCAAAGCCGCAGGAAGAGCCGCGCAAACAAGAAGCGCCGCGCAAACCGCCGGTCGCCGCTCCTCTTCCAAAGGTCCAGGGGCTGTCTGATGATTTCCCCATTGGTGATGAAAAGTATCTGCCGGAATACAAAGGGGAAACCATAGCACCCCCTAAAGAAACGGCGCAGCCTGAAAAGAAACCGGACGACTCTCCTAAAGGTCCTGGATTTCTGGCCGGTCTTCTCTCCGGAGACAAGACCTTCCTCAATGTTCTCATTCTCTGCCTCCTCGTAGGTATCTTCGTTCTCTATAGACTTCGGGGACGTAAATAGGACCGTTATGCGATCACTTGCCTCAAGAACCATTGTAGTTGTATTTACTATGGGAGCCTGCGTGCTCCTCATGTTGCCCAACTTTCTCACTCAGAAACTGGCTGTAGTGTTTCAGGAAAACCACAGGCTGGAAGATGGAAAGAAAGTGCCTGTGGATCTGGCGGAAGTGCGCGACTTCATGCGCGACAGGGAAAATGGCCTGGGTCTGTATTTTCCTTCCGCTCAGTGCGTTCCAGAGGCCGGGGACGGAATCCCTGCAGAAAGAAGATGCGTTCTCGAAGCGCGTTTCATTACGGCGGCCGCAGTGAACGAAATGGCGCAGGCGCATCCGGATCTGGTGGATGAATTTCGCACTCGTCTTTTGCCACACCCCATTGAAAGATTCTTCGGATTCCTGTCAGATAAAAACATAAAGAATCTAAAGATTCGCCTCGGACTCGACTTACAGGGCGGTATGCGCGCCACCTTCCGCGCGGATTTTGACAAACACATCGCGTCTCTGAAAGAACGTTATGAGCCATTGATCGCGGATCTGGAAGGAAAGCTTGCGCGTTCTTCTCCGGAGGAAAAGAAAAACCTCGAAGCTCGCATTGCAAATCTGAAAAGTCAGATGACCATCACCGAGCAGAAGAAGCAGGATCTTCTCCAGGAAGCTCGTCGCATCATTGACGCACGTCTTGCTTCGCAGAATCTAACAGAACCCGAGTTGAGAGTGCAACCTGGAAGTTACAGCATTGGTGTGGATTTGCCTGGTATGGCAAACAGCTCTGAAGTACTCGCTCGCATTCGTGATACTGTTACGGTGGAGTATCGCCTCGTAAACGATGAAGCGCAGGCAAAGCTCGGAAGAGTGCAGGGACTGGACAAAGATCTGGCTGATATTCAAAAAATGTATATTGAATCGCGCGTGGATCAGGATGAGATCAAACGTATTCTGACTTCGATTACCGAAAAAGCGCAGATTCGCCCGGATGAAGGAAAAGTCTTTCTCCGCTGGAGACGCGGGATCAAAGACGGCTCTCAATCTCTTCCAAGATCTTTCGTAGTTCTTGGCCCAGTGCAACTGGACGGAAACGACATGACAGAAGCTCATGCGAATCCTTCCCAGGGTTCTCCTTACTATGAAATCAGTTTTGTATTGTCCGCGGAAGGTGCGGCCAAGTTCGGGGACCTCACTACCAAGAACGTTGGAAAACAAATCGCCATCGTCTGGGGAGATAGAGTTGTTTCTTCTGCAAACATCAAAGAGCCAATCATTGGCGGTGTGGGAAGAATCAGCGGCGATTTTACAGTTCAGGACGCAAAAGAGATTTCTGATGTGATCCGTGAAGGCGCTCTTCCGCTGAACCTGGAAATTCTGTCTGTTTCCTTTGTTGGTCCAAGTCTGGGTCAGGAATCCATCATTGCCGGTGTGATTTCCCTGATGCTTTCGTTTTTGCTTGTGATTATGTTCATGGCAGGTTACTATCGCTGGTGTGGCGTTGTGGCGGTCACTGCACTCTTTTTTGACATGATCATCATGACGGCCGTATTGAGTTTCCTTGAATTTACTCTCACTCTACCTGGTTTTGCCGGGTTGATTCTGACTGTAGGTATGGCTGTGGATGCAAACGTGATCATCTACGAAAAAATGAAGGAAGACATACGAGCAGGCAAAACAGCCTCTCTTGCCATTGAAGGTGGCTTTCGAGCTTCTTTCTGGACGATCTTTGACTCGCACGTAACTACATTGATTTCTTCCATCATTCTATTTAAGATTGGAGATGGGCCAATCAAAGGCTTCGCCATCGTGCTGTTCTTTGGTCTGATCACGTCTCTGTTTACGTCTCTATACGTATCACATCTCATCTTTGACTGGTTCAGTCTGCTTTTCCGGCCGGAGCGCCTTTCTATTGGATGGGGATATTCTCGCTACGCGCAAGGAGGCAAGAAGTGAAATTTTCACGCTTTCGCGCCGTCTTCATCTTAGGCTCTCTCGCACTCGGTGCGGTTCTGTTTTACATTACGTTTTTCGTGTACGGCGGTTTTCAATCGTCGATCACTTTCAACGGTGGCATTCGTTTCAGTCTGGTTTTACCGGCCGGTCTTGGAAAAGCGGATCTTGAAAAAGCTGCGTTGAAAGCAGGAGTGGACAATCCTCAGATCAAGTTGTCCGGCTTTCGCACAAACCAGTATGATCTGGAGATTGGACCAAAAACAAAAGAAAAACTGGAAAAGGAACTCGCTGCCCTCAAACCTTCGGAGAAACCAAAGGGAGACGGCGGAGTGACCGCTGAACTCGAAAGCAGAATTCTTGGAAACCTGGGTCTCACTCCGCGCAGTGTAGTGTCGCGCGAAACCATGGCGGCCAGCTACGGTGACGAACTCTGGAGGATCTCCCTCTGGAGTCTGTTCTGGTGTATCATCATCATCGGGATCTATTTGAGCTTTCGATTTGACTTTGCATTTGCCCTGGGTGCCTCTCTCTCTCTGGTACACGACGTGATTCTAACCATTGGATTCATTGGAGTGGCAAGAATTGAGCCAAGCATTCCAGTCGTTGCCGCGGTTCTTACCATCGTAGGTTATTCGATCAATGATACGATTGTGATCTTCGATAGAATCCGCGAGAATTCAAAAGACAGAGCGCAGATGTCTCTTCGCACAACCATGGACGAGGCAATGACTCAGACTCTCTCTCGAACTCTGGTTACTTCCATTCTGACTATGATCTCCGTTCTGGCCCTTCTACTCGGTGGCGCGGACAGCCTCAGGGATTTTGCTCTTGTTCTGATCTTTGGTATTTTTATGGGAACGTATTCTTCGATTTTCGTGGCCGCGCACAGCGTTCAGTACTACGAAGAATTCGTCGCTCGTATTCGGCGGTAGAAAAGTGGATGCCGGCATAGTTGCAGAGCTGAGCCGGCAATCTGTGATCGCTCTGGGCCGCACCTGGCCCAATCCGTCCGTCGCCTGTGTCATTCAGTCAAAAGGACAAATCTTCTCCGGCGCAACAGAAGCACCAGGGCGTCGGCACGCGGAAATTGTTGCCCTCGATCTATTTGATCAAAGTCTCCCGCGCGATGCAGATGGAGATCTGTATGTGACTCTCGAACCATGCTCGAAATTTGGGCGCACTCCTCCGTGCACGAAACGACTGGCAAACTATCCAAACCTGAGACTTCACATTGGGAATCTAGATCCGAGTTTGAGCGGAGAGGGCCTTGCTCGTCTCCGCGAATCAGGTCTGCAAATCGTAGATGATTCTAACGGAATGGGTCGCGAATTCCTCGAAGGATTCATTGGTCGCACTCTCGGGCAGGGACCGCGGTTTCATCTCAAGGTCGCCAGTTGCGATGGGATCATGGGAAGCAAAGAAAAGAGAATCATGGTGTCCTCCGAGGATGGAATTGCGTTTGGTCAGATGCTTCGTGCGAAGCTGGACGCCGTTCTGGTTGGTCCGCGCACTATTTTTGTCGATCGCCCAGGGCTTGAGGCGCGAACAAGATCTCCTTTGAGAATGAAACGAACCTCCGGGCAGGATCCGTTTGTAGACGCAATCATCGCAAATGACGAACTGGCGGCTACGAATTCCAATCAGCCGCTTCGCGTATTTGTTCTGGGTCGTCCTTTTCCAGGAGCAGAGACCTGGTTTGAAAAACAGAAGGCACTTACAGAAACAACCGGGAGAGAACCTCTCTTTTTGTCCGTAGAACCATGGCCGGGCAGGTGGACGCACGCTCTTCCCCCTCTGTCTCACCCATCTTTCATGATAGAACTTCGCGATGTGCTCGCAGATCGCGGTCTGGGTGAAGTTCTGGTGGAAGGCGGTGCTGGATTGTTTCACGCGATCATGCCTGGTCTAGGCAGTCGGGATCGTTTGTATCATCTGGAAAGGTCAGGGACTCTGGAGGCAGGACCGGACTCAGTCCGCGTTCCGTCTGCGCTTCTTCAGGCAAGGCCCATGGCCAGTTATCATGCGGGCGAAGAAAAGCTCGGAGTGTATCATTTTTGAAAACAGAATTAAAGGCAAAGATAGAAGAGGAGCTTTTGGCCAATCTGAATCCGGTTCAGAAGCAGGCGGTGTTGCACAATGAAGGTCCTCTTCTGATTCTAGCCGGCGCCGGATCCGGAAAGACGCGAGTCATCACTCACAGAATCGCCTATCTGTGTCGCGTACTGAATGTTCCGCCGTACAGAGTGTGCGCCGTTACCTTTACAAACAAAGCTGCGGGAGAAATGCACCAGAGGCTCTACGGTTTGATTGGTCCCATGGCGGACAGTGTACTGGTTCGCACGTTTCACTCTCTTGGGCTTTACATTCTGCGAAGGAACGCGCCTAAACTAGGACTGAAGTCAGGCTTTTCTATCTATGATCAGAATGATCAGGAAGCATTGATCAAGAGAGTCATCAAGGATCTAGACATCACTTCGTCGTGGCTCACTCCGCGCGCTGCTGCAGAAAGGATCAATCGCGCACGCGATCAGATGGTTTCTCCTGAAAAGTTTGAGCAAACGGCGGACAGGTATGAAGAGGACGTGATTCCGATTTATCGCGAGTACATGATCCGTCTGAGAAAAAACAATGCTCTTGATTTTGGCGATTTGATCTACGAGACAGTGCGCATGTTCGAAAGAGAGCCAGAAGTGCTCGCAGACTACCAGAGCATGTGGCGATATTTCATGATCGATGAGTATCAGGATACGAATCACGCACAGTACATGCTTGGGCGATTGATCGCGCGCGATCACACAAACATAGCAGTCGTCGGGGACGATGATCAGTCCATCTATTCCTGGCGTGGTGCGGATATTGAGAATATTCTTTCGTTTGAAAAAGATTATCCAAATTGCACAGTGCTTCGTCTGGAAGAAAATTATAGAAGCACTGCGCCCATACTCAAAGCAGCTTCCTCTCTCATCGCGCACAACAGTGAGCGTCGCGAAAAGACTCTCTTTACCCGCCAGCCAGGTGGAGAGAAAATTCATTACACAGTTTACGAGTCTGACACAGAAGAAGCGGCGGGAGCCATTTCGCGTATCAAGAGTCTCAAGCAGCAGGGAATTCCATATGCGGAGTCCGCGGTGTTTTATCGCACCAACGCGCAATCCAGACACTTTGAAGAATTGCTAAGACGAGATGGCATTCCGTATTTGCTCGTGGGAGGCTTTCCCTTCTACGACAGAAAGGAAATCAAAGATTTAATCGCCTATCTGTCCGTGGTTGTGAATCCGGAAGACAGCATCAGCTTGATGCGCATCATCAATACTCCGGCCCGTGGTTTTGGAGAGGCGGGCCTGGCTCGTCTAGAAGCGCTTTCTGTGACAGAAGGAATCACTCTCTACGATGCTATGGCGAGAGCGGGGGAACTCCAGGGTGTGCGTGGTTCGCGCGCGATCATGGACCTGCATTCCTGGTTTGAAAACTGGCGCGGGATGAATCCAGCAAGACCTTCTCTGGTGCTTGAATCCATCATAGAAAAGACAGGATATCTGGAATTCCTTGCGAAAGATGAGAACCCCGGTGAATCCAGGATCGAAAACGTAGAAGAATTCGCTTCCTCCATCCAGGAATTCGAGGAAAGCGAATCTGAACCAAATCTCAGTGCGTATCTCCAGCAAATCTCTCTCTATTCAGAGCAGGGAGATGCTGAGGGTCAAGACGCAGTCAACCTGATCACCCTTCACAACGCGAAAGGTCTGGAATATCGCGCTGTGTTTTTTACGGGTCTGGAAGAGGGAACCATTCCGCATACTTTTTCGCTTGAGGACAACATAGAAGAAGAGCGCAGGCTTGCGTATGTTGGAATCACTCGAGCGCGTGAATTTCTGTATTTGTCCAGCAGTCGATTTCGCCGCATTCAGGGCAGCTATCAACCCAGGCTTCCGTCTCGTTTCATTTCAGAAATAGACGTATCCGTTTTCGAAGAAGGGATCGCCACGAGAGCTCAGAACACTCCGCGTGCGCGAGATTCTATGGGCAGTTTTGCTGGAGTGGGAAGAAGGCCGCCGCCTCCGTCAGTGCAGGTTGTGCCCGTACAAATCGGGGATAGAATTCGACACAAATCCTACGGCCCGGGCACCGTGGTGGAGCAGGAAGATACAGTAGCGGGTGCAAAGATCGGCATACAGTTTGATGGAGATGAGAAGGTCAGGTACTTCCTGGCCAGGTTTGCTCCCATCGAGAAGATAGAATAAACCCGGAAATTATCGTTGCTTCCGGCTCAATTCGCGCCATCCTGTTGCCGATCGAGGTAAAGATGAAGCGGGTAATTGTAATCATTGCATTGTTCAGTGTTCCGGTCTGGGCCGGAAGAAAAGAAGGCGTCCAGCAAGAATACCGGGCAGTAGAAGAAGCCATTCGCAACAAGCAGACCGGCCCTGAAGCCAGACTTAAGACTCTGGAAACGAACCTGGTGAACGCGGTTCGCATGGCCATGACTCGTCACTACTACGAAGAAAAGGAGACGATCATCAAAGACCTGTCCATCCAGACCATCGAATACGAAAACCCTACTTCTCCTCTGGTCTACTTCGTGAAATACAAGAACTCATTCTTTCGTTTTGAGTATGCGCGTAACCCGGAGAGCTTTGCTCAGTCTCCTATCACTGAGAAATTCCTCGATGCAGCGGAAGTGGACATGACCCATCGCGAATCCAGCACGAATCCAACTGCTCCTGCAACTCCGGCGCAGCCAGCAAAGACTCCGTGACTGACGCGGACATTTTGTCCGGCCTATCTGACGCGGTGGCAACCGCCGCGTCCGCCGTTCTGCGAGTATTCAACGACAAATCATTCTCCGTTTCCAGCAAAGGGGACGCGGGGCCTCTCACCACTGCTGACCTCGAATCCAATCGCATTTTAGAAAGTCATCTTAGACGCCTTCTGCCGGATGCGGGCTGGCTTTCTGAAGAGTCCACAGACGATGATGATCGACTTTCTTGTCGCGAAGTCTGGATTGTAGATCCAATCGACGGAACAAAAGAGTTTGTTGCGGGTCAGAAGGATTTCTCAGTTTCCGTGGGACTATCTCGCAATGGAACTCCAGTGCTAGGCGCCGTGGCCATGCCTGCAGAAGATATTCTGATTTCAGGCGGCATGGGAGTCATGAAGAACGGAGTGAGGGCCAGCATCTCTCGCCGCCGGGAGTTGATTGGATCCACATTGCTTGTGAGCCAGACTGAATTTCAGCGAGGGACATTTGCAGAACTGCAGAACGATTTCGAAATCAGACCCACCGGTTCCATTGCGCGAAAGCTCGCTATGCTTGCGGGTGGAGAAGGCGATCTTGTAGTTTCATTGTATCCCAAAAACGATTGGGATATTTGTGGTGGCACTGCCCTTGTTCTCGCGCATCAGGAAACCATGGTTACAGATTTAGAGAATCGCAAAGCTCGCCATTACAATCAGAAAGATCCAAAATCGTTTGGCCTTGTTGCCGGAAATACGGATCTTGTTCTGCAGTTTCACGAATACTTCTTGAGACGGGGATTGAAGCTTGCGCGTAAGTATTAGCGTTGCCTGCGTTTGTTTTTTTCTATTTCCAGAATGTGCCCGCCCCGTGCGCGAGCCCCAGGAGAGTTCGTTGCAAGAATTGACATTTGATTCGTTCCAGGATAGCAAAACGATTTCTGTTTCGGGACAGAATGTATCTGCTTATCCGTCCGGCCACGGCTGTGTCTACTTTGAGTGGGCTTTCGGAAATCGCTCTGAGAAAAAATGGGAATCCTATAGCGTGGGTTTTCAGAGCGAAGTGCAGCTGAATTTGAAAACAGAAAACGGAAAGATGACTGTTTCGCGCGCGGACATCCGGCTTTATCTGAACCCGGCCGTGGAGAAATATTACACAAAGGAATCGGACGCACCGGAAGCGGTCAGGGCCTGGATTCGAGAGCATGGTTCTGTAAGTGTGGCAGAATATAGACTGGAGACGGGCAAGAAGTATTACGCTGTTTTGCATGTGGATCACTATTATCTTCCCAGGCCGGGTGGCCCTCCTTCATCGCACAGTAAGAAGGTGCTCTGGATTTCTGACGAACCAATCAAAGACGGCAAACCATCTGTGGAGATCACACCTGCGTATCGCGGTTGGACGTACTGAGTTGACGCGCCACGCAACCAATGGAAGATGAACCATGCCTGAGGTAATCCAGGATGAATTGTTCGAAGGCGCGCTTAAAACCGGTCGCCCCATCTCTCTTTATCTGAAAACCGGAGTGCCCGTGCGCGGAAAAGTGCGCGCTCATGATGGATTCACGGTTCTCCTGGAACAGGAAGGTCGCAGCATTCTCGTCTACAAGCACTCGATCACTTCCGTACTCGGGGCACGCCCCGGACAACGCAAGAAATGAAGCATCTTCGCATTGGAGTGGACGCGCGGCCTTTGAGTTCGCGCGTTTCCGGTGTTGCTCGTGTGATCGCAAGCGTATTGCGTGAACTATCAGACGATCACGAGTTCTTCCTCTATTCAGCGCAGAATCCACATGCAGACTATGCTGAAATTCTAGCTCACAAGAAGATTCACTGGATGCAGGGACAGGGCCTTCTTGCCTGGAAGCAAGGTTTGTGGTTTAACTCTGCTCTGCCTGCTACTCTCGGGAAAGAGAATCTGGATTTGTTCTGGGGTTCACAGCAAGTTCTTCCTCCATTTCTGCCGCGGATTCCAGCGGTGCTTACTTTT
>Ga0268298_10003487_pt1 | contig 16045 bp, 15 predicted proteins | sample WWTPWeurt_MetaG_FD_194462 | JGI IMG/M metagenome (GOLD analysis project Ga0268298, IMG submission 194462) | Activated sludge microbial communities from WWTP in Nijmegen, Gelderland, Netherland - WWTP Weurt | ecosystem: Engineered > WWTP > Aerobic digester > Activated sludge | place... | reverse complement strand
CCAACCATTACTATATCTGTAATTTTTTCTTGATATATTTTTTCTTTTAAAAAAGAATAATTAGCAGCTGCATTGGTTTGTAATATTTCAAACGGAATTGATTTTTTTTCTGTTTCTGCAATAATTAACTTTTTTATTGCCTCTTTTTTACCAGTGCCAGATATGGGATTAATTAAATAAATTATTTTCCGCAACATCACCTTTTCCAATTTAGAGTTATCAAAAAACTTTTTTATCACATTTTTACTTGTTCAATTTTATTGTACACAATAAAAATTGTTTTGTTTCTTTTCCATCTTCTGTACTTATGGTGCAATATAAGTTGTAAAAATTGCCTGCTTGGGCTTGTTTAAAAAAGTCGTTTAGCAGTATATGTGTTATACCAACAATTCTACTTAAAAAAAATAATTTTAATGGTTGGTTATTTTTATCAGTAATTGTGAAGTAACGTTTTAAATTGTTTTCACTTTTTGTATTAGCATACATTATTACCAGTTTGCCTTCTTCTTTTTTATTCATTTTTAATAATAAAGTATCGGGCTTATGGTTATCCTTAAAATAAGCTTTTACTGTACTGTTTTGTGCAGAGATTTGAATTGGCATTTCATTTTCTTGTGCATGTAAAGTAGTAGCTACACAAAATATGATAATGGTATAAATGAATTTCATTTTTAAATTTTTTATTGAGTGAAACAATATGGTAAGAATTTGTAGCAATAAAATTACCACTTTATTAATGCACTTGCCCAAGTAAATCCACTACCAAACGCAGTTAAGCAAACTAAATCTCCTGTTTTAATTTTACCCTTCTCCCAAGCTTCGCAGAGTGCAATTGGTACACTTGCAGCTGTTGTATTACCATAATATTGAATGTTGTTATACACTTTGTCATCAGCCAGTTTTAGAGAATGTTGTATAAATTGTATTATTCTTAAGTTAGCCTGATGTGGAATTAACATATCTATATCTGATGGTTTATAATTGTTTGCTTGTAATGCTTCTAAGATAACTTCTGGCATTTTAACAACGGCTTTTTTAAATACTGCTGGCCCATCCATAAAAGGAAAATTTTGAGCATTGTCTATCATACTATGGCTCATAAACATTTCTCCTATCGTAGCTTCATCAAAACTTGCTAAATCTTTTTTCCAGTAGTTAGCATGTGTGCCAGGGTTATACATGGCTAAGGTTTCTGCATCGTTACCATTGCTGTGTAAATGGGTACTTAAAATACCACTTTCATTATTGCATTGTTGTAGTACAACGGCACCTGCTCCATCACCAAAAATTACACTAACATTTCTTCCTCTTGTGGTATAATCTAATCCAAAGCTGTGTTTTTCGCTGCCAATTACTAAAATGTTTTTGTACATACCTGTTTTAATAAACTGGTCGGCAACACTTAAAGCATAAATAAAACCACTGCATTGGTTTCGTATATCTAATGCACCAATTTCTTTCATTTGCAAAGCTCTTTGAACTAATACACCACATCCAGGAAAATAATAATCGGGGCTTAGTGTTGCAAAAACAATAAAGTCAATATCTTGAGCAGTAATTCCTGCTCTATCTATAGCAATTTTAGCAGCCTCCACACCCATAGTTGTGGTTGTCTCATTAGTACGATGAGCAATTCTTCTTTCTTGTATGCCTGTTCTTTCTTGAATCCACTCATCGCTTGTATCCATTATTTTTTCTAAATCTTTATTGGTAACAATATTGGTTGGTACATACATACCAATTCCACCTATTTTACTTTTATACATAAAGCTATTTTTATTTTGGCAAAATAAACTAAAATAAGAAGATTTAAAAATGAAACTTGATGAACGATATTGTATTAAAATATACTTACAAAACCAATGTGTATTTTGGTTCGTTTTAAATTTATAGTTTCATCATTTCTTTTGCCTGTTGCTATTGCAATATTAAAAATACCTTGTTTAGTTTCAAAACTTAAGCCACCACCTAAGCCAAGGTATTGATAGCTTTTGTTGAAGATGGAGTTGTTGCTTAAAGCATAATCAATAAAGCAATTAAAAAATGCATTTACATCAAAAAGATATCTGTATTCGGTTGTGGCAACCAAATATTTATCAGTAAAAATACTTTCTTCATCAAAGCCTCTTAACAATTTTAAACCACCAATTTGGTACATTTCATTTCTGTAAACGGTAGGGCTATATATAACTCCTGCATTAATTTTTGTTTTTAAAATTTTGTATTTACTCAAACTAAAATAATGAGATGCTTCTGTTTGTATTTTTATTTGATAGCTGTTTAATTTTAAGTTGTTGTATAAATTAGAAAAATTAAAATTGCCATCTTTTAATTGAGATATACTATTATTCTTTTTTATTTTTTTATTGCCTAAAGCAGATAATAATAAAATTTCAGTTCCTCTTCGTGGATTGAATTTGTAATCTGTACTATTATAACCATATTCAATAGCAATATTGTTAATAGTTACATCAATTATATCTGGCAATTGCTTGGTTAATTTTAAAGTAGTTGTATCTATATCTAATAAATTAGACTGATTTATTTGCAAAGCAAATTTTATATGTTGCTTATAATTTGGTTTATAAATAAACCCAATAGAAGATTGTATATTTATGAAGGAAGTATCTTTTTTAAAAAGATTAAAATTAAAATCGGCAATAAATGCTGAATTGAATATGTAAGGATACTGAAATAATAAATTTAACCTGGGTGTTTTAGGCTGTAATTGTTGCCACAAAACTCCAATAGTTTCACCTTTTGCAAAAGCATTTTCTAATTTTAATTTTGCATCTACAGTTAAAAGTAAAGAACCATTGTTTTGAGTATTGTTTGGTAATAAGCCAATAATTGCATCTACCTGATTACTTTTCTTATTATTTAAAAACAGATTTGTATAATAACTTGCTCCAAGCATGGTTATTTGGCTTGGGTGATAAGAATTAATAAAATTTAATTCTGCAATTTTTTTATCAATACTTTGTAATTTTTTTAAACTAAATAAACTTTTTTTAGGAAGGTTTAAATATTTGTATAAAAACTGCTTACTTATTTTAGCATTACCAATTATGCTAATACTATCCATTGAATAAAATATACCTTTATTTATTCTTAAAGTTGCAGTTATATCATTTTCTTCTATTATTAAATTACTAAAACCTATACTAGCAAAAGGGTAGCCATTGTTTACAAAATATTCTAACAAATTATTTTGAACTAATTCAACCTGCTTTGGATTAAATGGTTTAGCCGAAAAAATAGTATGGTCTATACCTGCTAATTGTAAAGAAATTAAATCAGTATCAGAAATTTTCAATAATTTCCAATTGAATTTTTTGCCAACAAAAATTGTTACTGTATAGTTGTTTTTATAAATAAAAATACTATCTACCGATGCACTAATATATCCTTTTGCTTGCAGGTTATTAGGTAATTGATTGATATAATTAATACAAGCTATGCTATCATTAAACTGCTGCAAAAGTTTAAAGCTCTGCAAAGTTTTATTGTTAATTGTATCTGTTATAACATAATTTATTTTACAGCTTTGTGCAAATAAGGAATGAGCTATAACTGTAGCAAAAATAAAGGTGATAATATATTTTTTTATAGCAGTATGCATCAGTATTAACAGTTGTAAAGCTAAAATATTACAGAGTATGAAGGACGCAATTTGTTTAAATTTCATTTAATATTGGCTAAACAAAGCATTATATTGTACTATATTGTTTCTTTGTATGCATGTGGCTTAACTTGTTTTTAATTTTTACTTTTTTGTGTTTTGTGGCTTACGCCATTGTTTTGTTGTTTTATAGAAAATGGTTCTTACAATTAAAACATTTTAATCTCCCCCAAAATTATACTCCCACTACAAGCTTTAGTATTATAATTCCTGCGAGAAATGAAGAAGCTAACATAAAAACTTGTTTAACATCTATACTACAGCAACAGTACCCTACAACTTTGTTTGAAATTATTGTGATAGATGATCATAGCTCTGATAATACTTCTTTAATTGTAGAAGAATTGCAGCACCAGTATTCAAATCTTAAACTGATAAAGTTAGTAGATGAGCTAGATGGGGAAATGTTGAACTCTTACAAAAAGAAAGCAATAGAGAATGCAATTAGTTATGCAAAAGCAAACTGGATAATAACTACAGATGCTGACTGCTTCATGCAAACAAAATGGTTATCAATCTTTGATGCATGGATTCAAGAAAATGATACTGTTTTTGTTGCAGCTCCTGTTGCTTTTACTAACAATGGTTCCTTGTTGCAAACTTTTCAATATATTGATTTTATGAGCCTACAGGGTATAACTGCTGCATCTGTAAATGCAGGCTTTCATAATATGTGTAATGGGGCTAATTTGGCGTATAAAAAAGAGGTTTTTTTTGAAGTAAATGGATTTAAAGGAATTGATAATATTGCCAGCGGAGATGATATGCTTTTAATGAATAAAATTAAAAACCATTACACTAATGGAGTAAGCTTTTTATTTTCTAAACAAGCAATTGTTACCACACACCCTATGCCAACTTGGAGTTCTTTTTTTAATCAAAGAATAAGATGGGCAAGTAAAGCAGAGCAATTTAAAACAAAAGATACCAGTATTTTTATAGTGTTGGTATTGGTTTATTTATTGAATGTTACATTATTTATAATGCCTTTTTTAAGTATTTTTAATTTTATTTTTTTATGGTATTGGCTGCTGTTTATAATGCTTAAAACTATTGCAGAACTTGCTTTTGCATTGCCTGTTGCAAAGTTTTTTTCTCAGCCATTTATTTGGTGGTTTCCATTTTTACAACCCTTACATATAGTTTATATTGTGGTAAGTGGATGGTTAGGAAAATTTGGTACTTATAATTGGAAAGGAAGAAATGTAAAATAGTAAAGTTTCTATAATGCAAAGTAACAACAATAGTTTTAGCTTAAGGTTTTTAAAAAATAAAGCAGCAGTTTTTGCATTACTTTTTATTTTTTTAGTATTAATAATTGCAATATTTGCCTATTTAATTGCACCAGAAAATAGCAGCAATGCCAATAGAATTATTCCAGAAATTGGTAGCAAAAAACCAGGCTTTTCCATTTATTTATTAAAAACAAAACAGAGAGAATCTGCAAAAGAAAATTTTTTTACAATTTTGCTCAACGGCAAATCAGATAACTATTTTTATACTCCCATAACCGAATATAAAATATTAAAGGATAGTTTATACTATCAAAAATTTATTGATGAAGACATTACAGAAAATAAAGTAATAAAAATACAAGGTAGCAATTTTGAAGAGAACAATATTATAAAACAAACATTTTATTTAGGAACCGATAAGTTTGGAAGAGATATTTTAAGCAGATTGATAATAGGCTCTCGAGTAAGTTTAGGCGTAGGTTGTATTGCTGCAATTATTTCATTAACTATAGGCGTTTTTTTAGGTGCTGTTGCAGGTTATTTTAAAGGAAAAACCGACAATGTAATTATGCTTTTAATAAATATTGTTTGGAGTATTCCTACTTTACTTTTAGTGTTTGCCATTACACTTGTATTAGGCAAAGGTTTTTGGCAAGTTTTTATTGCAGTTGGATTAACCATGTGGGTAAATGTTGCCAGATTAGTTCGTGGCCAGGTAATGATTGCAAAAGAATTAGAATATATTGAAGCTGCAAGAGTGTTAGGTTTTAATCATTTTAGAATTATTGTTAAACATATTTTACCCAATATTATTGGACCCATTTTAGTAATTACTGCAGCAAACTTTGCTGGTGCAATTGTAATAGAAGCAGGCTTAAGCTTTTTAGGAATTGGTGTACAACCGCCACAACCTAGTTGGGGTTTAATGATAAAAGATCATTATAATTTTATTGTAACTAACAATGCAATTTTGGCTCTAATTCCAGGTATTGCAATTATGCTATTGGTTTTAGCCTTTAATATTTTAGGCAATGGCCTTAGAGATGCTTTGAATGTAAGAACTACTTAATAGCAAACTTTAACTGTTCCATACTTTTATTAAACGCTGCTTTTAATATTTCTTCAACAAAAATTTGTTAATTTAAAATTCTCCTTACCTTTGAATAGTTGCATAAACAACTATTATAATGAATAATCAATTTAAAAGAGGTGAACTATACAGCGTTTTAAATGCAATGGCTGCAACTGCTATTGCCAGAAGGTTACAAAAAAAATTTCGTCAAAACCAATTAGAAATAACTATTGAACAATGGAGCATTCTATACCATTTATGGAAAAATGATGGATTAAGCCAGCAAGATTTATGCAATAAAACTTTTAGAGATAAACCAAGTATAACAAGACTTATAGACAATTTAGAGAAACTAAAATTAGTTAAAAGAGTTAGTAATAAGGATGATAAAAGAGTAAATTCTGTTTTCTTAACCGATGCAGCAAAAAACTTACATGATTTAACCATACAACTTGCCAATCAAACAATGGATGAAGCCTTGATTGGTGTTAATAAAACTGAAATTGAAACTGTAAAAAATGTATTACAAAAAGTGTACGATAATTTAACCTCGTAAAATAATTCACCCAATAATAAAAATATATACTACAAACTATGAGCACACAACAATTAACAACATTACATGGCGGAGAATGGATAATAAAAGAAAGTAATGCTTTAGAAGTTTTTACACCAGAAGATTTTAATGAAGAACAAAAAATGGTGATGGAAATGTGCCATCAATTTTTACAGGCTGATGTACTGCCTAATCTTGAAAAAATTGATAAACAAGAAGATAATATTGTTCCAAAGTTATTAGATATGGCAGGTGAGCAAGGATTACTATCTACTACATTTCCTGAAGAGTATGGTGGATTAGGAAAAGATTTTATTACTGGAACCATTGTTAATGAAGGCTTGGGTGGTGGCCATAGTTTTAGTGTTGCCATTGCTGCACATACAGGTATTGGTAGCTTACCAATTTTATACTTTGGAACAGAAGCCCAAAAACAAAAATATATTCCTAAACTTTCAAGTGGTGAGTATAAAGGTGCTTATGGATTAACTGAACCAAATAGTGGTAGTGATGCTTTAAGTGCAAAAACAACTGCAAAATTAAGCGATGACGGAAAATATTATATTTTAAATGGGCAAAAATGTTGGATTACTAATGGAGGCTTTGCAGATGTATTTACTGTTTTTGCTAAAATTGATGGTTCACAATTTACAGCATTTATTATTGAAAGAGGTTTTGAAGGATTTACGCAAGGACCAGAAGAACACAAAATGGGTATTAAAGGATCATCAACTGTTCAATTATATTTTCAAGATTGTAAAGTACCCGTAGAAAATTTATTAGGAGAAATTGGCAAAGGCCACATTATTGCGTTTAATATTTTAAATATTGGAAGGTTAAAATTATGTGCTGCAGCATTAGGTGGTAGTAAAAGTGCTGCAACAACCTCTGTTCAATATGCTAATACCAGAGAGCAATTTAAATTGCCCATTGCAAAATTTGGTGCAATAAAACATAAGTTGGCAGAAATGGCAATAAAAATTTGGGTTACAGAAACTGCATTATACAGAACTGCAAAATGGATAGACAATAAAGAGCATGAATTATTAGAAGCCGGAAAACCTTTTAATGAAGCATTATTAGGAGCTGCAGAAGAATATGCTATTGAATGTGCAATATTAAAAGTATTTGGTAGTGAAACATTAGATTTTGTAGTAGATGAAGGAGTGCAAATTCATGGAGGCAATGGCTTTAGCGATGAGTATGTAATAAGTAAGGCTTATAGAGATAGCAGAATAAATAGAATTTATGAAGGCACTAATGAAATAAATAGATTACTTACCGTTGATATGGTATTAAAACGTGCAATGAAAGGCAAATTAGATTTAATGACACCTGCTATGAACGTACAAAAAGAATTAATGAGCATTCCAGATTTTGGCACTGAGGAGGATGGAGCTTTTAGCAAAGAATTAAAATATATTGCCAACTTCAAAAAAGCAATTTTAATGGTTGCTGGTGCAGCAGTTCAGAAGTTAATGATGCAGTTAGATAAAGAACAAGAAGTATTGATGAATATTGCTGATATGGCTATTGAAGTTTTTCATTCAGAAAGTGCCTTATTAAGGGTTATAAAGCTATATAATCAACATGGTGCAGAGGCAACATCTCTACAGACTGATATGATGAGAACTTATTTATATGATGCTGCCGATAAAATTAATAAAGCAGGAAAAGATGCTCTAAACAGTTTTGCAGATGGTGATGAATTAAGAATGATGCATATTGGATTAAAAAGGTTTACAAAAGTTGAACCTTTTAACACCAAAGAAGCAAGAAGAAGAATTTGCAATAAAATGTTAGAAGCCAATGCCTATTGTTATTAGGCCTCAAAAGGGTAAATTTTATCACTTTAAATTTACCCTTTTGAGTAACATATTAAATTTAATTATCTTAATTTTGAAATAAGTTTTTTAAAAAGTAAAATATTATTAGATTGTAAGCTAAAAACTATTTAATAAATATTAAGCTATTTGCAATTAAAGATAATTGGTTGCATTTTAAACAAGCAATTAATGTATTTTAATTCATTAAAACCTATAAATGCACTTTAAAAAGAATAGTCATATCATTTCTATTAGTTTCTTGTATCCAATTCTGATATTGTTTGTTATTTCTTGTAATTCTAATTCTAAAAATAAACTTAATTCAGAACGGTTACCTGCAATAGATACTATTATTGATAAAGCTGGAAAAATTTCTTTTTTAGGTGGCGAACCTGCCTTGAAATTTATTGATTCTGCTACTTACAACAAAAAATTTTCTACAAAAGAAAAGATAAGACTGTTTGGCTATCTTTCTTATTTATACTCTAAATATTTACATAATATTGAAAAGTCTGCTTTGTACTCCGATTCTATGTTTTATCTTCTAAACAATAAAAACATAGATGATTATTCCTATGAATATTCTTATTCTTATTTTACACGAGGAGATGTTTTATTTGATCAAAGAAAGTTTGGAGAAGCATACTCTTACTACTATAAAGGCAAACAAGTAGGTGTTGCATTTTATGACTCTGCAACCTTAGGAGAGTATAGCTATAGGTTAGGGCATGTATTGTATTTGCAAGGTAAATTTAATGAAGCTAAGCTAAGTTTTATGCAGGCTTTGGAATTATGGAAAACAGCCACATTAACATTTGGAAAATACTATGCTACGCAAGAAATTATTAGCAATATTGGTTTGTGTTATTATAAAGCAAACCAACCAGATAGTTCACTATTTTACTTTAAAAAGGCACTAAACTATATAGATAATGCAGAGCAAAATTATATTAATAGAAAGGAATTACATAATGCTGCTAAAGGGGTAATTTTTGGTAATATTGGTAAAGTGTACGAAAAAACTAAACAGTATGATTCGGCATTAACGTATTATAAAAAAGGAGTAATAATTAATTTAGCAGATGGTTATGAAATAGAAGATGCATTAATAAATAATATTCATGTTGCACAAGTTTATGGCATACAGCATAAATATGATAGTATGAAAAACACATTACTGCAAACTGAAAAATGGCTAAAAAAATCTTCAGAATATAAGTTAGCCAATTTAATGTGGCATAAACAAATGTGGCAATATTATGATAAAACAAATCAAACCCAACAAGCCTATACTTACTTAACAAAATACACAGAATTATTTACTCAGCACTCTAAAGAAACCATTTCAATTAACTCCATCAATATTGATCAGCAAGTAGAATTTCTAGAATCTAAAAAGGCAATAGAAGTAATGCAAAAAGAATCGAAGATTAAAGAAATTTATTTATATGGATCCATTTTACTAGTTGTTTTAATGAGTGGCTTTATTGTGGTTACTTTAATTTTTTGGAACAAGTCGAAGCAAAATATTAAGAAACTACAGCAGCTTAATAATACTATTCAACATCAAAATTTTATTTTAGAAACACAAAGCAGAGAAAAGGAAAAAATTTTAAAATTAGTTGCACACGATTTAAGAACACCAATTGCATCCATTGCTGCATTAACAGATATGTTAGAAGAGGAAAAAGAAAAAGAACCTCAAAAAGAGTTGATTGGAATTATGAAAATGGCATGTGATAGTTCTTTAAAGTTAATTTCTGAAATTTTTGAAAGCTCTTCAAGCACAAACAAAGAAATTGAGAAAGAAATGGTAAGTGCCAGTGATTGTTTATCAGATTGTATTTCTCAATTACAAATTAATGCTGCAGAAAAGAAACAAAAATTTGTTATAAAGCCTTTGCCTTACGCAGTTAGCTTGTACGTTAATAAAGATAAAATGAAAAGGGTAATGTATAACCTAATTACCAATGCTATTAAATTTAGCCACGAGGGAGGTGAAATACATTTAAAAATGGAGCAGCATAATGATAAATCTATTTTAATTTCTATTCAAGATTTTGGTATTGGCATACCCGATCATATTAAAACTAATATTTTTAATTTAAATGATGAAGCAAAAAGAAGTGGTACTAAAGGCGAAAAATCTTTTGGTTTAGGTTTAACTATCTGTAAAGATATTGTGGCTGCACATAATGGTAAAATATGGGTTGAAAGTACTGAAAATAAAGGCACAACATTTTTTGTAGAATTGCCTTTAAGTTAATGTAATAATTTACTTACACCAAGTACGGATTGAAATTTTCATAAAAATTACATTTCCCATTTTGGTAACTTTTGCTTACTTTTGACAAAACAAGAAGGTTGAGAGTAATTGCAAAGAAAGTACTTAGAGATTTTTGGGAGAAACACTGTGATTGTGAGCAACAATTAAAAGCATGGTTTCTGGAAACCTCTAAAGCCGAATGGATAAATCCCAACGAAATAAAAGTTGAGTATCCGAGTGCAAGCATTATTGGCAACGACAGGATTGTATTCAATATAAAAGGCAACAAGTATCGCTTAATAGTAAAAATCAATTTTGATTATCAAATGGTATGGATACGGTTTATTGGGACACATTCCGAATATGACAAAGTAAACGCAAAAACTATTTAATATGAACATCAAGCCCATCAAGACAAAGAAGGACTACGAACAAGCAATGCTAAGGCTTGAGAAACTATTTGACGCCAAGAAAGGAACATCCAAGGGGGACGAATTAGAAGTAATAAGTATGTTAGTTGAAAAATACGAAGATGAACATTTCCCAATAGACCTGCCAGACCCAGTTGAAGCTATAAAATTTAGAATGGAGCAACTTGGAATGACACAAACAGACTTAGCTAATCTTGTTGGGCAAAAAAGTCGTGCAAGTGAAATATTGAATCGGAAGCGAAAACTCTCGTTAGATATGATTAGACAGTTGCATCAACAGTGGCGTATACCTACAGAGGTTTTGGTGCAAGCTTACTAATTACAACGTACTTCTGCCAACGTTGCATTGGTAATATGGTGGGTGAAGTGTATCGTCCTAAAATTAGTTGACAATTTTTCAATGTTTGTACTACCATCGGTTTACAGTAATTTTTGTAAACCTGATAGTAGTTTACACTTTGTTCTTTCTCAAACTTAATGTAATAATTTACTTACACCAATTTTACCAAAACATAAATATTTACTAATTCACTGTTTTTTACAGCAGCATTTTTTTGAATACCTTCTAAATAAAAACCTGCTTTTTGTAAGGCTTTCATACTGGCTTTATTATTTTCAAAAACTCTTGCAAAAATTCTTTTTACTCCAGGCCTATCATCTTTAATATGCTGTACAATTTTTTCAATAGCTTTGGTAGCAATACCCAAACCCCAAAATGGTTCACCAATAAAATAACCTAACTCTATACTGCATTTATAAATATCATCGTAAGTTAATAAACCAATACCACCAACAATTTTATGGTTACATTCAATAGCAAATTTTGAAACGGGTATTATAGCACTTTCTCTATTTATCCATTGCAAAGCATCTGTTACAGTATAAGGGCTAGGAAAATTATCCAATACATTATTCCAAATATTTTTATTATTGGCAATAGCAGCCAGGGCTTGAGCATCTTCTTTTTTCCAAGGTCTTAAAATAATATTATCCATGATTGATGTTAGGAGTAAGCACTAAAGTTAATCAAAAATATAAAAGATAATATTTGTAAAAAAGAAGTAGTTTATGAGAGAGAAATTAGTTTATTCTAATAGATATAATACCAAATTTATCATTTGTTTTTTTGGCCATTACAGTAATATTATAGCCCTTGTTATTATTTTTTAATTTTCCTGCAATGTACATAGTACCGCTCATTTCTCTTTGAGAGGTTAGGTCGAATCCTTTAATATTATTATCGTTATAAAAAGCTTTTAAAGCAATACCAGCTTGGTTTTTACCCATGTTTTTTATTTCGTCTTTTTCGGGTAGTTTTAAATCAATAAAACTATCAAAATAGGTAGCAATTTGTTCAGCACTACCAGATTTTAGTGCTTTTATAATATCATTATTATCTGATTGGTTAAGTGTAATAAAAGAAAATAACCCAACTGAAAGTAATAGCAACAAACGTTTCATTGAAATTCTTTTTAAAAAATAAATAAATACTTGTTTAACTACTGCACTAAAAACATGCCAAATTAACCATTTGATTACAATATGCCTAAAGGCAAGATAATAATTTATCCATATATTTTTAACTTAGTTTTGAATTTTACTGAATATGTTAGCTTTCTACTAAAAAAACAAATACTTCTTTGGGGCCATGAATGCCAGTAACCAATGTTTTTTCAATATCTGCAGTTCTGCTAGGACCAGAGGCTAATGTTATTAAGGAAGGAAGTTGGTTAATGTATTTTTCTTGAAGTAAAGTAAGCCCTTCACCAATATCATAAACTAATTGGTTGGTAAAAGCTATACAAATATGTGCTGGGGCATATACACTTGTATTCCTTCCACTTTTTTGAAGGCTGCTTAAAAAAATACTACCAGTTCTAGCAACTAAAAACTCACATGAGGTAATGCTTACCTGACAGGTGTTTAAATCGTTATGTTCAAAATTTTTAAAGTTATTTAAACTTAAAATGTATTTTAATTCGGGTTCTCTACAAAAAATTTTATTCCAATTTCTGCTACTGGTTAAGTGATTTAGTTGATTGGCTAATTCTTGTTCGTTTGTACAAAATGAAAATTTACCAGAAAGTTGAGTAAAGTTTTCTGCAAATTCTATTTCTAATTCTTGCTGAGTTGGTGTATATATATTTTGCAGGTTGGGTTTAACAGATGTAAAAGGCTCAGGCACTGGTTTTGCCAGTGCCTGTTTTATTTTGGATAATATTCTATTTTTTGATTGGTCACTCATTGTTTGTTTCATTAGCAGTAACTGAATTTTCAACTACATTAATGTTGTTGGTTTCAGTTGGAGTATTTGTAGTGGTTTGATTTTCACTAGAGGGATGTTCTTGAACATCTATAATTTTCTTCTCTTCAAATGGTCTTTTACCAATTAATTCCTCCACATCGCTTTGATGAAGTACTTCTTTATCTAATAATTCTTTTGCTAATTTTTCTACTTGTTCTTTTTTCTCTGTTAATAATTCTTTTGTGCGTATGTATGCAGTATCAATTAGTTTTCTTACTTCTTCATCTATTATTTTACCTGTTTCTTCACTATAAGGTTTTTGAAAAGCATTCTCTTGTCCTGGGTCGTAAAAACTTATATTACCTACTTTACTGTTCATACCATATACAGTAACCATACTGTAAGCAATTTTAGTAATTTGCTGTAAATCGTTTGCTGCACCTGTAGATATTTTGTTAAAGAAAATTTCTTCTGCAGCTCTACCGCCCAAAGTCATACATATCTGATCCATCAATTGATCTGTATTATATAAGTGTTGTTCTTTAGGGGTATATTGGGCATATCCTAATGCTGCAGAACCTCTTGGTACAATTGTTACTTTTAATAAAGGGTAAGCATGCTCTAAAAACCAACCACATATAGCATGACCAGCTTCGTGGTATGCAATAATTTCTTTTTCGTGTGGAGCAATTATTTTATTTTTCTTTTCAAGTCCGCCAATTACTCTATCAATAGCATCTTGAAAATCGCTCATATCAACTGCTGCTTTATTTTTTCTGGCAGCTATTAAAGCAGCTTCATTGCAAACATTTGCAATGTCGGCACCTGCAAAGCCAGGTGTTTGTTCGGCAAGCTTATGTACATCTAATGTTTCAGAAACCTTAATAGGTTGTAGGTGTACTTTAAAAATTGCTTCTCTACCTTTAACATCTGGTTTATCAATTGTTATTTGTCTATCAAACCTGCCTGGTCTTAATAAAGCACTATCTAAAACATCTGGCCTGTTAGTTGCAGCAAGAATAATAATACCAGCGTCTCCTGCAAAGCCATCCATTTCTACAAGTAATTGGTTAAGGGTGTTTTCTCTTTCGTCATTACTCATCATTACATTTTTCCCTCTTGCTCTACCTATAGCATCTATTTCATCAATAAAAATAATACATGGTGCTTTTTCACGGGCTTGTTTAAATAAATCTCTTACACGGCTTGCACCAACACCTACAAACATTTCCACAAAATCGCTACCGCTTAAGCTAAAGAATGGAACTTGGGCTTCGCCAGCCATTGCTTTTGCTAATAAGGTTTTACCTGTTCCTGGAGGGCCAACTAATAAAGCTCCTTTAGGTATTTTGCCTCCTAATGCTGTGTATTTTTTAGGGTTTTTTAGGAAGTCAACAATTTCCATTACTTCTACTTTGGCTTCATCTAAACCGGCTACATCACCAAAATTGATGTTTACTTTAGTACCTTTTTCAAATAGCTGGGCTTTACTTTTTCCTATACTAAAAATACCACCAGCACCACCACCACTGCCAGAGCCTCCACCCATCTTACGCATTAATAAAACCCAGGAGCCAATTACTATAATAAGTGTTAGAACAATATTTGCAATGGGTCCCCAAAATTCTCCCTCTTGTTTATAATTCTTTGGAACCTCTTGAATATTTTTATTTTCGGAGTAAAATTTGGATAATTCATCATCAAAATTTTTAAAGTCAGATACTTTAAACTCAAATAATGGTAGCCCTTTTTTAGCAACTTCTTTTGGTTTTATAGTTGCATTTTTAAATTTTTCTTTATAAAAAGGTTTATCTAAGCTATCTGCTATTAAATATACTTTTATGCTTTTTCTTCCAGCATTATCTACTTGGTCTATTTTTGAAACATCGCCTTTGGCAAGCATTTCATTTTTAAATTCTAATGATGTGGTAGAAACAGTTTCAGGTGTACCCATATCAAATATTCTATAACTTAATAATAGAATAATAATGGCAGCGTATATCCAATAAATCGAAAACTTTGGGCTTTTCTTTGATTTATTTCCTCCTGTATTTAAATTAGGTCTTAAGTTTTTTTGTTTTTGCTCATCCATAGGTTGATAATAGTTTATGGTCGTTGAATTTTGTGTTTTTTTCTTTGACCTTCTTGGCTTTTGTAATTAAATTAATTGGTTTCGTGTTTTAATATTCCTGCATCATTCCACATTTCTTCTAATTTATAAAAGTTTCTTGCTTCAGGATACATAATGTGTACAACTATATTTATATAATCAACTAAAATCCATTGTAATGCTTGCTTACCCTCTTGCTTATTAGGTGTTTCATTGCATTTTAACTTCACTTCTTCTACAATAAATTCGCAAATTGCTTTTAATTGAGTAGTACTAGAAGCCTGGCAAATGATAAAGAAATCTGCCGATGCTTCTGGTATTTTTCTTAAATCTAAACTTACAATATGTTCTCCTTTTTTATCTTCAATTGCATTAATTATGGTTTTGAAAATTTTAGAATTTCTGGTAAGTTTTACAACAGTACTTTTTTTGCGGGTATTTAAAACAGAAAGATTTGCCAAAAATGAATATTATTATAGTTAATTAATTTTTATGTTGCCTGTATAAAACCAAATGGTTTTTATTACTGCTAATTTTGCCAAAAATAACAATCTTTTGCCAACATCAAACACTCCTAACATTTCTTTACCAACTATTGGGAATACTTTTATTGAATTAGCAG
>Ga0268298_10003486_pt1 | contig 16048 bp, 15 predicted proteins | sample WWTPWeurt_MetaG_FD_194462 | JGI IMG/M metagenome (GOLD analysis project Ga0268298, IMG submission 194462) | Activated sludge microbial communities from WWTP in Nijmegen, Gelderland, Netherland - WWTP Weurt | ecosystem: Engineered > WWTP > Aerobic digester > Activated sludge | place... | reverse complement strand
TCCATCTCGGGCTGTTCATGCTATGGCAGCCGTTCGTAAACACCGAGAAGCGGCTGTCGGGACCGACGCTGCTCGGCCTCCTCGTTCTGCTCGTGCTCGTCGGCATCTTCCTCAAAGGTTGGATGATTGCGCTTTGGATCATGATGCTGGCCGGCCTCATCGGCGGCAAGGTGCTGCTGTTCGGCGCGCGGGCGCCGAGGCTGTTCTACCTCCTGGCGCTCGGCTACCTGGTGGCGGCACTGCTGCTGATGGCGGCCCCCCTCGCGGTGCCGATAATCAGGCCGACGATGGCGATGTTGCTGCTCGGCTACGGTGGTTTGCCGCTGGTACTGATAGTGATGGCCCTGCTGCCGCAGGGAAGGCAGGTCGAGGACGGGCGCGAGGTGGTCGATTTCGTCTATAGCCTTTTCGTTTTCCTGCTGCTGGCCGTGCTGATGCTGGGCACCCTGGCTTCGATGCTGCTGCTGAAAAGCGGCTACGTCGAAGCCTTGCTGCAAACCCTGATGGCGACCGGCGTGATGCTGCTCCTGCTGGGCATCATGTGGAATCCGCATTCCGGCTTTTCAGGTCTGGGCGGGCTTTTTTCGCGCTACCTGATGTCCATCGGCCTGCCGATCGAGCAATGGCTGCAGGCCCTGACCAATCTGGCTCTGCGCGAGGAGGATCCGCAGGTGTTCCTCGAACGGTCCTGCGCCGAAATCGCCCGGCGCCTGCCCTGGGTAAGCGGTGGCGAGTGGATCACCTCGAATCGCCAGGGGCGATTCGGAGCGGCCGAGGGTCGGCGCTGGGAGTTCAAGCACGGGGACCTGGTTCTCGTGCTCTACACGCTCGACACCCTGTCGCCCACCCTGGTCTGGCACTGCAACTTGCTGGCGCAGCTGCTGGCGCAGTTCTACGCGGACAAGCAGCGCAGCATCGCACTCAAGCAGTTGTCCTACATGCAGGCAATCCATGAAACCGGATCGCGCCTCACGCATGACGTAAAGAATCTGCTGCAGTCGCTGAATGCCTTGTGTTCGGCCGGTGTCGAACCCGGGGCCGAGTCGTCGCTCGAGTACCAATCGCTGTTGCGCCGCCAGTTGCCGGTGATCAGTGATCGCCTGGCCGAAACCCTGTCCAAGCTGAATGCGCCGCAGGATCTGGCGGCGGCCAACTGGGTGGCCGCCGAGGCTTGGTGGCTGGATCTGCGCCAGCGCATGTCGGCGCTGAGCTGGATCAGCTTCAGCGCCGGGCCGCCGCTGGAAGGCCGGCTCCCGGTCGAAGTGTTTTCCGGGGTCGCCGAGAACCTTATCCGCAATGCCGCTGAGAAGCATCTGCGCGAAACGGGCTTGAGGGCGCAGATAGCCCTGGTCGGCGCGAGCGATGGTTTCCGGCTCAGCTTCTGCGACGACGGTTCGCCCATGCCGGATGGAATCGCGTCCAGCCTGTTTCTCGGTCCGGTGTCATCGGAGAGCGGTTACGGGATCGGGCTCTATCACGCGGCGCGGTACGCCCAGGCCGCGGGTTACCGGTTGGAACTGGTCGAGAATCGCGCCGGTCGAGTCTGCTTCCAGCTCGGGCAGGCCAAATAGGCGATCAGCCTTCGCTTGCGTCCGCAGCGCCCTTGCGGCCGATCAGGCGATACACGGTCATGTTGCCCTTGCCCTTGAGATAGATGGTCTGCGGTTCGTGGAAGTCGAAGCTTCCCGCCAGCCGATGGTAGGTCGTGGTGTCGCACTGGATCATTCCGGGCACGCCTTCCGAGGTGATGCGGCTGGCGATGTTTACCGTATCGCCCCACAGGTCGTAGATGAACTTCTTCTTCCCCAGCACGCCGGCCACGATTGGTCCGGTGCCGATGCCGATGCGGATCTCCAGGTGCGCCGCATTGATCGCGAAGTCGCGGCGCAGCATGTCGCGCATGGCAATCGCCATGTCGGCAATCGCAGCGGCGTATTCGGGCAGGTTCTCGTTGAGGCCGCCGGCCACCATGTAGGCGTCGCCGATGGTCTTGATCTTCTCCAGGCCGTATTGCTCGGCCAGTTCGTCGAAGGCGGAGAAGATCCTGTTCAGCATCGCAAAAACCTGCGACGGCGACATGTTGGTCGCGATCTGGGTGAAGTTCACGATGTCGGCAAACATCACGGTGACGTCGGCAAAGCCGTCGGCGATGGTCTTGTTCGAACTCTTCAGGCGTTCCGCCACCGGCCCCGGCAGAATGTTGAGTAGCAGCCGCTCCGAGCGGTCCTGCTCGATCTTCACCTGCTTGTGCGCCTCTTCCAGGCTGAGTTGGACCTTGCGCTTCTCGGCGATCGAAAGTCGCAGCAGGGCGTAGATGATGCTGGAAACGGAAATGAAATTGAGCGCGAAAAAGAAGATCGTGGTTCGGATCGGGACGTTCGACCGCGGCATCACCACCGAGTCGGCGAGATAGAAATCGACGGCGCCCGAGAGGGCGGTCAGCGTGACCCAGGCAATGAACCAGCCCACGGATTGATTGACGCCGATGCAGAGGATGGCACCGACCGGCGCAAGCAGCGCCCAAAGCATCACGCCGCTGGTGGAGATGATGGTGCCGCCGGCCCACAGCGCGACAAACGGCAGGAACAGGAACAGGCCGAGTTGGCTGACGCGGAAGAAATCGAAATTCCGCGACTTGATGTAGAACAGCATGTTGCCGGCCAGCAGGATCTGGAAGGCGAAGGGCAGCGTTGCCGAGAACTGCGGGCCGAGGATCGAGTAAATCGTCACCCACAGCATGATGGCGACGCTGACCAGACCCGTCGCCAGCATCAGCAGCGACTTGTTCAGGCGCATCTCCTCGCTGTCGTCGGGCTCGATGCCGGCGTGGCGCAGCCTTTCGTAAAAGTGCGGCGCTGACGTGCTTGATTCGGGGGAGGTCATGAATCAGGTTCGTGCGGTGGGAATCGCGTCGGCATGTTGGGTTGGGCGAAGTGTCGCGGAATCGGCGGCAATGGTCAAGACTGATCGTCCGACGGTGGGCGATGCAGCGCCCGGGGCATGCCCTTTCACCCGTCGTCTTGCCCGGCGATCCGAATTGGTGTTGAATGCCGGCCCATGGCCGAGGCGAAAAAATACGAGATGGCGGTTGCCGTGGCGACCCAGTACGTGGCGGAGCAATCCGATCCCGCGATCGATCGCCACGTCTTTTCCTACACGATCACGATCAGCAACAGCGGCACCGTGCCGGCCCAGCTGATCTCGCGCCACTGGGTCATCACCGACGCGGATGGCCAGGTCCAGGAAGTGCGGGGCCTGGGGGTGGTCGGCCATCAGCCCCTGCTGGCGCCGGGCCAAAGCTTCGAATACACCAGCGGCTGCCAGCTGGCGACGCCGGTCGGCACGATGAAGGGCAGCTACCAGATGACGGCCGAGGACGGAACGCAGTTCGAGGCGCCGGTCGAGGAGTTCGTGCTGTCGATGCCGCGCGTGCTGCATTGAGCCTCAAGCACAGCTATACGCTGGCGGCCCCGTTCTACGATGCGCTGCTGACCGCGGCGACGCGCGGCGCGCGCAAGCGCAGCCTGACGCCGCTGGCCGACGCGGAACCCGGCAGGGTGCTGTTGATGGGGGTCGGCACCGGACTCGACCTGCCCCACCTGCCGCCCCGGCATCGCTACGTCGGACTCGACCTCACCGGCGCGATGCTCGCCCGCACGCGGCGCCGCGCGGCGGGGCTGCACTTCACGGCGTTGCGAGGCGATGTGCAGCGCCTGCCTTTCCGCGACGGCAGCTTCGACGTCGCCGTCCTGCACCTGATTCTCGCCGTGGTGCCGGCGCCGACCCGGTGCCTGGCCGAGGCCGCGCGCGTGCTCAAGCCGGGCGGGCAATTGCTGGTATTCGACAAGTTCCTCAAGCCGGGCGAGGGCGGCTGGAAACGCCTGCTGAATCCGTTGACGCGCCATGTCGCGACCCGGCTGGACGTGGTGTTCGAAGAGGTTCTCGACGCCGTAGACAGCCTGGAGGTGACTGCCGACGAAGCGGCCCTGGCTGCCGGCTGGTTCCGCCTGATCCGCCTGCGGAAGCTTACTTCCTGACCACGATCGGGATCGTCCGCCGCTGTGGCTTGCCGGGGAAGGTTGCAGCCAGCTGGCGCGTGCGTTCCTGCACCCGCCACCATGCCCGGAGGCCGAGCAGGACGCCGAGGACCAGGGCGTAGAGCAGCGGCCGGCTGACGTCGGCCTTGACCATCCAGGAATAGTGCAGGACCGCCAGCAGGCCGATGGCGTATACGCTGCGGTGCAGTTCCTGCCAGCGCCGGCCGCCCAGCCGGCGAATCGCGAAGGCGTTCGATGTCGCCGCGAGCGGTACCAGCAGCGCGAAGCCGACCATGCCGACGGTGATGAAGGGACGCTTGAGGATGTCCCCGGCGATTGCCGGCCAGTCGAAGAACTGGTCGAACCAGAGGTAGGTCGTCAGGTGCAGTGTTGCATAGAAGAACACGAACAGGCCCAGCATCCGGCGCAGGCGGCCCAGCCATGTCCATCCGGAATACCTGCGCAGGGGCGTCACCGCCAGCGTGATCAAAAGGAAGTTGAGCGCCCAGTCGCCGAGCCCGCGCGTCACCGCTTCGATCGGGTTGGCGCCCAGCGTGTCGGTCTGCGCCCCCCAGGCGTAGTACGCGAGGGGGAGGAGGCCGGCGAGGAACAACGGCGGCTTGATCAGGGCGGGGTTCAAAAGTATTTCCTCAAATCCATTCCGCTGTAGAGCTGGCCGACCTGGTCGGCGTAACCGTTGAACATCAGGGTTTTGCGCTTGAAGAAATCGCCGATGCGGCGTTCGTTGGCCTGGCTCCAGCGCCGGTGGTCCACCTCGGGGTTTACGTTCGAGTAGAAACCGTATTCGTCGGGCGAAGTCTTCATCCAGGTGGTGTGCGGCTCGTTGTCGGTGAAGCGGATCCGGACGATGGACTTGCCGCTCTTGAAGCCGTATTTCCACGGCACCACCAGGCGCATTGGCGCGCCGTTCTGGTTCGGCAGCACGTCGCCGTAGAGGCCGAGCGCCATGATCGTCAGGGGATGCATGGCTTCGTCCAGGCGCAGGCCTTCGGTATAGGGCCAGTCGAGTACCCGGCTTCTCAGCGTGGGCATGGTGTCGGCCTGGGCGGCGGTGATGAATTCGACGTATTTCGCGCTGCCCAGCGGCTCGACCTGCTTCAGCAGCGTGGACACCGGGAATCCGAGCCACGGGATCACCATGCTCCAGCCTTCGACGCAGCGCAGGCGGTAGATGCGCTCTTCCAGCGGCGCCAGTTTCAGGATGTCCTCGATGTCGAGGGTCTTCGGTTGCCTGACCAGGCCGTCGATGGTGACCGTCCACGGACGCAATCGCAGGGCCTGCGCGGCGCGCGCCGGATCGTCCTTGTCGAAGCCGAACTCGGTGAAGTTGTTGTAACCCGCCACGTGCTTGAGCGGCGTCAATGCTTCGCTGGTCGAATAGGCGCTGGGCCGCCCGGGGCCCAGCGCCGCGTGCGTGGTCGGCAGGACCGCCGCCAGGGCCGCCCCGGCGGACAGCCGCAGGAATTCCCTGCGGCGCTCGAACAACGGGCGCGGCGTGATGTCGGAAGGGGCGATGTCGTCGGGGCGGCGGATCAGCATTGGATTCTCGATTGCGGACAAGTGTAGCGCTTGGTCGCCGGCGGCATTGAAACCTTACGCCGTCGCCACCATGATTCGTTTGGAGGGCGTTCCGTGCGGAGGGTTCCCGGCGCGGATCGGCCGGCGCCGCCCGAAGGAGTTGACCGGCAACCTGCAGCGCCGCTAAAATATCCCGAGTTATTTACTCAACTATTTGGAGCATGTCATGGACATCAAGGAAAAGATCCACCAGACCGTCACCGGCAATCCGGTGGTGCTGTACATGAAGGGAACCCAGCAGGCGCCGCAATGCGGCTTTTCGGCGCGTGCCGTGCAGATCCTGCAGGCCTGCGGCGTCAACAGCTTCGTCACTGTTAACGTACTGGCGGATCCCGAGGTGCGCCAGGGCGTCAAGGACTATTCGAACTGGCCGACCGTGCCGCAGCTTTACATCAACGGCGAATTCGTCGGCGGCAGCGACATCATGACCGAGATGTACCAGTCGGGCGAACTGCAGAAGCAGCTCGAGCCGATCGTGCACGCCGCCTGAGTCATCGCTTCAGGTCGGCCAGCAGGTGGTCGATCATGCGCTGCGCCTGGCCCAGATAGGCGCGGCCGAACAGGTTGAAGTGATTCAGCACGTGGTAGAGGTTGTATAGCGGCTTGCGGGACTCGTAGCCGCGATCGGGCGGCCAGGCAGCGCGGTAGGCGGCAAAGAAGCTGGTGGGAAAGCCGCCGAAGAGCTCGGCCATGGCCAGATCCGTTTCGCGGTCGCCGTAATAGCAGGCCGGGTCGAAGATCGCCGGGCTTCCGTCGCTGCATCCGGCGGCGTTGCCCGACCAGAGGTCGCCATGCAGGAGGCTCGGCGGCGGCCGGTAGTCGATGAACAGGCCGCCGATGCGCTCGATGACGGCCTCTCCCCTGGCCACCAGCGCCTTGTCCATGCCGCGCTCCAGGGCCAGATCGAGTTGCGGCCGCAGGCGGCGCTCACCGAAGAAATGCGGCCAGCTCGGGTGCACTCGGTTGAATTGCGGCGTCGCGCCGATGAAGTTGTTCCCGCTCCAGCCATAGGCGTCGCCCGTGGTGCGATGCAATTGCGCCAGTGCCGTGCCGAGCCGGGCGCCTGTCGCCTGATCCAGCGCGGCCAGGTCGAGGTATTCGAGGACCAGGAAGGCCATGTCCCCGCTGGCGCCGGTGGCGACCACGGCTGGCGTCCGGACCGCGGCCGCGGCGGACAGTGCCTGCAAGCCCTGCGCTTCCGCCGCGAACATCGCCGCGGCGGCAAGGCCGTTGGACTTGACGAAATAGCGGCAGCACTCGCCGGAGATTTCCCAGGCCCGGTGGATCGAGCCGCCGCCGATCGGCCGCACCGCGGTCGGGACGAACGGACTTCCCTTGTGCTCGGCGATGGCTGCCGCGACGCTCCGGAGTCCGGCGCCGGATTCCGGGGTCAAAGCGAAGCCAGGCGGGCGTTGGCGTCCGCCAGGCGGCCGGCGATGACGTTGAGGAAGCCCTGGTAGAAGTGCATCCGGCAGACGTCGGACGCATGCTGCAGCGCCTGCGCCGAGATGGTGACGACGCGGGTGGCGGTCTGCGAAACGACGTCTGCGCCGCGGGTATGCTCGCCGCGGCGGATGATCGCCATCTCGCCGAAGCATTCGCCGGCGGCCAGGTTCCCCAGCGCGTGGCCAACCTTGGACACCGTCAGTTCGCCGTCGAGGAGGAAGGCAAAAAAGTCGCCGCGCTCGCCGTCCTTCATGATCACCGTGCCGGCCGCAACTTCATCCCAGTGCGAGAAGCGCACCACTTCCCACAGGTCGACGTCGGAGAACTCGCTGAAAAAAGGCAGGGCGCGCAGGGCCTCGAATTTCTCGCTGTCGGGGAAGGCCTGGCGCTGGGCCAGAATCTGCTTGTTGCGGAAGGATTGCGCGAGATCGTGGGAGAACTCCTCCCAGTTCTGGTAACGCGCGGAGATTTCCTTCTGCATGGCGCGGGCCACCACCGCGTCGAGGCTGGACGGCATGTCGGTGCGGAAGGTCGAGGGCGGCGGCGGGTCCGCGTTGCAGATCTGGTAGATCATCCCGTAGTTCGAACTCGACTGGAACGGCAGTCGCCCGGTCAGCAGCTGGTACATGACCACGCCCAGGGAATAGATGTCGGTCTGGTGGTTGAGCGGAATGTCGCGCACCTGCTGCGGCGACATGTAGGCCGGCGAGCCGACGCCCGAGACCTGGGTGCGCGACTGTTCGTCGCTGGTCATCATCGCCGCGCCGAAGTCGGAAATCTTGATGTCGCCGCCGCTGCGGGCCGCGTTGTCTTCCGGATCCACCAGCAGGATGTTCGCCGGCTTGATGTCGCGATGGGTGACGCCGGCGCGAAAGGCATAGTCCAGCGCCCGCGTGCACTTGAAGATGATCTCCACCAGGCGGTCCACCGGCAGCAGCGTGCTCGGGCTGCAGAACGGTTCCAGGGTGCCGCCCTTGACGTATTCCATCACGATGTAGCTCTGGTCCTCGGCGACAACCGCATCGTAGATCTGCACGATGTGCGGGTGCATGAGCTTCCCGGCCAGCGAAGCCTCCGTCATCAGCAGGTGACGGTAGAGACGGCCGCGCTCACGGTCGCGCAGCACTTCGGGAAATATCGCCTTGACCGCCACTTCGCGCTCGGCGAAGGGATCGAAGCCGAGATAGACGATCGAGGTGGCGCCCTCGCCGAGCTTTTTGCGAATCTCGTACTTGCCGATGCGCTCGGGGATCGCCATCCGTCGCCGTTCAGAGCCGCTTGCGGGATCGCTCGATGGCGGCGGCAACCTGCGCCGGTGCGGTTCCGCCGAGGTGATCGCGGGCGCCCAGCGATCCCGCCACGGTGAGCACGGCGAATGCGTCCTCATCCACCAGGGGCGAGAAGGAGCGCAGTTCGGCCAGGCTCAGGTCCGGCAGGTCGCAGCCGCGCGCCTCGCAGGCCCGCACGGCCCGCGCCACGGCTTCGTGTGCGTCGCGGAAGGGCAGGCCCTTTTTCACCAGGTAGTCGGCGAGGTCGGTCGCCGTGGCGTAGCCCTGGCGCAAGGCGGCCGCCATGGCTTCCGGCTTGACCCGTATGCCGGGGACCAGGTCGGCGAAGATGCGCAGGGTGTCGACCAGGGTGTCGGCCGTGTCGAACAGCGGCTCCTTGTCTTCCTGGTTGTCCTTGTTGTAGGCCAGCGGCTGGCCCTTCATCAGCGTGACCAGGCCGATCAGGTGGCCGACCACGCGGCCCGTCTTGCCGCGGGCGAGTTCGGGCACGTCGGGGTTCTTCTTCTGGGGCATGATCGAGGAGCCGGTGCAGAAGCGGTCCGCCAAGTCGATGAAGCCGACGCGAGGGCTCATCCAGAGGATCAGTTCCTCGGCGAAGCGCGAGACGTGGACCATCAGCAGCGATGCGGCGGCGCAGAATTCGATGGCGAAATCGCGGTCCGACACGGCATCCAGGGAGTTTTCGCAGACGGACTCGAAGCCGAGGTCGCGGGCCACGCTTTCACGGTCGATCGGGAAGGTGGTGCCGGCCAGCGCGGCGGCGCCCAGCGGCAGGCGATTGACGCGGCGGCGGCAGTCCGCGAAACGCTCGCGGTCGCGTCTCAGCATCTCGAAGTAGGCCAGCAGGTGGTGGCCGAACGTCACCGGTTGCGCCACCTGCAGGTGCGTGAAGCCGGGCAGCGGGGTGGCGACGTGAACCTCCGCGGTATCCAGCAGTGCCTGCTGCAGGTTGCGCAGCTGCGCGTCGATGTCGTCGATGGCGTCGCGCAGCCAGAGACGGATGTCGGTCGCCACCTGGTCGTTGCGCGAGCGGCCGGTGTGCAGCCGCTTGCCCGCATCGCCGACCAGGGCGGTGAGTCGCTTCTCGATGTTGAGATGTACGTCCTCGTCGTCCAGGTTCCAGTTGAACCGCCCCGTCTCGATCTCGGCGGTTATCTCCGCCATGCCGCGCTCGATCGATTCCAGGTCGGCGGCCGCGATGATGCGCTGGCGTGCGAGCATGCGGGCATGGGCGAGCGATGCGCGGATGTCCTGGCGCCACATGCGGCGATCGAAATCGACGGAAGCGGTGTAACGTTTCACCAGGTCGGAGACGGGCTCGGAAAAGCGGCCCGACCAGGCCGCCTGGTTTGCCGGTGATGCCGGAGTTTTTGGTTCTGTCATAATCGGGTTGCCATGCCGGTGGGCAATGCGTGCAGTAAAAGCACTGGAAAATCATAGGTGAAAGGCAATTGAGCCAAGCGCGAAGTATAAGGGGAAACCCCGCGCTGTCCGGTCTGCCGGACGTGCGCAAGCCCGGAACATGGCTGCAGGTGTTGCTGGCGGTTAACTGCGGAGCATTGTTTGCGGCGCTGGCCGCCAACCGCGAATGGCGGACGTTGTTCGCCGAATTTCTGGAACTGGCGATGCTGGTGGAGCCGGTGACCCTGGCCAGCCTGGCGCTGCTTGCGCTCGCCAGCGCCTGGTCGCTGCGCCTGCCGCGTTGGGCCGGCGCGCCGCTGGCGATCCTGCTGGTGCTCCTGGTGACGTCGGCCGTACGCGGCCTCCTCGCGGCAATGCATCTGGCGGCGCCCGACTCCGCCGGCATCGGCCGTACGCTGCTCTGGGCGGCCATCGGCGTCGGCCTGTTGCTGGCCTGGTTCACGGTCGCCGGACGGGCGCGGTCGCCGGCCCTCGCCGAGGCCCGGTTGCTGGCGCTCACCGCGCGAATCCGGCCGCACTTCCTGTTCAATGCCTTGAACGCCGTGCTCGGCGTGATGCGCTCCGATCCGCGTCGGGCGGAGACCGCGCTGGAGGAAATGGCCGACCTGTTCCGTGTCCTGATGCGCGAAAACGCCGACCTCGTGCCGTTGTCGGAGGAAATCCAGGTCGCGCGCCAGTACATCAACCTCGAACGCCTGCGCCTGGGCGAGCGCGTCCGTGTGGTCTGGGACATGACGGCGTGTCCGCCGGATCCCCTGGTGCCGCCGCTGATGCTGCAGCCGCTGCTGGAAAACGCCGTGTATCACGGCATCGAACCGGCCACCGAGCCGGGCGAGATCACGATCCGTTTCGAGCGCAACGATTCCCGCGTGAAGGTCGAGCTCTCCAATCCGATGGTCGGCAGCGACAGGCACACGCACGGCAACCAGATGGCGCTGAACAACATACGGGAGCGACTGATGCTGTTCTTCGACCTCGAGGCGACCATGACGACGCAGGTCGCCGCGGGACGATTCTGCGTGTCGATCGAATTTCCCTATCGCACGGTGGCGGAGCGATGAGCGAAGTCCTGCGCCTGATCCTGGTGGACGACGAGGCGCCGGCGCGAACGCGCCTGCGGGACCTGTTGGGCGACATCGCGGCCGAGGTGCCCAGCGTCGTCGTGGCCGAGGCGGCGGATGGCCGGGCGGCGCTGGACCTGGCGCAGACGGCCAGCGTCGACGTGGCGCTGATCGACATCCGCATGCCGGGGATGGATGGCGTCGAACTGGCCCGCCACCTGGCGCGGCTGCCGGCCGCACCCGCGGTGATCTTCGTCACGGCTTTCGACCAGTACGCCGTGCAGGCTTTCGAACTGGCCGCGCTCGACTACCTGGTCAAGCCGGTGCGTGCCGCGCGCCTGGCCGACGCGCTGAAAAAGGCCAGGCGCCGGGCGGACGATGCGGAGCGGCTCGAAAGGTCCGCGCTGTCGGTGCGGCAGAACCTGTCCTGCCTGGAGCGCGGACGCATCCTGCTGGTGCCGGTCGCGGAGATCCTGTACCTGAAGGCGGAGCAGAAATACGTCACCGCGCGCACCGCGGAACGCGAGTACCTGCTGGAGGAGTCGCTGGTTCACCTCGAGACGGAGTTCAGCCAGCGCTTCCTGCGCATCCATCGCAACTGTCTGGTGGCCCGCGGTGCGGTCAGCGGAGTCGAGCGCGCCGCCGACGAAGGTGATGCCGAGGCGCACTGGCAGGTGATCATCGAAGGCGCGGCGGAACGCCTGCCGGTCAGCCGCAGGCAGTGGCCGCAAGTGAAGTCCCTGCTCAAGCTGCACGGCCAATGAGCGGGCCGGGATCGGCGGCGGCCGGTCCTTACGTTGACGGCGGCACACGTGCCGCCTAACATCGCGCTTTCGCTTCAGCACTCGACATTTGCCGTGAACATCGCCAGTCTCTACGCACCCATCGACGCCGACATGCGGGCCGTCGACGCCGTGGTCAGGACGCGCCTGCATTCCGAGGTCGCGCTGGTGCGCCAGGTCGCCGAGTACATCATCTCCGCCGGGGGCAAGCGCATGCGCCCGGCCCTGGTGCTGCTTTCCGCCGGCGCCTGCGGCTACGCCGGCACCCGCCACCACGAACTGGCGGCGGTGGTCGAGTTCATCCACACGGCGACCCTGCTGCACGACGACGTGGTGGACGAGTCATCGCTGCGCCGCGGACGGGACACGGCCAACGCGGTATTCGGCAATCCCGCCAGCGTGCTGGTCGGCGACTTCCTGTATTCGCGCGCCTTCCAGATCATGGTCGGCGTCGGCAGCATGAGGGTCATGCAGGTGCTGGCCGATGCGACGAACATCATCGCCGAGGGCGAGGTCCTGCAACTGATGAACTGCCGCAACGCGGACATCCAGGTCGACGCCTACCTGCAGGTGATCCGCTACAAGACGGCCAAGCTGTTCGAGGCGGCCGGCCGCCTGGGGGCGATCCTGGGCGACGCCGCGTCCGATGTCGAGGAGGCCATGGCCGGCTACGGCACGCACATCGGCACGGCCTTCCAGCTGATCGACGACGTGCTCGACTACTCCGGCCAGGAAGCCGAGACGGGAAAGCATCTCGGCGACGACCTGGCGGAGGGCAAGCCGACCCTGCCCCTGATCCACGTCATCCAGAAGGGCAGTCCGCAGCAGGCCGCGCTGGTGCGGGCCGCCATCGAGAACGCCAGCAGCGAGAGCTTTGCCGACGTGCTGGCGGCGGTACGGTCCAGCGGCGCCCTCGATGCCGCACGCCGCCATGGAATCGAGGAGGCCGCAATGGCCAAGGCAGCACTTGCACCCTTGCCGGATTCAAAGTTCAAGGAAACGCTGCTACAATTGGCGGACTTTGCGGTGCAACGAAGTTTTTGACCGCCGCAATGTTTGCAAGGATGAGTTTCTGGGCAGATGTTTCCGGCCCGTTCCCGCAATGTCCTTCCTTGCCACCAAACTGCCATCGGGGCGTAGCTCAGCCTGGTAGAGTACTGCGTTCGGGACGCAGGAGTCGGAGGTTCGAATCCTCTCGCCCCGACCAATTCCTTGCGGAGGACTGAGGCCATGGCCAAGTTCCTCCTTTTCCTCGCCGTGATGGCCGTCGTGGTCTGGCTGGTTCGGGCATCGAACCGGCGCGGCAAGGCGCCGGAGTCCCCGGCCATGCCGGAAGCGATGGCGCAATGCGCGCATTGCGGGGTGCACTTCCCGCGCGCCGAGTCCGTCGGCGAAGGCGGGAGGGACTATTGCTGCGACGAACACCGCCGCCTCGGGGTCCGCTGACCATGGTGGCGCCGGCAGCGCAGGAAAACGACGCGATCGAATCGTTCTGGCGCTCGTTGCGCTTCTTCTCCATGTATCGCCTGTCGATTGCGCTGCTGTTCCTCGCGGCGGCAATGCTGTTCGGCGATTCGGTCAGCCTGGGCACCCAGGATCCGCCGCTGTTCGAACGCGTCGCCATCGTCTATCTGGTGCTGGCCGTGGGTTTTCTCGCGGTATCGCTGGTTCGGCCGCGCGGCTTCAACCTGCAACTGTCTGTGCAGGTCGCGATGGACATCGCGGCGCTGACCCTGATGATGTTCGCCAGCGGCGGGCAGAAGAGCGGGATCGCGATCCTGCTGCTGGTGGTGGTCGCCGGCGCGGGGCTGGTCGGCCAGGGCCGGATGACCCTGTTCTACGCGGCCCTGGCGTCGGTGGCGATGCTGCTCGAGGAAAGCTGGCGCGCATTGACGCTGGACGCGGATCCGGCCGACTTCGTCCGTACCGGCATCATCAGCATCGCCTTCTTTGCCACGGCCATCATCGCCCGGCTGCTGGCGCAGCGGGTGGTGGCCAACGAAACGCTGGCGCGGGAACGTGGCCGGGAACTCGACGAGCAGCTGCGGATCAGCCAGCGGATCATCAAGGACATGGAGGACGGCGTCCTGGTGGTCGATGGCGAAGGGCGGGTGCGCCTGCTCAATCCGCGAGCCGAATCGCTGCTGGGGGTGGCGGCAGCGGACGGATCCGAACTGGGGATGCTGTCGCGCGTGCTGGATGAGCGTTATCGGGCGTGGCGGGCGGAGGCGGCGGAGACCGTCGAGGTCCTGCGCCAGAACTCGGGAAGGATGCTGCGTGTGCGCTATCTGCCGTCCGCCGAGTCGGGAGGCAACGCGCTGATCTACCTCGAAGACATGGAGCGGGTGCAGTCGCAGGCGCAGCAACTCAAGCTGGCGGCGCTCGGACGGCTTACCGCCAACATGGCGCACGAGATCCGCAATCCGCTGGCCGCTATCAGCCATGCCGCCGAGCTGCTCGCCGAGGAGGACGTCGATCCATTGCGCCAGCGCCTGGCGCGCATCATCCACGACAATACCCGCCGCCTCAACCGGCTGGTCACCGAGGTCCTCGAACTCGGCCGCCGCGACCGCGCCCAGCCGGAGGCGCTGCAATGGCAGACCTTCCTTTCCGGATTCCTCGAAGAACTGGCGCTGCACGACGGGTCCGCCGCGCGGCGGGTGCTGGTGGGCACCGGCGACGTCGAATTGCGGTTCGACCGCGGCCACCTTTACCGCGTGCTCTGGAACCTGTTGGGGAATGCCCTGCGCCACGCCAGCCTGGCCGACGGCGCGGTGCGCCTCGAAGCGGTTCCCGCCGCGGCCGCGAATCGCGTCGAACTGCATGTGGTGGACGACGGCCCCGGGGTAGACGAGGCGCAGCGCAACCAGGTGTTCGAACCTTTCTTCACCACGCACGGGGCCGGCACCGGCCTCGGCCTGTACATCGCGCGGGAGTTGTGCGAGGCCAGCGGTGCGCGCCTGGAGCTTTTGGACGACGGACCGGGCGCCCATTTCCGCATTACCGCCGAGGGAGTGCCATGTCACTGAAGAACGAGCGCCGCGCACGCAATCGCGGCGAACCCAAGCGCGTACTGGTGGTCGACGACGAGGCCGATATCCGCGAATTGCTCGATCTCACCTTGGCCCGCATGGGCCTCCAGGCGGATTGTGCCGGTTCCCTGGCCGAGGCGCGGCGCATGCTCGCCAGCCAGAGCTACCAGTTGTGCCTGACCGACATGCGCCTGCCCGACGGGGAAGGGCTGGAACTGGTACGACACATCGCCGAGACTGCCGCCGACCTGCCGGTGGCGGTGATCACCGCGCACGGCAGCGCCGAGAATGCCGTCTCGGCGCTCAAGGCCGGGGCCTTCGACTACATTGCCAAGCCGGTGTCGCTCGAACAGTTGCGCGGCATGGTCAAGTCCGCGCTGGAGCTTCCGGGCGCCAGCCCCGCGGGAGACGGCGGCGACTTCGAACTGCTCGGCGGATCGGCCGCCATACAGCAGGTGCGCGACCTGATCGACCGGGTCGCGCGCAGCCAGGCGCCCGTGCACATCACCGGCGAATCCGGCAGCGGCAAGGAACTGGCGGCGCGCCTGATCCACACCCTCGGCGCCCGCCGTGACCGGGCCTTCGTCCCGGTGAATTGCGGGGCGATTCCGGAAAGCCTGATGGAAAGCGAATTCTTCGGCTACCGCAAGGGCGCGTTCACGGGGGCCAGCGACGACCGCGAGGGCTTTTTCCAGGTCGCCGATGGTGGCACGCTGTTCCTCGACGAAGTTGCGGAACTGCCGCTGACGATGCAGGTCAAGCTGCTGCGGGCGATCCAGGAAAAGCGCGTGCGCAAGGTCGGCGCGACGAGCGAGGAATCGGTCGATGTGCGCGTCATCTGCGCGACGCACCAGGACCTCAAGGCGCTGGTTGAGCAGGGCCGGTTCCGCCAGGACCTGTTCTACCGCCTCAACGTCATCGAATTGCGGATGCCGGCGCTGCGGGAGTGCCGCGATGACATTCCGATGCTGGCGCGGGAAATCCTCGACCGGCTGGCGCGCGCCGCCGATCTGCCGCCGCCGCTGCTGACGGAGCGGGCGCTGGGCGCGCTGCAGACGTATCCCTTTCCCGGCAACGTCCGCGAGCTCGAGAATGTGCTCGAACGCGCGCTGGCGCTGATGGCCGGCGACCGCATCGACGTCGAGGACCTGAATCTAGCGCCCTCGCAGGCGGGCGGCGCCAGTGCCGCCGCGGCGGGTTCCCTGCAGGACCATCTCGACCAGGTCGAGCGCCAGGCCATCCTCGACGCCCTGCGGCAATCGAACAACAACCGCACGGCCGCCGCCCGGCTGCTCGGCGTGACCTTCCGCTCCCTGCGCTACCGGATGGCGCGGCTGGGACTGAACGAATGACGCGGGCCGCGCGCGGATGGGACGACGT
>Ga0268298_10003485_pt1 | contig 16056 bp, 11 predicted proteins | sample WWTPWeurt_MetaG_FD_194462 | JGI IMG/M metagenome (GOLD analysis project Ga0268298, IMG submission 194462) | Activated sludge microbial communities from WWTP in Nijmegen, Gelderland, Netherland - WWTP Weurt | ecosystem: Engineered > WWTP > Aerobic digester > Activated sludge | place... | reverse complement strand
GCGAAGCTCCGATTTGCTGGGAAAAAGGCGGCGTTCGGGCTCGTGCTCGCGTGCCTCCTCATCCCCGCGCAGGTCACCTTCGTCCCCGTCTTCGCGATGCTCGGCGAGGTCGGCCTCGTCAACACGTTCCCCGCGCTGGTGCTCCCCTTCGCGGTGAGCGCGTTCGGCACGTTCCTCGTTCGCCAGGCGCTCTTGCAGGTCCCCGACGAGATCATCGAAGCGGCGCGCATGGACGGCGCGAGCGAGCTCACGATCGTCTACCGCATCCTCGCGCCGATGCTCCGCCCCACGCTCGCGGCGCTCTTCGTGTTCAGCTTTGTCTTTCACTACAACGACTACTTCTGGCCGCTCGTCATGACGACCGACGATCGCGTCCGCACGTTGCCGCTCGCGATCGCGCTCCTCCGCGAGCCGGGCGCCGGCGTTCGCTGGCACATCGTGATGGCGGGCAACGTGATCTTGAGCCTCCCCGTGCTCGCCGTCTTCGCGGCCGCGCAGCGCCACTTGCTGCGCGCCGTCACCGCGCGCTGAACGCTTTCTGTCGCGCGTCGCGTCCATCACAGCGCCTCGCTCGTCGCGTCCCCGCGGCGTCACGCCTTGACGGCGTACCGAGCGTGGATCTCCTCCGCCAGCCGCGCGAGCAGCGGCCCCCCGTCCGCTCGCAGGTGCAGCTCCAAGCCCGGGAGCAGCTCGATTCGCTCCCACGACTGCGCGGGATAGCGCGGCGTCGTCGCTGTTCCATCGTGGGCGCCGTCCGTCTTTTCCGGCTCGCGGGGCCTCTCGACACCGGGTTTTCCCATCGCGACGAGCTCCTCGTTCGTCGCTCTTCGAAGCCGCGCACGGATGTCTTCCAGGTGGAGCCCCTGCTCGCGCAGCGCCCGGATGGCGCGCAAGCCCAGGACGTGCTGCTCGGTGTAGACGCGCCCTGCCCCCCGCGAGAGCGGCGGCGGCACGAGCTTCTTCTCCACATAAAACCGCACCCTCCGGACCGGTACGCCGACGGCCTGCGCCACGTCCCGCACGTTGTAGGTCCCGACCTGCGCCGCTGCTTTGCTCATCGCTCTCCTCTTGCCACCCGCCGATCCCCCTCTCGCGATGGATTCGACACTGAAGGCTTTCGAATTGACCAGAAGTGGTCTCGATTCGACACAGAAGTCTTCCGAATTGACCAGAAGTGGTCTCGAATTCGACACAGAAGTCTTCCGAATTCACCAGAGGTGGTCTCGAATTGAACACTCAAGTCTTCCGAATTCACCAGCAATGGTCTCGAATTCGACACAGGAGTCTTCCGAATTCACCAGAAGTGGTGTCGGATCGACACTCCCGTGTCCCGGACTCACCAGAGCGGTGGCCGATTCGTCGCGAGGCCCCGTGCTACCTTCCGACAATGACGCAGGATCCCGCGGACAAGCCTGATCTCGACGCGGCGCTCGGCGCCCTGCCGCTCTTTCCGCTGCCACAGGCGGTGCTGTTCCCCGGCGCGGTGCTCCCGCTCCACGTGTTCGAGCCGCGCTACAAGGCGATGATCCGCGACTGCCTCGCCACCCATCGGGCGCTCGCCGTCGTGCAGATCACGAGCGCCGACGAGCTCGACGAGCACGGTCACCCCAAGATCGCAGGCGTGGCGGGCGCGGGCGTCATCGTCGATCACGCCGAGCTGCCCGAGGGGCGCTTCAACATCCTCGTGCGCGGCCGAGCGCGTGTCCGCCTCGAAGAAGCGCCGTTCGTGCCGCCCTACCGCGTGGCGAAGGCGACGGTGCTGCACACCGACGACATGCACGCGGCCGAGCGCGACGTGACGGCCTTGCTCGCGAACGCTTCGGCCTTCGCGGCCCTCGTGCGCGAGCGGGATCGCGACTTCGACTTCCGCCTCCCGCACGGCGCGCCCCCGGGCTTCCTCGCGGACATCTGCGCCCACCACCTGATCATCGACGCCTCCGAGCGGCAGGCGATCCTCGAGACCCTCGACCTCAACGCCCGCCTCCTCCGCGTCACCGAGGCCCTCGCGCTGCAGCGGCTCGCCCTCGGCAAACACGGCCACGATTTGAACTAGCTCGGGAGGCGGTCGCCCTGCGGACGTCGCACGCGCGGGGATGACGCAGCGTGGCAACCAGGTTACGGATCGAGCCATGACGATCGCATCGAATCCTCGGGCCATGGTCACCGGCGGAGGCGGGGGCATCGGCCGCGCCTTCTGTCTCGCGCTCGCCAAACGAGGCGGCCGCGTCCTCGTCGTCGACGTCAACACAGCGGGCGCCGAAGAGACAGCCGATCTCGTGCGCGCTCAGGGCGGGAGCGCCGCTGTCGTCACGTGCGACGTGTCGAACAGGGAGGCCGTGTTCGCGCTGCCGGACGTGATGAAGGAGAAGTTCGGCGGCGCCGACGTGATCTTCAACAACGCGGGCGTCGCCGTCGGCGGGCCCGTGGGCGAGATCCCCGTCGCCGACTGGGAGTGGCTCATGGGGATCAACATGTGGGGCGTGATCTACGGCTGCCTCGCGTTCCTCCCTGTCTTTCGCGCGCAAGGCAGCGGTCACATCCTCAACGTCGCGTCCGCCGCGGGCCTCATCGCGAGCCCGGGTCTCGCGCCGTACAACGTGTCCAAGTCGGCCGTCGTCGCGCTCTCCGAGAGCCTCAGCGTCGAGCTCGTCCCCGACGGGATCCACGTGAGCGTGCTGTGCCCGACGTTCATCAAGACGAACATCCACCTCGCGGGCCGCACGCACGGAAAGGGCAGCCACGAGGCCGGCGTGAAGGCGATGGAGCGCGCCAAGAAGACGCCCGACGACATCGCCGAGATCACGCTGCGCGACATGGATCGAAACAAGCTCTTCATCGTGCCGCACTCCGACGGGCTCTGGGCGTGGCGCGCGAGCCGCGCCGATCCGGAGGCCTTCTACAAGCGGCTCTTGCCCCCCATCTGGAAGAAGATCCGCGAGGCCACCGATCGCGGCGAGGTGCCGAGCGAGGGCGGGATCCTGTCGGATATCCTGGGGCGTCTCCGCAAGCGCGGCTGATCCCCCGAGCTGCACGTCACCGGACCCGCGCCGCTCGCCTTGCTCGGTCGCCCCGCGCACGCACGACGGCCTTTGCGATAACGTCCCCCCGATGGAAACGCCTCTCGACGCCGAGCGCCTCGCGGCCGCCAAGGGGCGGTTCGCCGCCTTCTTTCGGGAGCTCTCTACGGCGTTCGCCGAGCGCGAGGACGTGCTCGCGCAGATCGCGCTGTCGCTCCTCGCGCGCGAGCACGTGCTCTTCGCGGGGCCGCCGGGCACGGCGAAGAGCGCCCTCGTCGGCGCGGTGATCGGGCGCATCTTCGACGAGGAGACGGGCCGACCGAGCCTGTACGCGCGGCAGCTCACCGAGAGCACCGTGCAGACCGACGTCATCGGGCCGATCGACTTCAAGACGCTGATGGACACCGGCCGCACGGAGCACTTCACCGACGAGGGGCTCCTCGGCGCGGTGCACGCGTTCCTCGACGAGGTGTTCGACGGGCGCGACATGCTGCTGCGCTCGACGCTCAACCTGCTCCACGAGCGCGAGCTCAAGCAGGGCACGCAGATCACGCGCGGCCGGTTCGAGGTCGCGTTCATGACGACGAACCGCTACATCGCCGAGGTGCTGGAGAGCGCCCGGGAGACGCTCCTCGCGTTCGTCGATCGCGTGGCGTTCATCGGCTTCGTCCCGCGCGGGTTCGCCGATCCAGCGCGGCTCGCCGAGGTCCTTCGGAACGAGGTCGGAGGCGCCGGTCGCGCCCCGCTGGAGGCCTCGCTCAGCGTCCAGGATCTCGACGCTCTCCAGGCCGCGGTCGACGCGGTGCTCATCCCGTCGCCCGTCTGCGACGGCCTGGCGAAGCTGCTCGGGCTGCTCGAAGCCGAGCTGTTCGCCGCCGAGCGCGCCGATCCCGCCTTCGTCCCGACGCGCTACCTCTCCACGCGCACGGCCGTGCGATCGGGGAAGATCCTCCGGGCGATCTGCGTGTACGACAGCATCTTCCGGCGCCCTGAGCGGGAGCTCTACGTCGAGCCGGAGGATCTCCGCCTGCTGCGGCTTCACCTGTTGCTCTCGGGGCCCACGCCCGAGCAGGCGGCGGTGCTCCACGGCCGCGAGCGCGACCCTCGCGAGAAGCGTCAGCTCGCCATCCTCCGGGCCGAGCGCGAGGCGTTCGACCGCGCGTACGCGAAGCTCCCGGCGATCAAGATCCCTCCGGATTTCAAGGGGCCCACGCTCGGTCGTGCGCCCGCGCAGGCGCCGCCGAGATCGACGCCCTCCCCCGCGCCGAAGGCGGCGTCGCCGTCGCCGGGAGCTTCGTCCGCGCCCGCGCCGTCGGCCTCGCCGTCGTCGAGCCCGCCGCCGTCCGCTCCGCCTGAGGATGCGCCCTCCGCCGGGGATCAGCGAGAGTGGGCGAAGGGCGTCGCCGAGGCGATCGTGTCGAAGAAGCCCGCCGAGATCGCCCGCGCGCTGCGTGAGCTGGTCCCGCGGACGCGCGGCTCCGGGGACGAGGCCCTGCTCGCGGAGTCGATGTTCCGCGCGGCGCTGTCGGCGCTTCAGCGCGAGGCCGTGCATGCCCTGCTCGACGCGCGCACCGCGGACGACGCCGGCTCGCTCACGATCGCCCGCGACGTCGCCCTCCTCGCCGACGCGCTCGCGCTGGGTCCGTCGAGCGCGCAGGCCCTGGCCCGATGGGTGCGAGGTCACGCGCTGCTCCTCGTCGGCGCCGCGGCCCCCCGAGCCCTCGGTCTGGGCCACGCGAGCGCCGTGGGGTGGGCGTCCGATCGAGACACGGCGGCGCTCCTCGCGGAGGTGGACGCGCAGCTCCGGACGCTCGAGCAGCTCGACGATCAGAGGCACCGGCTCGTCGCCGCCGGGGTGGATCCTGCGCTGCGTCACGAGGCCGACGCCGCGTGGCGGAGGAGCCTTGATGGGATCACCTCCGAGGTGACGGCGCTCTCGGATGGAGCGCTCCGCGCCGCTGCGACAGCGACGCTCGAAGCGGGGCCGGGGCGCGCTCTCAGCGAGCTGCTCACCGACGTCGGGGCGGCGCTCTCCAAGCTCTTCGAGGTGGATCGCCGGGCGAACGCGGTGGGGCTGCGCACGTCGTTCGAGACGACCGTCGTGGGGCCCCGCCTCGCGCCGCTCCTGGAGCACACGTTCGGCCGGGTCGAGGCCCACGATCGCGCCGCCTATCTCGTGGAGGTGGATCGAGCGTGGACGTTGCTCTCCCGCGCGGGCCTCGCCGAGGCGATCCCGGCGGCGCATTGGCTCGCGTGGGCTTCGCGCGCTCTGCTCCGCGCGGACGCGCACGTCGCCGAAGGGCCTCTCCCTCCGCTGACGCTCGACGGATACCGCGCGCTCCGCGCGGCGGCCCCGCGCGTGCCGAGCGGCTACGTGCTCGCGGAGGTCGCGCTCCGCACGGCGCCCGCGACGCTCCCTACGCAGGCGAACGCGCCCGACGTGCCGATCACCTCCGAGCTGCTCGCGGGGCTCTCGCCGGATCTTCGGCGCGACGTCGGCGCCTCCGACGAGCGCCGGGTCGACCGCGTGATCGCGTTCCTCGAAGCCTATTGGGGAGCGCTCGACGGAGGCGCCGAGCCCTCGTCGCCCGACGCCGCGGCGGCCGAGCTGCGAAGGCTCGTCGCATCGCGGATCTTCGCGATTCTGCTCGACGAGGGCGCCCTGTCGCGGACGCTCCTGGAGATCGATCTCCTGCGCGATCTCTTCCCCGAGCGCTCCGCCGCTGCCTCCGAGCTCAAGGCGCGGCTGGAGGGCCTCGCCGAGCGCGCGCGCGCCCGGCTCGTCGCCCTCGCCCTGGCCCGCGGCGAAGCGTCCTGGAACGCGGCTCTCCGCAAGGCCGCCGGGGCCGGCGCCTCGACGTGAGCGACGACGACACCTCCGCGGCGACGGCTGCCTTCCGCGAGGCGGAGGCGCGCCTCGTCGCCCTCGGAGCGCGCATCGAGCGCCTCGCGATCAAGCCCGCCGAGCTGTCCGCGGCGCGGCCGTGGCTCCGCATCGCGAAGCCGTTCCTGCGGTTGTTCCGGGTGCGGCCCCACGTGCGTACCAAGGCGCTGCGCTCGCTCCTCGCGTCCCTCCACGAGCTGGACGCGGCCGCCGAAGAGCAGGGGACGGCGCGCGCGATCGAGGCTCGCAAGGGAGCCCTCCCGAAGGCCACGCGGGCGGCGCTCGACGAGCTGGAGGCCAGCATCGCCACGGCCGAGCGCGCCGCCATCGTCGACGGGCCCGGGGCGCACGGCCCGCTCGCCGGATGGCTCACTCGCTTGCACGAGGTGACGAGGCGCTCCTTGCTCGCCGCGAGCCCCTCCGGCGACCCGACGGCGCGCGAGGCCGCGCTGCAGCTCGACGCCGAGTGGGCGCTCACGCCGCTCACGATCCTTCCGGAGGGCAAGAAGAGCGCGGAGGATCGGGGGGACGGGAAGCCGGGCACATCGGCCGACTCCGCCGTCGCCGGAGCTGGGGACGACCGAGCGACGACGAGCGCGCCTGCGAGCCAGGACGCGCCGTGGGAAGACGATCCGCGCGTCGTCGAGATCGAGCTGGCCGCGATCGATCGCGTCCTCGACGCCGCCCGCAGCGAGACGCACTTCCTCGGCCGGCGCCGCCGATTGTTCGAGTCCGCGCGCAAGCTCCTGCTCGACGCCTCCGCGGCGCTCCCGCTGGATCCAGCGGCGGTCCATGGCCGCGCGCAGCACATCGCCGATCAGATCGTGCTCGCCAATCGATGGCAGGCCGCGGGCGTGTCGCCGGACGTGGCGCTCCCGTACCAGGCGGTGACAGCGATCGCCCGCGGCGAGCGAGAGCGGCTGTACGCCACGCTGAGCGCCGCCTTCTCGGTGGCGTGCTGCGACGGCGACGTGGCGCTCGCCACGCGCGCTCGGGAGGCGCTCTCGCGTATGGAGGGAGCCACCCAGGGCTCGTCCGCCGGTTCGCGCGACGCGTCCACGGCTCGGTCGGCGTCCGAGCTGCTCGGGGATCCGACGGTCGGCGCCATCCGGGACGCGTACGAATCAGCGCGCCGCGAGCTGGCCTTCGCGAAGCTCGCCCCGGGCCCCACCGGCGAGGACGCCGCCGAGATGGCGCAGCGGCAGGACCTCTGGGATCGTTACCTCCACGGCGACGCGGTCCTCGCGACGCTCTCCGCCGCGGTGTCGGCCGACGGGTGCTTCGAGGTCGGCGGGACGCTCGCGCCTGTGCGCGTCGAGGAGGAGACGCGTCGGGTCCGCGTGGTGTCCTATCCCACGCAGGATCTCCTCTTCGTCCCGACCGGCGACGCGACCGATCTGCCGAGCTCCGTGATCGAGGATCCGCGCGCCGTGATCCTGGCGCTCGCCGAGGGGCGCCTGCTCGCGCGCAAGTTCCGCAAGGTCGAGACCGTCCGCACCTCGCGCACGCGCCTCACGAGCGAGGCGCGCATCTACGTCCTCGACGCCTCCGACTCGATGCTCCTCGGGACCTCCGGCCGCGCCGCCGGCGCCCGCGCACGGATGCGCGACGCGATCCTCCTCGCCGAGCTCGCGACCCTCTATCGCCGCGCCACCGAAGGAGCCCGAGGCACGCGCGTGGTCCTCTTCTACAGGTACTTCACGAAGTCCCTCGGGGCCGTCGCCCGCGTCGCCACCGCCTCCGAGGCGATCGACGCGATGGCCCAGGTCGTCGCGACGCCCCGCCACGGCGGCACCGACATCGAGGCCGCGCTGCTCGCAAGCTTCGCCCAGATCCGGGAGGCGCGCGAAGGCGATCGGGACCTCGCGCGCGCTCAGATCGTCCTCGTCACCGACGGCGAGGCGGCTGTCGACGAGGCCGTGATCCTGGCCGCCCGCGAGAAGGAAGGGGACTTCCCGATCGGCGTCAGCGTGATCGCGCTCGGCGAGGAGAACCCGGTGCTCCGGAGGCTGGTCGCCCGCCAGCGAGCCCGCGGAGAGCCCGCGTTCTACCACTTCGTCTCCGACAGCGATCTCGCTGCGATCGTGTCCGGCCGCCGCGCTGGCGGGGCCCCCGTGCACGCGACGGATCGCCCCGGCGTGACCTCCGGAGATGCGACGCCCCCGTCCGTCGTCGAGCTCACGGGAGAGCTCCGCGCGCTCATCGACGAGATCGACGCCCTCGATCGCAAGCGAGCCGCCGACCGCGGAGGGGCTTCGTTTCCTTGGGATACGATGGGCACCGCCGACGCGGCCTCGCTCGCAGCGGTCGGCGTCACCCACGTCGAGACCGAAGCCGAGCGCGCGCGACGGGAGGCCGCGTGCAAGGACGAGCGCTCCCTCTCCGCCCGGTTCGACGCCTGGTTCCCCGAGCCTCGCGCCCCGCACGAGCCCGCGATCCCGACCGGCGATTTCTCTGCCGCGGCCGACGCCGACGCAGCGCTCGTGGTCCTGGCGACGCTCACCGATCTGCTCCGCGATCTTGGGGGCACCCCCGCCGAGCGCCGCGCAGATGCGATCGAGCTGCTGGAGCGCCTCCTGCCAGACGCTCGCCTCTCCCCCGCTCGCTACCGCGTCGTCGTCTTCGCGCCCGATCGTCGAATCGCTCGCGGGCTCGCCTCAGTCCGTGCGGCGGCCGCCGCGACGACGGCGAGCGACGATCGTGCGAGCGCGGCCTCGCCTAGCCGAACATCTCGACGGCGGAGCCGTTGATCGCGTCCGGCGCGTCGAGGGCCGTGTAGACGATGAGCCCCGCCACGTCGTCCGCTGTCATCTGGGGCTCGAACCCGCTCCCCACGAGCATGTCGGTGTCGACCGATCCGGGCAGCACCGCGATCGATTGCACGCCCTTGCCGCGGAGCTCTTCGGCGAGGCTCTTCGCGAGACCCACGAGCCCCCACTTGGAGGCCGCATACGACGCCGCCCCCGGTGAGCCGAGCGTCGAGGAGATGCTCGCCACGTGAACGAGGCGGCCGCGCTTCGCGTCGAGCATCGAGGGGAGGAACGCCCGCGACACAAGGAAGGGGCCGCGCAGGTTGGTCGCGATCACCTCGTCCCATTCGGCTGTCGATGTCGCGTCGACGGTCTTGCCGCGACGAACGATCCCGGCGTTGTTCACGACGATCCGCGGGGTGCCCATGAGCCGGAGCACGTCGCTCGCCATGCGCGCCACGTCGTCTTCGATCGCCACGTCGCACACGAAGCTCTGCGCGTCGGCTCCTGTGCGTCGAGCCGTCTCCGCGGCCTCTTCCAGCAGCTTCGCCGAGCGCCCCACGAGCGCCACACGGACGCCTCGCTTCGCGAACGCCACCGCGGTGGCCCTCCCGATCCCGCGGCTCGCCCCCGTGACGATCGCGAGGTCGGCCGGAGGCTCTTTCACGGTCGCCTCGCCATCGCGCGCAGCGACATCAGGAGCTCTTGCCTGTATCGATACTCGCCTTCGATCGCCATCGTCTCGACGACCGCTCCGGCTTTGCGCTCGCCGCGTCCGACGAGGCAGCCGTGCGTGAGGGAGAGGATGCACAGCGCGGCGTGAGGCTCCAGCTCGTGTCGGATCGCCTTCACGATCGACTCCCCTGTCTGCTCCTGGAGCGCGAGGCGATGCGCGTAGGCGTCGACGACCCTCGCGATCGTGCCGAGGCCCGCGAGCCTGCGGTTCGGGACATAGGCGACGGTGGCGGTGCCGTGCGCCGGCATCAGGTGGTGGGGGCAGATGGTGGTGACGGAGAGATCCCGGATGACCACCGGGCCGTGATCTCCGCGTCCCGCGTCTCCGGATCCATCGCGGAGGATCTCGAGAGGATTCACGCCGTATCCGTCGAGCAGCTCGTCCACCCATGCGTCGGCGACGCGCTGCCCTGTGCCGGCGAGCTCCCCGGTGGGCTCTTGACCGAGCGCTCGCAAGAACGCGTCGATCGCCTCCGCTGCTGCGACCTTGTCCATCTCGACGGGCGCTAGCCTACGAGATCACTCCTCGCTCCGGTACTTTTGTGGCCCCTCGCGGGCTTCGGTTCGCGCTCGCCACGGACGGCGCAGCGCCCTGGGGCTAGAAGCCTTCCATGAGGGACGAATCGGCGGCCTTGCGCTTCTCCGGCGCCGCGTTCGGCCGGGAGCCGCCCCATCCGGGCCCTTGCTTGTCGGACTTCGCGTCGATGTTGATCGGCGAGGAAGGGGCCGCCATCTTCGGCGCCGGGGCGGGCGCGGGGCTCGCGACGCCAGCCTTGCCTGCACCGCCGGGGGCCTGCGCGTTCGCCGCTGCCGTCGCAGGCGCTGTCGCAGCAGGGGCCGCCGCCGTCGCGGTCGCCATCGCGACGCTGTTCGTCTGCGGGGCGCTCTCGTTCAGCGCGTCCGTGGCCTTGTCTTTGTAACCGTCGCGCTGCGCGAGCACGCTGTAGAGCTCGCGCGCCTTGGCGGTGTCGCCCTTCTTTTTGTGGCAGCTCGCGGCGGCCCACATGGCGTCCGCGGCCTGCGAGGTGCCGCTGAACCGCACCGCGACGTCGTCGTATTTCGGCAGGGCCGCGTCGCAGCCGAGCGATCCTTCGGTGGCCTTTGCGTCCGCCAGAGCCGCTTGCGCATCGCCGCCCTTGGCGCTCTTCCCCGAGCCCTGGCCCTCCTCTTCCTTCTGCTCCTTGCCGTCGCCGCGAGCCGGGGCGATGTCCGCCGCAGCCGCCGTCGCCTGGAGGGAAGGGGACTCGACGCCCCCGACGACCGGAGCCGCCGCGGGCGCCTGCGCCGCTTGCGCGCCATCGTCTCGATCCGGCGAGGGCTCACCGCGCTCCGTGACGCGCACGGGACCGATCGAGGTCGTCCCGGGCTTCGCTCGAAGCAACAGGAGGCTCGAGCCGATGACGAGCACGAACACCGCCGCCATCGCGAGCTGCGGGCGCATCGCGTGGCTGCCTGCCCAGGCGAGCCCTCGCAAAGCTTTCTTGTGCCACGGTGTCTTTCGTTGGGCGGCGGAAGCGGCGAAGAGGATCCGGCTCTCGAGCTCCTCGCTCGGCTCCTCGATGGGCAGGATGGCCACCTCGCGGGTCGCACGGAGCGCCGAGAACGCGCTCGCGCAGCGCGAACATGTCTCCATGTGGCGCTTCATCGTCGCCATCGTGAGCTCGTCCAGCTCGTCGTAGATGGCGTCGATCACGTGCTGATCGAACTTCTCGCAGTCCATTCGAAACCCGGGGGCTCGTGTTTCAGCTCACAGACGTCCAAAACTAGCGCAAGGGCCTGTTCAGCGCAGCGCCCGCGCATAATCTTCGTACTCGGAAAGGGCTTGTTGGAGGCGCTCCAGCGCGTAGCGCATCCGACTCTTGACGGTGTTCTCGCTCACGCCAGTCATCTCCGCGATGTCCTTGAACGGCACGTGGCCGACCTCGCGGAGCAAGAACACCTCACGCTGCTCCTCGGGGAGGAGCTCGACGGCGCGCACGATCCGGATCTGCATCTCGTTCCCGATCGCGGCGCGGTCCACCTGTGCGCCCGGGCTCGCGTCCGCGATGCGCTCGCCCAGCGTCGGCCCGTCCTCGTCGGGCTTGGAGGGCTGGTCGAGCGAAGGGTGCTTGCGGAGCGACATCTTGCGTAAGTGGTCGATGCAGACGTTCCGCGCGATCGCGTAGGCCCACGTCGTGAAGCGGGCCTCGTGCTTGAAGTCAGCGGCGTTCTGGACGATCTTCACGAACACGTCCTGAACAAGGTCCTCCGCCACCTGCGGCACGCGGATCTGTCGAACGATGAAGTTGTAGAGCGGCGTCTTTTGTTTGCGGACGATCGCCGCGAACGCGGAGCGGTCCCCGCCTTGGAACCGCATCATGAGGACCTCGTCGGTCACCTCCTCGCGAACCGGCGCCATCGTTTCAGGCCCGCCGAACCGCAGTGGCAAAGGCAGCGTCCAGGAGCGACCGCGACCGTCGTCGCCGCTGTGGGGCGCACGGTGCCGCTATACGCACGGCTGCCCTGGAAGTTCTCACTCCGGGTGACGGCCAACCTGCGCTCCGCACGTCTCGTCGCTGCTCCTGGACCCCTGGACCGAGGGCTCCACAGGCCGCCACCTTAGCCGAAGTCGCAATCTGGTAGCACGAATGTCGCAGGACGAGCCGAAGGTCCTCATGACGTGGCCCGTTCTCGACGGGCGAAGCCACCATCCAACGTTGCGCCCTTGGTGGCCGCACAACTAGACTCACGCGCACCGGTGCGGTGTGCCGCCGTCCCTCCACTCCTTCCGAAAAAGGGGAGCTCGATGAGACTTTTTCAGGTGCTTGCTTGTTGCGTGCTGACGTTTGCGCTCTCGGTGGTCCCCGCCTTTGCGCAGCCTGCCCCCGGGGCCGGCGCCGCGCCGAAGGCGACCGCGGCCTCCACGGGAGCGCCGGCGGCTGGAGCGCCCGCCCCCAAGGCCGGCGCGGCTGCTGCCTCCGGTCAGCCCGCAGCAGCGCCTCCCGCTGCCTCGGGGCAACCCGTCGTCGGCGATCCCGCGACGGCTTCGCCCGGCGGGACAGCCGCTCCGACCGCTGGCTCTGCCGCCCCCGTCGCGACCGCGGCCGCTCCTCAGGGCCCCGCGATGGATGGCGCGACGTACGCGGTGAGGTTGCGCGATCTCGAGCAGCGCATCGATGACTTGAAGGAGCAGATCCGACGCAGCCACACGCGGCTCTCGCTCCTGTCGGACACGATCCTCTCCGGCGGCGGCGCGGGCTCCCGCGCGAGCATCCAGTTCAAGAACGAGCTGTCGAGCGCCTTCCGGATCACGCGCGTGCTCGTCGTCCTCGACGGCGCGGTCCAGTACAACAAGACCGATCAGTCCGGCAGCCTCTCCGAGCAGCCGGAGATCCCGATCTTCAACGGATCGATCCCGCCTGGCGATCACACGGTGCAGGTCCTCGTGAACCTCCAAGGCAACGGCTACGGCGTGTTCTCTTACCTCCGCGGCTACAAGTTCGAGGTCCGCTCGAGCCACTCGTTCACGGCCGTGGAAGGCAAGACCGTGCAGCTCCAGGTGCTCGCGTACGAGAAGGGGGGCGTCACCACGCCGCTCGAAGAGCGACCTGCCATTCGATACGCCGAGAAGATCGTGAGCGGGCTCGTCGACGGCACGCAGCCGGCTGCGGCCGCGCCCGTCCCCGGAGCTCCTGCGGCCGCGAAGTGACAGTGAGGAACGGCATGATGACGACAAAACGACGAGCACCGAGAGGGTCGCTCCTCGCAGGCGCATTCGCGGTCCTCGTGGCGATCACGAGCGCCGCGCCAGCCTCCGCGGTCGAGCCCGATCAGGCTTACGCAGCCGCTCAGCAACAGATCCAGACGGTGACGGGGGGCATCGCGTCCATCCAGGCCGCTGTCCAGAAGGCGAAGCAGCAGGAGCGGTCCGCCGAGCAGCGCATCGCGGACGCCGTGCTGTTGCTCGGGTCGAAGGACTACGTCCGCGCGGCGAGCCTCCTGAACGAGGTGGTCGAGAAGTACCCGAACCACCCGACGGCTTACCCCGACGCGCTCAACATGCTCGGCGAGGTCTACTTCCGCTCGAAGCAGTACCTCTCCGCGCGCCGCGTCTTCAAGCAGATCGTCGAGAAGGGCAACGAGGCGCGGTTCTCCCAGTACCAGGCCGGCGCGCTCGGTCGCCTCGTCGACATCGCGCTCCGCCTGAAGGAGCTCAAGGAGCTCGACGCCATCTTCGCGTCGATCGCCAAGGTGCCGACCGGCGCCGCGTCGAGCGCCCTCGCTTACGCGCGCGGCAAGGGTCTGTTCGCCAAGAACGACTTCGCGGGCGCCAAGGCCGCGCTCGCCACGGTCGACGTGCAGAGCGAGTACGGGCACCAGTCTCGCTACCTCGCCGCCCTCATCTCGATGAAGGAGGCGACGCCCCCCGCGAAGCCCCTCGCCGAAGGGGAGACGCCGCCGCCCGTGCCGCCCGCGCGCTACGCGGCGACGATCGATCTGTTCGTCAAGGTGACGCAGCTCCCGCCGGACACGGGCGACCACCGGCGCGTGATCGACATGGCGTGGCTCGCGATCGGGCGCCTCTTCTACGAGACCGACCAGTACCAGCAGGCCGTCAACGCCTACAACCACATCGACCGCAGCTCGACCGAGTTCGGGACCATGCTGTACGAGCTCGCGTGGGTGTACGTGAAGCTCGGCGACATCGAGCGCGCGCAGCGAGCGCTCGAGGTGCTCGCGATCGCCGAGCCCAACAGCACGAACATCGCCGACGGCTCCCTCCTCCGCGGCGACCTGATGCTCCGCGCCGGTCAGTTCGAGAACTCGCTCAAGGTCTACGAGAGCGTGCGCAACCGGTACGATCCGATGCGCGAGAAGGTCGAGGCCTTCCTCGGCTCCACGACCGACCCCGCCGTCTATTACGATCGCCTCTCTCAGGGGGAGCTCTCGGCGCTCGACAACCGCGGAGACCTCCCGGCCGTGGCCGTGCAGTGGGCCCGCGAGGAGGGCGACGGGCCCGCCGCGTTCGCCGTCATCGACGACATCTCGGAGTGCCGCGACCTCATCAAGCGATCCAACGAGCTCATCGAGCGGCTCAACGCGGTCCTCAACGCGCCGAACCGCGTCCGCGCGTTCCCCGAGCTCAAGGCGGGCGAGCAGCAGGCGCTCTCGCTCATGAACCGCGTGTCCTTCGCTCGCCTCACCATCGGGCAGACGCTGGACGAGATCAACTCGGACGCTCTCTCCGGAGAGATCGGCACCTGGCGCGCGAAGCGGCGGGCGCTCCAGAAGCGGCTCGGTCAGGTCCCCGTCACCGACGGCGACTTCCAGGAGCGCGAGAACCAGGCGCTCAAGCAGTGGAACGGCGTGTCGCAGGCGCTCCAGAGGTTGAACCTCCAGGTGGACACGCTCCAGGCGACGATCAACGGTCTTCGCCGCGTGCTCCGCGAGGGCTCGCAGTCGGGCACCGTGCGCGATCCGGCGAGCGTGACCCGCTTCGAGCAGGAGCTGGCACAGAACGAGCGGGACCTCGCGCTCTACCGCGCGCAGATGGATGCGCTCCGCAAGATGATCACCGCGGGCAAGCTGCAGGTGGGCTTCGGGGATCAGCGGTTCGTCGAGGACAACGAGGTCCGCAAGGCGTACCGCGAGGCGCTGGGCAAGGAGGTCGAGCTCGCCGCGGCGGGCGCGGGCGGTCCGGCCCTGTCCGATTTTGCCAAGAAGTCGGTGGGCTTGCTCAAGCAGGCGAACGACGCGGACGACAAGCTGGACATCGCGTTCGGCGAGCTCGAGCGCGAGGTGCAGAAGCGGGCGCAAGAGCTGACGGACATCGTGACCCGCGAGACGCGGAACATGGTGACCTACTCGGTCAAGCTGGAGGCTCTCGACAAAGAGGCCCGCGGCGTCGTGGGCGAGGTCGCGAAGCGCAACTTCGGTCTCGTCCGCGATCGTTTGAAGAACATCGTCCTCCGCGCGGATGTCGGTGTCACCGAGGAAGCCTGGGAAGTGCGTGAAGAGCAGATGACCCGCGTCCGCAGCCTGCGCGCCGAGAAGGCCCGCGAAAAGAAGCTCCTCGACGACGAGCTCAACGAGGTCCTCGACGACAGCGGCGAGGGTGACGACGAGGAGAAGAAGCAATGACCCGCGAGCCCAGCCGCCCGCGCCACCTGTCCCCGGGGAGCCGCGAATGGCCCCAATCCTCGGCGCGCCCGACGCGATCGCGGCGCATCGTCACGGCGTCCAGCTTCGCGCTCATCCTCGGCGTCACAGGCGCGGCGCTCTCCCAGCCTGCCCCGACGGCCGCGCCTCCGCCCACGGCCCCCGCTGGCGCCGTGACAGCCCCCGGCGCGATCCCGCCCTCCGGCTCCGCGTCCGCGACGCCCACGGCACCTCCGGGAGGCACCGGCGCGCCATCCGCCGCGCCTTCGGCGGCCCCCGCCGCGCCTTCTGCAGCCCCCAAGGCCTCGGGCCACGGGTTGCCTCCTCCGTCGCCGGATCAGCTCGCGGCGCTGGCGGAGATGCAGAAGGAAGCGGACGCCTACGAGAAGGCGGCGCGCGACTACCGGTCCACGATCACGCGCATCGTCCAGCACCACTACGAGGATCGCAAACGCCGCATCCTCACGGCGCTCGACGCCGAGATCACCACCGAGAGCAAGGTGCTCGCGGACGCTCGCGAGGAGGCGATCAA
>Ga0268298_10003484_pt1 | contig 16057 bp, 10 predicted proteins | sample WWTPWeurt_MetaG_FD_194462 | JGI IMG/M metagenome (GOLD analysis project Ga0268298, IMG submission 194462) | Activated sludge microbial communities from WWTP in Nijmegen, Gelderland, Netherland - WWTP Weurt | ecosystem: Engineered > WWTP > Aerobic digester > Activated sludge | place... | reverse complement strand
AAAACCGGCCTGACCTGCGCGCAGGGAACGCACAATCTCTTTCAATTGCGACTCAAGGTCCGTATTCCCACTATTGATGATTGCTTTATGAAGGGGATGCATTCTAAGATCTGGGGCATCCTGCTTTGTCGGAACAAGACCGTCCGTATAGAGATAAAGGCGATCCCCTGCCTGCAGCTCCGTGCGAAAGAAACGCGCCTGAATTGGATCCACTACCCCGAGCATTGGTCCGCTGCTGAGCATTTGAATCGTTTCACCATTCCTGGAAAGAATCGGCGGGGGATGTCCGGCAGACGCTAGAGTAGCGCTCCTCCGGTCAGGGGCAACGATGAGATATTGCGCCGTGACTGGACTTCCCGCAGATCCGCTTACAAGCGCCGCATTCAAGTTTTGAAGAAGCGCTGCCGGAGTTTCGCACTCGGGAGCGAAAAGAGAAAATGCCAGCTTCACCATGGATGCAAGCATGGCCGCAGAAACGCCGTGACCACAAATATCCGCAATGAAGACGCCGAACCGCCCGTCCTCATATACATGGAAGTCATACAGGTCACCACCCACCGCATCCATTGGTTGATAGAACGCGGCGATCCGCGCACCGGGCAGCGCGGGAAGCGCTGCAGGCAAAAGGGACGTCTGGATTCTCCGGGCCATCTCTAGATCTCGCTGCAGGCGAGTTTCATTCGCCTTGAGGTGGAGCAGGTTTCTGACAATGGCCAGAATCTCAGATTCATCGAATGGTTTGGAAAGAAAATTATCCGCTCCAATCGAGTGAGCTTCTTTTCGAGTCTCCGCGTCCGCTCTGGCTGTCATCAGGACAACAGGTAGAGTTCGGAGCCGCGCATCACCGCGAACCCGTCCGATGAGTTCTGCGCCAGAGAGTTCCGGAAGCATAAGGTCCACCAGAAGAAGATCCGCACTATTTTCTATAAGCAACTGCCAACCGCGAGCACCATCGGAGGCGGCAAGAACATCATAGCCCGAACGCGACAGAAGACGAGTGACGTACGCACGCATGTCCGCATGATCTTCCACAACAATCACTCGCGGACCAATGGCAGATAACGTTCCCGATACGTCTTCGTCACCGCCTGGAATCATTTCCACATCTATATCAACCGCACTCGCACCCGCGGCCGGCAAAACCTCAGAAGAAGCAGGTAACCAGAAGGAGAAGGTAGACCCCTTCCCGGGTTCACTTTCCACCCCCACGGTGCCTCCGTGGAGACTGATCAATTCGCGCACAAGAGAGAGACCAAGCCCTGTTCCAGCCTGTCCGCCCTGTGAATTGATTTCTACATGACCGAACCTTGAAAACAGACCCGGCAGGCGATGCGAAGCGATACCTCGGCCAGTATCAGAAACGCGAAACACAACCCCGTCCCCCTGAGCTGCCACCTGCACGTGAACCGCTCCTCCAGCGGGCGTGAAGCGAACTGCATTCGAAAGATAATTGTAGACACAACGTTCGATTTTGTCTGGATCCGCCGCAATGCGAAGATCGTGCGCAGTGACGTCTAACGTGAGTGCAATATTTCTGGCATTCGTGTAAGGATAAAACGCATCACAAATCGATTTGATAAAAGGACCGGGTTCGATGGAACGAAGATCCAATTCCATCCGACCTGCTACGATCCTCTGAAGATCGAGGAGTTGATTTACGAGACGCAACAGACGACGCGTGTTTTTGAAAATCATGCGGCGAGTGTCGGATTCGATGGGTTCGTTGCGCCTCTCTGCATCAGAGACCGGTCCATAGATCAGCGTGAGCGGTGTGCGCAGCTCATGAGAGATATTCTGAAAAAATGTTGTCTTCGCCCGATCTGCTTTCCGCAATTCTTCGGAAGCTTGAACCAGCTGCTCCGTTTGTCTTACGACTTCCGCTTCCAAATTTGCTGAAAGCGCTTCCAGTCGGGCCCGGCCTTCGCGAATAGATCGAACCATCCGGTTAAAAGAACGAGCAACAATTCCCAATTCATCTGCCGTCAAAACATCCACGCGAGTTTGATAGCGGCCCGCATTGACATCCCGCACGCCGGCCAAAATCAAACGCAGTGGAAATGCAACTCCGTAGTAAAAGAAAAAGGGAAAAACAACAAGGAATAGCAAAGCCGCGCCGATCATGATCTTCACTAGCGTCTTCATGTGCTCGTGCATGGACTGGCGGAAAAGAACGTATGGAAAATCGAGAACCAGAGAACTTCCGCCCCTGCGAACGCAGAACTGCCAGGTGTATGTGGAAATATCATTCACGTCACTTGCAAAAAAAGTTCTGTTTACCTGCGGCCACGTGCCGCATGAGTCTTCAGTTCCCTCGTGCGTGCGAATATTCTTGAAACCGAACCCCTCTGCAAGACTCGAATCGCTGCGCACAAGTTCAACTCTGCGCATAAGTTCTGCCTCAAAAGCTCCTCGATGATTTTCAAACGTTACGCGATATACGAGGGCCAGAATCAATAGGACTGTCACAAGAGAAATGCCCACAAGTTTTGCCATAAAAGTGGAAGGCTGGGGTGAATAGTTGAGATAAATTACGCTGTACAGAAAAAGCTGGATCGCATTTGCACCGCTGAGCACGAATTGAAACTTTTCAAAGCTGATGATTTGCGCGGTATACAGAAGATAAGAAAATGTAAACAGGAACTGAGTTGCAATTGCCGCAGTAAAAGCACGTGCAGCCTGTCTTTCCCAGAGCAGACGGCCGGAAGGACCGTGACTCCCACGTCGCAATTTGCGAAGAGCAACAAATAGAATCCACAGAAAGGATGCGGTGTGCCAGAAACCCATGGGTCTGGCAGACCCCGGAGTTTGAAATTCATGAAAGAGAGTGACGTCATTGTAGCGGACGGGCAAGCTCCACGTAGTCGAAACGTAGTAGAGATACCCGACCAGGCCCATGGCGACAAACACACCCACTGCGATGCGCGCTTCCCGGTCATAACTGTTGCGCGGAAAACTGTACACAAATGCAAGAAGCGCTGCATTCGAAAAACACGTATAAAGCGCGATGAGATAGGACGCAGGACGAGCGACGCTGGCGACAAAAAGAGAACTGCGAAGCAGGAATCCCACGGACAACGTTGCCGTGATGATAAAATATATAAGCAATAACCTTGTGTGGCGTGTTTTCGCAGGAAGGAATGCGAGATAGATCACGAGCGCGAGGACAAAGATCGTGGCAGACAGATAACTCGTCGCATAATAGGAAAAGAGGAGCATCTCAAAGCCAGAACATCAGAGAGCAGCCAGAATACAATCCGATTGCCTTTCAGGGCGCGTCCGTGATCCTCAGATTCCACTGCAGAGTTCGCGCTCCAGTGGGAGCTCGCACAGAACTACTCCCGTTGGAAAATCCAATATTGAGAAACTCCGCATCTGTCTGTGTAAGATTGCCGCTCATTGTACGCGATCCTTCTGGAATTGTTCCTCTCAATGTGATGAGCTGATCCGGGGAGCCAAATCCGCGCAAATTCGCATAATCCAGTGGACCGGGTTTGCACATAGGATCGAGCGGATGCCAGGGTCCAATGTCTTGAAAGAACTCATTGAGAGGAAAGCGGATTGTGTAATTTCCGCCTTCATCTACCTGGACCTGAAAGTCCGAAATAGCCAGATTCTGTTTTCCTGAATCCTTCACCGTCCAGATATAGTTGGACGTGCGGTTCTTGCACCTCATGTCTGCGTAGCCCCAGTCAAGCTTGTAACTCGCTGCCACAGTACCGTTTTCGCGGAAGAAGACCTCGAGCTCTTCGCTGCCCTTCAACTCATGCGCCGGGCCTGCACCCTGGCGCGGAAAAGCGAACTTCCCGCGAATCGTTCCCGCTAAACGAAACGGTTGATGGTGTGTCACGGTAAGAGTTGCCTCTCTCTTCTGACCAAACAGTTTTTTCATGAGATTGACGGCCGGGTCGATGGCCAGTTGCGGACCAACCCCGGAACGAACCGCATTGATGAGATTCTGAATGAGATTTGCATCGCTCTTATCCAATTGCGCCACGACAGAAACGCTCTCTCGCTTTTGCAGCCCTGCGTTGTGGGCCTGCTGGCTTTCAGTTGCAGGCCGAACGATCATTGTGGCAAACGCTGTATTGCCGCTTAACGTTAGATCGCTTCCGAGCGGAGCGTGATAGTTAAATCTACTTTCTCCATCCATAATTTCCGCATACGTAGGAAAGCCCGCTACTCCGAACCAGTAAACCCGAAAACCGCCGGCGGCGCGACGCATCGCTTCCGTAGTATCAGGAACAGTAATCCCGAGAAGACGGGCACAATCCAGGGCCGCATTGTCACGGTTGGTCAATCTCTGATTAAGTGTAACAGAAGCTTTGAAAGACGCACGGACATTGGTTTGAGATCCTACATTGTAGTGTTGCTCTGCCGGAATGGGATTCAAAGCAAAATCGTACTTCACCCCCATTACTTTGTCCATTAGACCCGTCATCTTTGCGTACTTCAACACCGAAGAACTATTGCGAAGAAATGCACCTGCAGCCGGGTCGCTGTTATCCCCTACAAACTTGAAAAAACTTTGAAATGGAACGTCAGCCGCAGATCGAATCGCGATTCGCAACGGAGTATTGAAGTCTCCCGTGCGATCGAGAAGATCCGAGCAAACGTTTTGACCTCGCTGACCCGGCAAATCGCGTTCCACGGGATACGATTGCGTGGGTCTCGCAGTGCGCATCAGAGCGGAAAGAAGCAATTGAACCTCAAGCAGACTCAATCCGAACTGGTTACCCGGAATCCGCGAATTTGTAATATCGCGTCCCCGGTACGATCGCTGGGCCATGGCATCGAGAAAAAGCGGAACAAAACTATGAACGTTGTTTGGATCCTGACGTGCGGCTCGCACTGCCATTAGAATGCTCAAACGAAACACAGTGCCAGGAGGAATAGGAGGATCCGTTGGAAAAACAGATTCTGGTGCGTTCACGCTCTCCCCGAGTTCTGCGAGAGTCATGCGAAACAGTCCGTCCTTTCTGCCCTTCGCATCCGCGAGTAGGATTTCAATTTCGCTTTCATCCAGATAGATGGGCATGTCCGGCAAACGCGCACCGAGCACTACAGTCCCGCTATTGCGCGTGGACATCCCGGCCCATGCGAACGCTTCGCGAATGGCGGCGCGCGATTGTTCCTCGTTTGTGCCTGAGAGAATAGTCGCGGCAATTCGATTTGCTGCATCCTGGGCGCTCTCCTGGGCCTGCGAATGTAGAGCATGCGTTTCGAACAACCCAATAGAAAAACAGGACAGAAGAACAAAGGACACCCACTTCAACATGAGTGAATGTTCTTGTTCTTGCGAATCGAAAATCAAGTGGAAACGAATCAAGAGCTCAGACTGTTCAGTATGATCTTTGTCATTTTACAGGCTGAATCATCGCAGTGTCATTGCTGCGATGAAGAGGATCCGTGTTCTGGCAGAGTGAATCCGCCATCGCGAAATAGATAAATGCATACGCGCACCACTTCGCCGTCATATCGAGTGCCGATTCCTGATTCAATCTCACCGAGGGCATGTTCTACCCCAAGCCCCGGTCTGTAAGGTCTATGCGAAATCATGGACTCCACAACGTCCGCGACGGCAAGGATTCTGCTTTCCAGACGGATGTCTCCGTTTCTGGTCCCGTGCGGATATCCGGTGCCATCCACTCGTTCGTGATGCTGCAATACAATTTCTGCCACATGGTCAGGAAGATCTGAATCTTTGAGAATATCAAAACCAACTTCTGGATGCGTGCGAATCAGCCCCATTTCATGCGAATTGAGCTTGCCCGGTTTGTTTAAGATTTCAACAGGAACCGCAATCTTCCCAATGTCGTGGACGATGCCAGCCAGATGAACTGCGTGCAAAGACTTCTCACCAATCCGCATCCGTGTTCCAATAGCTGTGGCAAGATGTGCCACGCGACGCTCATGACCCGCTGTATACGGATCACGTATCTCACTCATTCGCACGAGTGCGCGAAGAATCCCTTTTTCCGGCGTCGGCACCCGGCGAATATGTCGCACAAGGGTTCCTTGTCGATGGAAATACTGTCCAGGGTTGATGAATCATTTTTGCAGGGCGAAAAAAACAATACTTTGAGATCAGTTCTCATAAGATCTTCATAGAGTGGAATGCGGCGCGCGATTTGAAGTAGACAACTTCGACGAGAACATTCAGAAAGAAGAAGAAACGTGCGGATCGCTCGTCCACGAGGCAACTCGATTGTGACAATCTAGCTGCCAACCTATGACCGTGACTACACTCTTCGAAACTTCGCTCAACCAGAGCCCTGCTGCGGTCATGATCGTGGATATCCACGGAAATATTCAGTATGTAAATGCAGCCTTCAGTCGCCTGTGCGGCTATTCAAGCGAGGAAGTCATCGGAAAGAACCCACGATTCTTGAAATCTGGGGATATGCCAAAAGGAGTATATCAAAAACTCTGGGAGACACTTCTCGCAGGGTCCACGTGGACCGGAGAATTCCACAATCGAAGAAAAGACGGAACCACTTACTGGGAGTCTGCGTCTGTCACACCGGTTCGCGATGACAGCGGAAGCATCACTCATTTCATCGCATTCAAGAACGAGATCACCAAACACAGCGAAGACGATTCGCGCGAAGCCGCAAATCGATTGCGCATGACCTTCAACACAATGTCGGAAGGAGTTGCCCTGAACGAAATCATCTTCGATGACCACGGAGATATGATAGACTATCGCATCATAGATGTGAACGCTGCTTTCTACAATACTGCTGACTTCACCGGCAAAAGTGTAATTGGCAATACTGCCACAGCATTGTACGGAATGTCCACTGAATCCATCCGAGCCTTCTGGCAAAGTCACAAATCGGCAACGACAGTTTCACACACAGAGATGGTGAGCCCCCTCCATCAAAGACACTTCCTGATTTCTGTTTCTCCGTTTGCTGGAAATCGTTTTGTTACCTCTTTCCTGGACATTACTGAAAGAAAACGAATTGAAGCAGAACATACACGCGCACTCGAGCTACTGAGAACCATTGCTGACAATGTTCCAGCTATGATCGCCTACTGGACCCGGGATCTCAGGTGTGCCTTCGCAAATAGGGCATACGAAGGCTGGTTTGGCAGAAAACCCGACGAAATGATTGGCTCGTCCCTGGACCAGATCCTGGGCCCGGAATTGTATGCGAAAAACAAGCCCTACGTTGAAAGAGCGCTGGCGGGTGAACCACAGCAATTTGAACGTACACTCATCAAGCCGAATGGCGAAATCGGTTATACCTGGGCCCAGTATGTTCCACACGTACACGACGGCGAAGTGCAGGGAATGATTGTCTTGATTTCGGATATCACTGAACCCAGAAAAGCGGAAAGCCGTAAGAGAGAACTAGAAGCCGAACTCGTTCAGGCGCGAAAGCTGGAAAGCCTTGGAACTCTGGCAGGTGGCGTCGCGCACGACTTCAACAATATCCTGGGGATCATTCTGGGACATGCATCTCTTTTGAAGATGAGCGTGAAAGAACCAGAGCTGACGGAGAGACTGAGCACGATTGAAAATGCGGCCATGAGGGGTGGCGCGCTGGTAAATCAGCTTCTTACATTCGCACGCAAAAGCGAAACAAGTCTGTCTCTAGTATCTGTGAATGATACGGTGCGCGAAACCGTGAAACTACTGAGTGCAACCTTCCCACGCAATATAGAGATATCGGTTCAACTTTCCGAAAACCTTCCTTCTGTAATGGGGAACGCGACACAAATCCAGCAGGCGCTCATGAACCTCTGCACGAATGCGCGCGATGCAATGCCGGACGGAGGCAACCTGACCATTTCGGCGAAGATTGCGGACCCTTCTATCATTGCCGCTGAATTTCCGAAAGCTCACTTCTCTGATTTTCTTTTGATAGAAGTGAAAGACACAGGCGTGGGCATGGATACAGAAACAAAGAGAAGGATCTTTGAACCGTTCTTCACCACGAAAGGACCCGGACGTGGAACCGGTCTGGGATTGTCAGTCGCATATTCCATCCTGAAAGAGCATCGTGGACTGTTTGTAGTCGACAGTGAGCCAGGACAGGGTTCGACATTTCGCATTTACCTGCCAATTGAAAGCAATACAACGACCGCGACCGGATTGACAATAGAAACGGACAGATCCGGGAAAGACACAATTCTCATCATTGAAGATGAACAGATGCTGCGCGCGTCTCTGGAAGAAACTCTCGTAACGCAAGGATACAAGGTCTTCACCGCAGTGAACGGGGAACAAGGAGTCGAAGTATTCCAGCAGCATAAGGACGACATTACAGTGGTCATCTGCGACCTGGGCCTGCCGGGGCTCTCGGGCCATGAAGTGATCAAGAAGATTCATGCGAATCGGCCAGGCACTCGTATCATTGCGACGAGCGGGTTTATGGATTCGGAGGCGTTGCAGAAACTAAACCAATCCGGAAATCCGCATATCCTGCACAAACCGTATCGACTTGCTGAATTGATCTCTGCCGTGCGATCAGAGGTCAACGGCATTTGACCCGTACAGACATGCCGGAAATTTACAAATTCCCGTCTGGCTTCACTTTGATCACAACCATGTCGCTTACACCCGCGAAGGCGTTGACGGGTGTCTTGCCTTGCAGGGAAGCAATCGTTGCCGCGGAAAAGCCCGACACGATGAACCCTCCATCTGATGTTGGAGTGAGCCCGGAGAGTGCCTGATCATTCCCTGCCCCGCCGAGATGAGTGTACCACGTGAGAGATCCTGTGTCTGTATAGCGGGCCAGAAGGAAATCGTCACCGGCGGTGTACGGGTTATTAGGCGAACGGCCTTGAAGACTCGGAACCGATGCGGCCACGAAACCACTTACGAGCACGCTGCTGTCACTGTAGACTGCTACTGATCCGGATTGGTCACTCGCGGCCGCTGTTCCAATGAAATTGAACCAGGATACATTCCCGGCCGGCGTGAGGCGTACGACCATATGATCAAAGTTGCCCGCGTATGCGGCCCCGGGAGTCACACCCTGCATGGACGCCACAGCGGCGTTCGCGCGACCAGTCACTGCGGCGCCCAGATCTGGCATCACAGCAACACCCGTAGGAATGTCCGTACCCGCACCACCCAGAAATGTATACCAGCTGACAGCTCCGCTCGCGGAGAGTTTAATAATCATGTAATCATCTGCGCCCACATACGCGTTGTTAGGTGTTTTCCCCTGCAGAGTGGCCACATTTGCAGAAGCGTTGCCCGCAATCAAAAGCGAGCCGTCCGGCGCAGATGCCACGGCAGTGCCTGCGTCCGTGCCCGCGCTACCAAAGAACGTGTACCAGGACAACGCCCCGGTAGAGGAAAGCTTCATAACGAGAACATCCGTCAAACTGTTGTAACCATTCAATGGCGTTTGTCCGCCCAGAGAGGCGATGTTTGTATCTCCGCTGCCATTGATCACAAGGCCCCCATCTATCGTAACGGCCGCGCTGGTGGGCGTTTCGATCCCGGGACCACCGAGAAATGTATACCAAACTACATTCCCAAATTGATCGAACTTGATTGCGAGTATGTCTGTACTGGCGGAATAAGCGTTGAGAGGTGTTTTCCCTTGAAGCGATGCGATATTCGCAGTGACCGATCCGACTGCAAAAAAGCCCCCGTCCAGCGTCTGAGTCAGCGCAGTCAACTGATCTGTTCCACCCGCGCTGCCGACAAACGTGTACCAGTAAACATTGCCGGCTGTATCTAACCTAACAATGACAAAGTCGTCCGCACCGGTGTACGCATTCAAGGGAGTAACGCCCTGAAGCAGTGGAATGTTGCCGCTTGCAATTCCGCCAACCAGGATACTGGTGTCTGAAATTGCGCACACGGCGCGCGCCTGATCTCCAAAACCCGCGCTTCCCAGGAACGTGTAAAACGAGCGCGAAGTTCCTCCCTGGTACTGACATGGATTGGTCAGTGGTCTGTAGAAGGCAAGACCCAGCCAGGGGTGGCAAATTATGTCAAGATCGTAGCAGCTCGAATCGTACCTGCATCCGGCGAGTATTGCCGCTACAAACACAGCTAATGCGTAACGTATGCGCATCTAACTATTTTAGTCTCCAGGTCCAGGCAGTCAAATTGTCTTTATAACGCCCGGGAGCTCAGGATTCCATTTCGGGCATAAGAAAAATCATAGGAAGCTGCAAAAACCTGCTAGCCCACTATCAGAAAAGATCGTCCATGCGATGCAGCGCCGCGAGGATCGGGCAATTCGTAGTAATTGACCCCGGGAGCGATTTTTTTTTCCTGCACATAATGCCAAATGGTACCAAAAGAAAGCGTAGTATTTCGCCAGCCCTGGACAAATTGATCGGACAGATGGAAGACTTGTCTACAGACGCTGTAGACGCTGAAGTTTGTAAACGATTCAGACTGCTTCTAGAAACAAACGAAATCAACGTAAACGCGGACGTGCTCAAGAAATTCACAGCGAACCCTCAGGATACGGATCTGTCCGTTTTTGGAGACGACATTCGCCCGTTTCTCCGCCATTTTCGCTTCATGCACAAACGCCAGCTCCCCTGATCGTCAAAAAAAGGCTTTTCGTCCGCTCAAATCGAATCAAATTGAACGTATGCCAGATACAGCCGTACGCAGTGTAAATAACCAGCAGGAGCTCCTGCAACAAATCGACGAAATCACTCGGGCCATCTGTCAGATCTTTCATGATGTGCCAGACGAGTACCTGTATAGCGCCGCGAATCCAGATGGATGGACCGTTGAAAAAAACATGAAGCACATTGCGAGCACCAATCGTTTGATGAGTCGCTGGATCAAAGCGCCGCGCTTCCTGCTCACGCTTCGCGGCAAGCCAAAGACAAATCTGCGCATAGAAGACATCTCTGCCACAAACCGGCCAAACATCCGTGACTACGGATCCTACGAAAAACAGGGAGCAGTCCCGGTTGGCCGCAAAGCTGAACTCATCCAAGAAATTGAAACATCCGCAGAAACTCTAAAAGCAGCGGTGAGAAAAAGAAGTGAAGAAGAACTGGGCAAATTGTCCGGACTCTGGGGCGGAATGCCACTTGGCATCTTCGCGCAATTTGCGCTCAAACACGGCCTGCATCATGCTTCTGTAGTCAAAGCACGCATGCACGGCTAACACATAACGCAGGCCTGCGCTTGAGACACTGGAGTCTTAGCGAACTCGACGCGAACGATCTCGTAAGAATGTTTCTATCTTCTGATAGATTCCTCCGAATGCGCCGTTAGAAAGAACCAGGACCACGGACCCCTCTTTGCCCACCTTGAATGTGGATGTGAAGCGTGTCAGCAGGTGATCCGGGTCACGCCCAAACTCTTTTGTCTTCACCTTCAAACCCGCTAAGATTTTTTTCACATCCAGGCGATCTTTCACGCCCACTTTCTTCTTATTGTGAATTTCGCAGATGTAGACTGCGTCTGCGCGCTTGAAAGCGGCGCCGTACTCTTTCTGAAACACATTGCGATGAGAAGTCGCACTGCGCGGCTCAAAGAGCACAGAAACAGATCTATCCGGATATGTTTGCCGAACGGCATCGATTGTTTCAGACACCGCGGTTGGATGATGCGCAAAATCTTCAATAAAAGTAACCGGCACTCCGTCTATGTTTGCCTCCAGACGAATCTGCTGGCGTCGCATCACCCCCGGAAAAGAGGCGACTGCGTCACGAATTTGCTTCGGGGATACACCCAGTGCGAGGGCTATGCGAGAGGCTGCCAGTGCGTTTCGAGCGTTGTAATCGCCCATCAATCTGTTGCCGCGTATGTCCCCGATTCCATCGAGAGACAGTGTTTCTGCGCGCCGGTGAAAACCGAACACTCCCTTCTTTGATTGATTCGCGATCCATTCAATGGGCGAATAACGGTAGTCCGTAAGCACGTCACGAACGCCGTCCGACATCTGATTGGCAACCACCAGACCGTTCGACGGGATCATCCGCAATAGGCGTCGAAATGGAAGTGCGTATTCCTCGTAGTTGCGAAAGATATCAGCATGGTCAAATTCAACCGCACCCAGTATCAGGTATCGCGGACGATAGTGCAGAAACTTTGAACCCTTGTCAAAAAAAGCAGAATCATACTCGTCCCCTTCGATGACGAATATGTCTGACTCGGGGAGAGCAAACCCATCGTGCCCGTCCGCTCTTACTCCACCTGCAAACAAACCGGCTTTGATCCCTGCCTGAGACAGAATGTAGTGAGTCAGGAATGTTGTAGTTGTTTTGCCGTGCGTGCCGGCCGCGACAATGACGCGCCTTCCCTTCAGGAAAAATTCATACAACGCTTGCGGCAGACTCATATACGGAATGCCGCCATTCAGAATTTCTTCCACCTCAGGATTCCCGCGAGAAATAACGTTCCCGATGATGCAGAGATCCATTCCTTTGACGTTCGCCGAATCAAAGTTATGCGCTTCAATTTTCCATTCCTTTAAGCGCTCGGACATGGGCGGATACAAATCGCGATCTGAACCTGTCACATCGTGACCGATATACTTCAACATCGCGGCCAGATTTCCCATGGCCACTCCGCCGACTCCGGTTATGTGAATCTTCATAGTTACCCGTGGATGAGACGGTTCAAAATTCCCAGGCTTTGAAGCACGTTGCGAATGGCAAGGAGAGCGAGAACGGGAGTCATCAAGAATAGAAATGCACCTGCAAGTCTAAAGAGCACCCGGTCAAACGAAAGAGACCAGATTTCCATGGCAGCGCGAATGCAGGCGACGATGGAAAACATTCCAAAAGCAAGAGTCAGTAGAATTCCAAGCAGCGGGTGAACGAAATAGAAAATGCCGGCAGAGCAGGCGGGCAAAGTCAAATACAGAAGTGCATTCTTTCCACGAGGCTCTTCCATCGAAGGCCCCCTTTCATAGATGGCAATCCGTTCGAGAACCGCTGCAAGCGCGACGAAGAAGATAGGCAGAACAAAAGGAAGAATCAGCCTCATAGAATAGGAGAAATGGCCGCCGCGAATCCAGGGCAACGGTGCAAGTGCGGCAAAAAGCGGAGCGTGAATGCACAAAAGCAGATGATTCTTTAAGAAATAATAGCGTGAAGGCTCAGCAGGCCGGCCGAGAAAATCTCTCAACCCGGCCTGCCAGTCCGAAAAGATCATGCGAAGATCTGAGAGAACGGTCATCAACCTACCAGCTTGCTCACTGCCTGGCTGACTGCGTTGTAATCTGGCTCGCCACCGATATCCGGCACGAGTTCTGTATATTGCACTGTGTCGTTTTTATCTACTACGAACACTGCGCGCGCAGACAATCCCTTTAGCCCGCCTTCTGTGATGAAGGTTCCGTAAGCGTGCGAAAAGGCGTGGTCGCGAAACTGCGAACCAGTCACTACATTGCTCAACCCTTCTGTGGAACAGAATCTCTTCATCGCAAACGGCAGATCTCCAGATACTACGAGAACCACTGTGTCCTTCATTGAACCGAGTTTCTGATTGAACTCACGGGTTTCTTTCTGACATACGGGTGTGTCTAGAGATGGAAGCGCGACAATCACTTTGACTTTGCCAGCGAAAGACTCAAGGCCAACTTCTGAAAGATCGTCTTTAACGACCTTGAAGCCGGGAGCTTTTTCGCCTGGCCGGGGGAGATTACCATCCAGCTGGATTGTATTCCCTCGATGTGTAACAGAAGCCATGCTACCCTCCTAAATTTTTTTTTGATAGTATTCCCAAAAAGGCCCTGGATTATCCAGTCTTTTTATGAACGATTGGTGTTCGGGCATTGCAGCAAAGAATCTGAAGCGGCGCTCGGAACTGGTCGCAACCGTGGGCCAGCATTCGTTCACCTGGGCCAGGCGCATCCATGCGCTCTCTAGAAGGCCCGGCGGGGTAGCTGAAGTCATCATTCTCAATTGCTCATTGTTGAAAAATCGTTCCGCAAAGTCGCCCATCATAGCATTTGCGCACAAAAAGATTCACGACGCATTCACCGCAGTCGAGCTTCTTGTTTCGCGCGAAATTCCCATGCCCGCGCAAACCGTGATTGCTCAGGGCGGATTGTTCAGCGGCATGTATGTCTACAGAGATTGGGTTCCCGACTTTCTAAAATTCCAGCCACTTCGGTTTTTCTCGGAAACATTTGCGCGCATTCTTGGAAACAAGATGAATCGACTTTTTCGCGATATGAATTGTCATCCGGTGTTCAGACGATTCAGAGATGTTCCCTCACGCAAGGTATACGAAAGCTCGCGGTTTTCAGGGCGAGCCATCAGCGGAATGACGTACGGCGAATTCCTGGAATACACGAGGAAAGAAACACAACAGTCGATTAGCGCAGTCGAACGCGACATTCGAGAACTCAACAAGTCTCTGATCATTTTTCCGGAAGGCAAATACCAGCACAGCGGTGCTGTCGCAAAACTGAACGGATTTCTGATGAACGTGGCCACAGAGTCCGGCCATCCCATCGCGGCTATATCTCAATCCTATGATGAACTCTGTCCGGACTCCAAAAGAAGAATCGATGCATTACTCACTGTTTCCTGGATAGAACCAGGAGAAACTAGAGTTGCTCTCAGCAAGAAGACAGCGGCCGCACTTCAAACCGGAACCGCAATTGTGGCAAGTCAGTTAATCGCATGGCTTCTGCTTCAAGCCAACAGAGAAAACAAGAAAGAAGGAATCACAGGGTCTCCTGCGGCTCCGGATGCAGTCAACCACCTCAGACTAGAATTTCTTCGCATGTGCGAAGAAGCGAAAAGATCTGGTGTTCCAATGGACCCACGATTGCACGACCGCGGATTCGCGGAGGACCGTTTTGCCAGATTCATGCGCGCAAACGGAGACTACGTGTACGAAATCGATTCGAAAATAGTTATTAACCAGAAAAAGTTAAGATCTTTTAGTAAATCAGAACGCACCGTAAACAATCTCGAGTGGAATAAAAACAATATCATTCATCTGGAAGGGCAACTGTCCGCCTGGTTTGCGTCCTCGGAAACATCAAAAGATCTCTAAGCGGATTACCTCATCGACTACGTGCCCGTATTTCAAGATCAGGACGCGAAGAAGTCTGAAATGTTAAACTTTCGTTGCTTGACCAGAGAAACTCTCCCATGATAGCAGATTCAGGGCCAAAAAATGGGAAGCAAACCTTTAGCAATTCTAATCATCAGCGACGATCGTGCATTCATTGAGGACTCGGCGGGAGTTTTCATGAACCTTGCGGGAGCAGGTCACGCGCAGGTTCAGTGCGATTTTGAAAATACTCAGCTCGATATCGGAAGAATGGCGTGGCTTACAGATAGTCCAGTGTATAGAAATGCTCAAATTGTAGCCCAGAGTTTTCTACTCGCGCATACGACCCCGCCCATTCTGGTCTTCCAGGCATCAACGTTCCAGGAAGCTGTCACGCGCATCACTGCAAAACACCGCGAAAGCGAATTCGCTCTCGGAATGATCGTCCTCGACGAAACCACAGTCGGAGATCTATCGTATGAAAGGACCGGGCTTATCCAGGCATTTGACGATTTCTACAGTCAGCTGGGCACTGCAGGTGTTGAATGGATCCGCTCTTCGTATTCAATCATCGCGTACACGGCAGCGTTTCCATTTTTAAGCGGCGGCGCCTACCTTCCCCCTCTTCGCTACCTGTACAGAGTGCGGCCACAGGACACATCTCTCCTGCGAGCTGATCTGCTCTGTTGCTTCATGGATTTTTATGAGCTCACATTCCTGAACACGCGCGCGCGCAGGGGAGAAAAGAATCGCGACAACGTCACACTGGCCCTTGAGCTTGTGGCTTTTCTAAATAACAGATCGCAACCACGCGAATGGGACTGCTATTACTACACCGGGTCTATTGTATCTTCACTCATCGAGACAATAGAGAAAGCTCTCTACCAGCAAAACCAGTTCTGCTTTATGGGTCCTAACGAACACAGCCTTGCCTGCGGAGCTATGGCAAACTGGAAACTCTACGCGCGACCCTTCCTCATCGTTGTGACGAGTGCCATGGCTGACGAATTCAAAGGCACCCTCGCAAATCTGCGCGAAGCCAGAGCGAAAGGCTTCATTGTAGTCGCTGAAAATCGTGAAGACGCATGGTTTCCTTTC
>Ga0268298_10003483_pt1 | contig 16061 bp, 11 predicted proteins | sample WWTPWeurt_MetaG_FD_194462 | JGI IMG/M metagenome (GOLD analysis project Ga0268298, IMG submission 194462) | Activated sludge microbial communities from WWTP in Nijmegen, Gelderland, Netherland - WWTP Weurt | ecosystem: Engineered > WWTP > Aerobic digester > Activated sludge | place... | reverse complement strand
TCGCGCACCAGCCCGAAGTTCTGGTTGTAGACGGTGATCGCCACCTTCTCGCGCTGCTTCGCCGACGACTTCTGCTCCTTGGCCGGCCCCGTGTCGTGTTTCGCCGTCTCCGGCCCCTTGCCGCCGCAGGCAGTGACGAGCAAGAGACCGGCGAGCCAGGCGCCGTGACGCGACGGCGCGGATGTTCCGTGGTTCATCGAGCGGGTCCTATCGGTGCGCTGAAGAGACGCACGAGAGCGAGAAAGGATCGAAAGAAAAGGGATGGCACCGCGGCGAGAACGCGCGGGGCGGGCGGGAGCTTACAGACCTCGGTCAAAGGCCGGCAAGCGGGCCGGAGAGAGGCTGAAATCCGGCCGCTGACCCGTTCCATCGCCGGCGATTCCGCCGTACGAGCGCAACGTGAGCCCCTACCGCGAGCGGGTGGAACGTCGGGCGCCGGCGGAGGAGCCCAAGGCCGGGTTCGTGTCGGACATGGTCCGGCAGTTCGCCGATCCGTACGCGTTCTTGCGCGAGCTCGTGCAAAACAGCATGGATGCAGGCAGCCCCAGCGTCGAAGTGGACATCATCCACGAGAGCGAAGGGGAAACGCGCACGAGGGTGTCCGACACCGGGTCGGGGATGACCCCGGACGTCATCGAGGGGGCGCTGCTCACGTTGTTCTCGTCGTCCAAAGAAGGCGACACGAGCAAGATCGGCAAATATGGCGTGGGCTTCATTTCCGTCCTCGCCCTCTCCCCCGACGTCGTCGTGGTGGACACCTGGCGGGACGGCGGGGCGTGGCGGGCCACCATCGCGCGAGACCACTCGTACGTGCTCGAGGAGCTCCCGCCGAGGTCGGGCTCGGGCACCAGCGTGAGCCTGCTGCTCCACAGGAGCGGAGCGGAGCTCGAACAGCACGTGGCAAAGGTCCGGGAGGCCCTCGTGCGCTGGTGTCGCCACGCACGAGTCCCGATCTGGCTCTCGCACACGGACTACGAGAATCCTCAAACGTCGTTCCGCACGCGTGTCGACGCGCCGCTCGCCATCCACGCCCCGGTCGCCATCAGCGACCTCGAAGGTGAGGACACCATCGTGCTCGGTCCGGGCGACGGCGCCGACCTCCTGCCCCTGCCGAACGACCTGCCGGAGCACGAGAATCGGACACCCTTCCTCGGGCTCTACAACCGAGGGCTGACGCTCTACGAATCGTCCAGCGAGCGCCTGCCAGGGCTCGAGCGGATGCGGGTGAAGATCTCGAGCCCGCGCCTCAAGCACACGCTGACTCGAGACAACGTGCGGCGCGAAGGCGACTTCGACGAGCTGATCGCGCGAGCGCAGAAGCTGGCTGCGCGCGCATTGCCCCGTGCGCTGAGTGATGCACTGCGGGCGTCGGCGCTGGCGCTGCACCAGGGCGAGGACCCGAAGGCCTACCTCGCCGTGGCGCAGGCTGCGCGCGCCGGCGCGGTCGAGCTCGAACCGGACGCACTCTGGTTTCCTCTGGCCGATCCCATCGACCGCTACGGCGCGGCCACCTTGGCCACCATCCAGAAACGCACGCCGTGGCGCGCGCCCGTCCTGACCGTGGCTGAGCGCGATGCTCTCAGCCAGGCGTTCGCCGAACAGGGTCGCCCCGTCGTGCTCGCCGCCCACGCCGACATCGTGCGTCACTTGGCCTCGCGGCTCGGCGAATCGAAGCGCTGCGAGTCGATTCACGAGCACCACTTGTTGGTTTCGGAACTGGGCACGGCCGACCTCACGAGCAGCGACCGCGCGCTGCTCGACGAGCTCTCACGGGTCCTCGCCGTGGCAGGCGCACCCGTGGAGCGAGTCACGCTCGCGCGAGCACTTGGCGCACGAGCGGACCGCTTGGTGCTGTGCAGGGAGCTCACCCATGGGATCGTGCACGTGGACGACGCCGCCCGCGCCGCACAACGTTGGGGAAGCGGCAGCGTGCTCTACCTCGACACCCGGCGCGAAGCGGTGCGCGCGGCACGCGATGCTGCGGGCAAAAAGTCACGCGCAGCGGCTCACTTGCTCGCGCGTCTCCTGCTCCTCGAGCGTAGCGGCCCTCTGAAGCCCAAGCAGAACGACGCGCTCCTCGCCGACTACGCACGAGGCCCCGCGTGACCGAGCGGCGCGTTCTCAGCCGTGGGGCCATCCGCGTCGACGCGCGTCGTGCGGCAGAGAAGCTACGCGAACACCTGCTGGTGGACCTCCACGGATACACTCTGGAGGTCGCCCGTGCGAGCATCGCGCTCGGCGCCACGACGCTCGACGTGCGCTGGGACTCCGACGACGTACAACTCGTGTTCGATGGACGTTGCATCGCGCCGGAACGTTTGCCTCGCCTCTTCGACTTCGCGCTCTCGGACGACGCCGACGAATCGGCGCGGGCGCTCCGCCCGCTCGCGCTCGGCTTGAACGCGGCGTTGGGGCTCGGGGTGTCATTCATCGACGTGTACAGCTGGAACCCCGCCGGGAGCCGCAAGGTGCGCCTCGACGCGGAGCTCTTCGCCGACGGTGACGCTGGCTCGAGCGGCCTCGAGGCCGTGGAAGCACGACCCCCGTTCGTGCCGTTCCCCGAGGGGACCTTCATCCACGTGCACGTCAAGCTCTCGCTCGGTGTGCTCCGGCGCGCGATCTCGAGCGAGCGCCCCACGGAGGTATCGCGCTTGCTCGATCACATCGAAGACGCGCCGCTGGTACTGAAGCTCGCGGGCGCGGTCGTGGAGCGTGCGCCGCGGGACAGGGTGCTGGCGCGAGTGCCGTTCCTGTTGCCGGGTGCGAGCCGAGCCGTGGTCGAACTACTCCCGCTCGGGTCTTCGCCACGCATCGAGGTCCTCGAGCACGGGATCCGGCTGTTGACGTTGCCCTGGCTGCCACTCCGAGGCCTGGAATCGGCCGGCGATCTCGCGCTGCCGTTCCGCGTCCGCGTGGACGCACCCGTGCTGCCCACCAATGCCTCCCGCTCGGCGCTGCTCGAAGACGCGCCTCTCTGCCGCGAGCTCGGTCCCGCTGCCAACGAGGCCTTCAAGAAGTGCCTGGCGGCGTTGATCGCCCGAGTCACGGGGGAAGCTCCCGTCGAGGGCGTCGAGCTCGTCGCCGGCGAGCCGGAGCTCGTCGACGCACTCGAAACGCTGGCGTGTCTAGCGGCCCACGCCAGCGGCCAGGGTGGACAGCTCGCTGGCGAGGTGCGAGCGATTCTCGACGTGCCGCTGCTCGAGCGCGCCACTGGCGGCCGCTTGCCATTGAGCGGGCTCTTGGCGCTCGGCAAGGTCGACGTTTGGACCGGTGACCAGCCGCTCGAGCCCGAGCTCGCGCCCTGGCTCTCGGACGTGGTGTGGCTGCGCGGGCGGCGGGTCGAACGGGCGTTGCAGGGGCTCGTGCGCAAGAACGCCGCCGACCTCTCGAAGCGCGCGCGGCGCGGCGCAGCGCGCCGGGCTCGCTTCCTCGCCCACGCCCCGCGAGCGCCCCGAGTGCCGCCCGCCGTGCCGGCGGTGTTGCGGCAGCAGTTTCATCACGAGAGCGGGCCGAGTGGTGGCCTTCACGGCGAGGTCGCGCTCCTGGCTCCGGGCTCGCCCAGCTTGCTCCGGGTGTTCGTCGAGGACCGGATGCTAGAAGCGCTGCCCATCGACGCAGCGATGTGTCCGCTCGCCTTCGACGCAGCCGTGGCGTGGCCGGGGAACCTCAGGCCCCGCTTCGACTACGACGGCGTCGAACGGGACGCCCGCTTGAACCTGGCCCTCTACGCGGTGAGCCACGTCGCGCTGGCGCTGGTGGCGCGCAGCGTCGAGGAAGCACCGGAGGCCCTCGACGGCCCGGGCGCGCGCGAGCTCCTCCGCAGCGCGCTCGCGAGTTTCTTCAGCGTGCCCGAACGCCTCGGGATGCAGGTGCCGACCGGCGCCATGTTCGAGCGCGCCTACCCGGAGCTCTGGGCAGCGCGAGTGCTGCCCACGAGCGACGGCGCTCGCACGAGCCTCGCAGCGCTCTCGGACTACGCGCGGAAGATGGGAGCCGTGTGCGTGGTCTCACCCGAGGAGCTTCGCGCGCCGGCGCGCGCGCCCGACGGGCGGCCCGTGCTCGTCGCGCGTGGCGCAGCGCTCGATCACGTCTTCGGGCTGATGCCTGGCGGAACCGAGCGCGTTCCGTACGCAAAAGGGCTCGCGGCGTCCGGGCTCGACGCGCAGCGCGAGAGCGCGCTGCGACGCGCCCTCGCTGACGAACGAGCACGCCAGGGATTGAACCCGGCTGGCCCCGTCATGGAGTTCGAGCGGGACGGCGCACTCCACCTCGCCATGCCGGGGCTCGACGCCGCAACCATCGAGGCCCACGCGGGCGTCCTGCTCGAAACCCGCAGGAGATCCGACGCCAAAGTGCCGCTCTTGCTCGCGGTGGACGACGCTCGCAGCATGCCCAATTCCGCGTGGAACGGCCTGGCGAACGCCCCCACCCGCGCCACGGGCTGGTTCGAGGAACGGTTGACCGGCCGTTTGCTCGACGCCCTCGACGGAGACCCAGAGGCCCTCGCTGCCCTCGGGCTGTCACGCCCGCCCGACGTGGACGCGAGTCTCGCGGCGTTTCTGCTCGCGCGCCTCGCGGCCCTCCGATCGCGCGCGGGCGGTGCACGGAACGACGCTGCGCAAAAGCGCCGTGTCGCCACCGCCGAGCGCATCTCTGCGCTACCACTCGTGAGAGCGCTCGACGCCGGTGGGCGCCCCATCGCGTTGTCCGTGGACGCCCTGGTAGAGCGGCACGGCGCCGCGATCCCACTGCTCTCTGCCATCCCGGGGTTCGAGACACTCGACTGGCAGCCCGCGGTGCCGCAGTCGGAAACCGAGCGCGCAGTGCTCGCCCAGATCTTCCCCGCCGCCGTGGGCGCAGAACCCGAACTCGTCAGCCGCAAACAGGCCGCCGAGCGCCACGCTGAGCTCCTCGCGCTTCGCGCGCTCGAGCCTCGCCCGCTCGCCGAGCTGTCCCCGCGTGCGCTTCCGAGCGACTCGAAGAGCGAGCTCCTGCCGGACTCGAGCAACGATCTGCACGCCGTCGTCGCGCTGCCGAGCCCGAACCTCGCGCCCGGCGAACCTTGGGTCGAGCTCCACTTCGAGGGTCGCCCGTGCGCGCGGCTTCGGCCGAGCGAAGTGGGGCTGCCGCTGGTGGCGAACGTCGGCAGCTCGAATTTCGCCGACTTCCGAGAGCTCGTGAGCAAGAGCCCGAGAGCGCTCGAGCGCGTCGGGGCGCGACTGGTGCAGGCTTCGGGTTCCTTGCTCTTCTCGTTGGCCGAGAAGGAGAGCGGGCTGCTCGTCGACACGCGGGCGCTCAAGCTCGCCCTCGCGCTATTCGATCTCGGACACTCCGAGCTCATGCGAGAGCTCTTGATCGGTCGCATGCGCTACCCGACGGTGCAGGGCGGGAGCGGTCCGCTCGAGTCGCTGGCGCGTGCGCACGGGCAGCTGCTCTTCGGGAGCCATCGCTACTCGACCTGGCTCCCCCCGAGTGGGCTCTCGACCGAGCTCGACCAACCGATCTTGCACCTTCCGTCGGGAGAGCTCGGCGCCCTGCTCGGTGTGCTGCTCTCGCGGCTCGGACACGAGAGAACCAACGTGACCGCGGAGCTCGAGCTTCTCCAGGAGAAGCGCGGCGGGGCCCCCTCGCGCGGTCCGGAGCTCGACGGCCTGCCAGCGCACCCGCTCCTGCGATCGAAGCTGCTCGATCTCGGCGTGACGCTGGCGGAAGGCGAGCTCGAGCTCTGGCCCGAGACGCGCTCGGCAATGGCCGTGGAGCTCCTGGGCGGGCGCACGGAGAGCTTTTCCATCGATCTCGATCCGCCTGCCCGTGCGGTGGCTCGCGTCGACGCTTTGAACCTGGATGCGGTTCGCCACAGCTTGAGCGAGGCGTTGGTCGAGGCGGCGCGAAGCCTGCTCGTCCGGGCGGTGGCGCGGCTGGAAGAACAGCCTGCGTTCGTTCGCAACGTGGCGAGGCGCACGTTGTGTCGAGTCGCCTCCACGCGACGCGACCCGGTGCTGAGCAACGCCCGCGTGTTCGTGGACACCCAAGGCGCGTTCCATCGGATCACGGACTTCGCCGGGGAGAAACAGCTCTTCTACACGACCCTCGGTCCGCCGTTTCCGTCCACGCGCCGCCGGGTCTTGTGCTTGCCGGCCGACGAAGCCACGGGGCTCGCCGATGCCTTCCGCATGGTGTGCGCCGACGCCAGCGTCCAGAACACGCTGGCGGCAGAACGGCGGCGCAACGCGCCCCCGGTCGCACACGTCGGACTCTCCGCCGAACAGCGCGCCGCGTGCATGCTCACCTCGACCGTTCGAGCGGAGAACACGACGGGTGAAGTGGGCGTGCTGGCCCCCGGTCACGTCGAGCAGCGAGCCGGCTCGCTCTACGTCGGCGGACGGCTCTTGTGCGAGCTCGAACAGGGGGCGGGCTGGCCGCTGGTCTTCGCGCTCGAGGACGGAAGCGTCGCACCCAACATGATGTTCGACGGGCCGCAGCGGAAAGAGCTGCTCCCCCTGCTCGTCGACCGCGCCCGGAGCGCTGCGCTCGAAGCGCTCCGGCGTACGCTCGCCGCAGCCTCTGGCGCGCTCGCCAGTCGCTTCCTCACCGACGAGGTCGCCGGGGAATTCCACGTCACCGGCACGCTCTGGTTTCCCGCGGAGCTGCCGCGCCTTCCGACCGTGCGCATTCACGTCGCGGGTCACGCCGTGCCTTTCGTTCGCCCCATGGAGATCCAGCGCGAGCCGTGGCCGCTCCAGCGGGCGTTGCCGCTCGAAGGCGATCTGCTGGTGCACCCCGAAGGCGGTGCGGAGCGTGGCACGAGCACGCTGGCACGCCTGGAAGCGCTGGACTTCGTCTGGTCCGCGCTGGCCGAGCTGGGACAACGCGTGGCCGTCGAGCTCCTCGCGAGCGCGCGCGAGCTCGGCACTTCACCCGTTACCGACGCCTACGCCGTGCAGCTCGCGCTGCTCGGTCTCGACGTCGAAGCGCCCCTTCGCGACGCGATGGGAGCGGTCCGCACGGCCCGCGAGCTCCTGGACGAGCTCGAGAGCCCTCGCGGTCTCTGGCTCGCCGACGCGCGCGGCTTCGCCGAGGGCCGGTTCCCCGGCCAAGCTCCGGCGTTCTTCTTGGCAGACGACGGAGGTCCGCTGGTGACGGTGCTCGCGCTCCGTGCTCCGGAGGGGTCGCTGCACCGCTTGGGCAGCGTGGAGGCCGACGTGCGCGCCACGCCGTCTCCGGCAGCGGTGGTCGGCTTCCCGCCGCTGCCGGTCGCGGAACCCGACTCGCTCTGGTCTCGCGTGACGGCGGGCCTGAACCGCGCCCTCGCGACCCCCGAGGTGGTGCTGGCCACGCGCCCCGAGCATCGGGCCTTGGCCGAACGTTTGGCGGAGCTTCAGCTCACCGGGTCGCCGGTCATGAGCTTGGTACTCGCCAAGGCGAAGCGCGCGATTCGCTACGACGCCGAACGCCGCTGTCTGCTCCTCGATCCGTCGCACCCGGTCTTGGCGGAGCTGCTCGGCTCGCCCGATGCAGCGGCGTCCCTCGTGGCCGCCGCCCACGCGGTGTGCGAGGTGAACCGGGCGCTATCGGACGTCACCGATGGAGAAGAGCAGAGAGCGCTCTCGGAGTTCTTGAAGCAGCTCCGAAGCTGAAACCCACAAGAGGTCAAGAATGCCGCGCGCCGGTGTAGATCGAACGCTGCCTTTGGAGCAGGCGCTGAAGAGGCTCGAGGCCATCCATCGCGATTACGAGCCGGGGCTCGCTGGTGAGAAGTGCGAGCTGCTCGCCCGCGTCGCGCGAGCTCGGCTGGATGCCAAGGCACTCTCTTCGTTGCACGAGGTCGCCTGTTTCCTGCGAGCCTTTCCCGACGACCGAGCGGTGCTCGCAGACGCGTGCGCAGTGCTCACCGCGTTCGGGCAACGGGCCGATCTGCGCCGCGCGCGACGCCGCCTCGCAGACACGGGCATGGCGGGCACGAGCCTCCACTTCCCCTTCCACTGGGTCACCGCGCGCTGGCTCGCACGGCACTGGCCCGACCAACTGCACGTCGACTGGCCGCTGCTCTCCCCGCGCGAGCGCGAACGTTTCGAGAATCTCTTGCCACTCCTCGTCCCCTACTCCGAGTGGCCGGACCTCGAGCTCGGCTTGTCGCCGCGCGAGTGGCTCGGTCGCTTGAAGGGTCCCGCTGAAACCGACGCAGCGTTCCTCGTCCGGCGCTTCTCGCGGCTCGCGGTGGGCAATCGGGAACGCGAGGTTCTGTTCCACGATCTCGGCAAACCGCTCCGCCTCGATCCGGGGCACGGCGCACCCGAACGCACGACTCTGCACTTCCCTCCCGGGCGAGTCGTGTTCCAGACGCGCGCGCTGTCGCGCGAGCGGCCCGCGGTGAAGGGCGAAGTGCGGCGTATGAAGCCCAGGGTCGAGCCCATGGACCGGCGGGACGGGAAACGGCTGATCGAGCTCGCGCGCACGTCGTTGATTTCGCGCGGGCGCGACCTCGACGGCATCATGTACGCGAGCCCGGACGACGTGCGCTGGGTGGACGCCGGCGACGGTCTTGCGCTGGTTTGCCTCGGCCTCGCGCCCGAACACCGCGCGCTCGTCGAGACGCTCTACGTCTTCCTGCTGCTGAAGAACGGCGTGCCCATCGGCTACTACCAGTCGGCCCTGCTGTTCGGCTCTGCCGAGGTGAACTATCACGTGTTTCCCACGTTCCGGGGTGCAGAGACCAGTCTCGCCTACGTGCGCGCACTCGGCGTCGTGCACCACTTGTTCGGCTCGGATGCCTTCGCCGTGCACCCCTACCAGCTGGGGCACGAAAACCGCGACGCGCTCCGCGCCGGAGCGTTCTGGTTCTATCAGAAGCTCGGCTTTTTGCCCGAAGACCCGACGCGCGCGAAGCTCCTCGCCGCCGAGCTCCGACGACTCCGCAAGAATCCCGAGCGACGTTCGAGCCAGAAGACGCTCCGCGCGCTCAGCGCCGGCTACGTGTTCCTGTATCTCGGTGAGCGACGAGAGGACGTGGCAGGCAAAGTGCCGCTCGGGCAGCTGAACCTCGCGGTGAGCGACCTCTTGGCGCGGCGCTTCGGTTCCGATCGCGAACGCGGCCTGCGCGTCACGAGTCGCGAGCTCGCCGAGCTGACGGGGACGAACCTCCGAGAGCTCTCGGTTTCGGAACGCCTGGCGTGGGAGCGCTGGTCGCCCCTCGCGCTCGCCATCCCTCGCATCTCGTCCTGGCCTCGGAAAGACCTCGCCGCACTCGCGACCCTGGTCAGGGAGAAAGGCGGTCTACGAGAAGAAGCCTTCGGCCGACGCTTGGATCGCCACGCGCGGCTGCGAGGAGCACTTCTGGAAATCGCTTCGCCCCGAGAGCAGGTGTAGACTCGCCTGCCATGCGCGGCGTCCTCTTTCTGGCGAGCCTCTCCCTGGCTTGCGCTCGCGGCGAGACCGTCGATCCGGACACCAACGTGGGCGGGGTCTTCGGCGGCGGCGGCGTGTCCAGCGGCGGAGTCGCTGGCAGCGCACCCTCGGGCGGGGGCGTCGCAGGGCTGGGCGGCGGCGCAGGCACGAGCACGGCCGGCAGCGGCGGCAGCGGCGGCACCAGCGCGTCCGGCGGTGGCGGGTCGCCGACCGGCGGCAGCGGCGGCAGCGGCGGCAGCGGCGGCAGCGGCGGCAGCGCTTGTGCCGTTGCCGGATGCACCGACGTGAACTCGAGCGGTTTCGGCTGTCCTCAGGCCCGCACCATCGGCCGAAAAACCGCGGGCACCGGAGCTGGTTATACGAAGACGGACACCACGTGCAGCGCGGGCGACCTGAGCACCGGGTACGCGTCGAGCTGCGCCGACCTCGGGCGCGACCACACCTATCGCATCTTTCTCCGCGCGGGCGAGAGCATCGCCGTCACGTTGGCGCAGGGAGCCAAGTGCACCACGGCGGCGAGCTGGAACCGCGTATTCAAGATCTACGGCGGCACGAGCTGCACCGACACGAGCTGCAGCGTGAAGACGTTCTGCTCGGCAACCGGTGCGGGCACCTACAACAAGAGCCTGAACGTCACCCAAGACGGCTGGTATTTCCTCGTCGTCGACGGTCAGACGGCGCCCGCTACGCAGGGAGACTCGGGCAGCTACACGCTGGGCGTCAAACTCACGTGCAAGACGCCGGACTGCGAATGCTGAGCGAAGGCCTCCGCCTCTTTTGCGTCGAAGGCAACACCCAACGCCTGGACGGCGGCGCCATGTTCGGAAACGCTCCGCGGAGCGTTTGGCAACGCTGGGCGCCGCCCGACGCCGAGAACCGCATCGCGCTGGCCTGCCGCGCACTCCTGGTGGTCGAAGCCTCGGGTCGGTCGATCCTGTTCGAGACGGGCATCGGCGCCTTCTTTCCGCCGAAGCTCCGGGAGCGCTTCGGCGTCGAAGAGAACGAGCACGTGCTCCTGGCTGGCCTCGAAGGTTTCGGCGTTCCCCACGACCGCGTGGACGTGGTGGTGCTCTCGCACCTGCACTTCGATCATGCTGGGGGCCTGCTCCGCGCGCACGTCGAAGGCCGCGGCCCCGAGTTGTTGTTTCCGCGGGCCCGATTCGTGGTGAGTCGGGCGGCCCTCGATCGAGCGAAGCGCCCGCACTTGCGCGACCGTGCGTCGTTCATCCCCGAGCTTCCGGGTCTGCTCGAGTCGAGCGGGCGCCTCGACGTGGTGGAGAGCGAAGACAGCCAGCTCTTGGGCCGCGGCTACGCCTTCCACGTCTCCCACGGCCACACACCGGGGTTGCTCCTGACCGAAATGGAAACCCCGCGTGGCCCCGTGCTGTTCGCCGGGGATCTCGTGCCGGGCGCTGCCTGGGTGCACCTGCCCATCAGCATGGGCTACGACCGTTTCCCCGAGCTCTTGATCGAAGAGAAGGAACGTCTGCTCGCCCGCATCAGCGAGCGCGGTGGCAGGCTGTTCTTCACCCACGATCCGAACGTCGCGACCGCCGAGCCGGTGCGCGACGCGGCCGGACGCTTCTCGGTGCGCGACGCGCGTGATCCGCGCGCCGCATTCGCGGAATGATCCCGCCCGAGGCGAGTGGGCTATGCTGCTCCGGCCTTGGCCGCGTGGGAATGGTTGGTCGCCGGGCTCTCGATGTTCGGGGGCCTCGCCTACTCGTTCCTGTCGCTTTCGGCGGTGCGGGGCCTCGTGACCTTGAAGAAGTTGGGCGAAGTCGAGGCGGGACCGCCCGAGCGCTTTCCCTTGCTCAGCGTGCTCGTCCCTGCCTGCAACGAAGGGAGCACCTTGCGGCAAGCGCTGGAAACGCTGCTGTCCCAGGACTACCCGAACCTCGAGCTCGTCGTCGTCGACGATCGCTCGACCGACGACACGCCGCGCATCGTGGACGAGCTCGCCGAGCGCGACCCACGAGTGGTCGCGTTGCACGTCCGTGAGCTGCCAGCGGGCTGGCTCGGCAAAGTGCACGCCCTGTTCGTCGGCGCCCGAAAGGCTCGCGGCGAGCTGCTCCTCTTCACCGACGCGGACGTCCACTACCACGCACCCGACGTGCTCCGACGCGCAGTGGCGCTGTGCGAGCAGGAACGACTCGACCACGTCTGCCTCCTACCCGAGCTCCGCGCCGGTTCGTTCCTGCAAGAGTCGGCGGTGGACGCCTTCGGAATCAGCTTCTTCGCCACGCTCCGCGTCCACGAATTGGCTGACCCCGAGTCCGATCGCTTCATCGGCGTCGGCGCGTTCAACTTGGTGCGGCGCTCGACGCTGGAGAAGAGCGAGGGGCTCGAGTGGCTGCGCATGGAGGTGGGAGATGACCTCGGCCTCGGCTACTTGATTCGGCGAGCCAAGGGTCGTGCCGGATTGTGGCTGGCGAGCCGTGAGCTCAGCGTGCTCTGGTATCCGTCGCTGCGCGAAATGGCGCGCGGCCTCGAAAAAAACCTGTTCGCCATCGTCGGTCGCTACAGCGCCCCACTCACCTTCGTGCGCTTCGGTTCGGCCGTCGTGATCGTCACGGGCATGCTGCTCGGCTTCGCGTCGCCTCACTGGCCGGTCCAGCTCGCGTCTTTCGCGGCACTCGCCAGCGTGTTCGCCGCGGCGCTGGCCATGCGGCGCCGCATCGATCAACGGCTCGGACCCGGACTCTTGGTCCCCGTTGGCCTGTTGCTGGTCGCGGGGATGGGGTTCCGTTCCGCCTGGCGCTGCCTCCGCTCCGGCGGCATCACCTGGCGGGGAACGCACTACCCGCTCGGCGAGCTGAAGAGCTTCCAGCGCGTCAAAGTCTGAAACGGCTCCAGGTAAACCCGCCGGAATTGCGCTGCTTCCCGCCCCGCGTGATGCAGGTCGTTTGACGCGCGCGGCGGCGGAGGTAAAGCGGCTCGGTCATGCCCAACGCCTACATCTCCGGAACCGGGTTCTACGTACCGCCCAAGGTCGTGAGCAACGACGCACTCTCCAAAGAGTACGGAATCGACACGACCAGCGAGTGGATCGTGCAGCGCACGGGCATCGAGGAGCGACGCTTTGCCGAAGAAGGCGTGGGAACCAGCGATCTGGCGGTCCCGGCTGCCCAAGCGGCCATCGAGCGCGCCGGCATCACTCCGCGCGATCTGGACATGATCGTGTTCGCGACCCTGTCGCCCGATCACGCCTTTCCGGGCTCGGGAGTGTACCTCCAGAAGAAGCTCGGGCTGTGCGAGGGCGACGGCGCGAAGTTCGTACCGGCTCTCGACGTGCGAAACCAGTGCTCGGGCTTCCTCTACTCGCTCACCGTCGCCAACTCGATGGTGCGCGCCGGCACGGCCAAGCACGTTCTGGTGGTCGGGGCCGAGACCCACTCCGCCGCCCTCGACCTTTCGTCGCGCGGGCGTCAGGTCGCCTCACTGTTCGGCGACGGCGCGGGCGCTGCCGTCGTCAGCGCAACCGACGAGGACCGAGGCATCCGCTCCGTCTACCTCGGCGCCGATGGCCGCTACGCCGACGTGCTCGCGCAACGGGTTTGGGACATCAAGAAACGCCCCTTCGTCAAGCTCGACGATCAGGGTGTCGGGCGCGTTCCCGCGGAGGATCTTTGGGCGCAAATGGACGGCAAGCAGGTGTTCCGCCACGCCGTCGAGCGCATGATCGGTGTGCTGATGCAGGCCTGCGCTGATCAGGGGCTCACCCGAGACGACATCGACCTCTTCTTCTTCCACCAAGCGAACCTGCGCATCAATCAGTACATCGCGCAGCAGATCGGCATCGGCGAGGAGAAGCTCGTCTCCAACATCCAGCGATACGGCAACACGACGGCCGCCACCATTCCCATCCTGCTCGCCGAAGCCGAGCGCGACGGCCGGCTCACGCGGGGCAAGAAGGTCGCCATGGTGGCGTTTGGGTCGGGCTTCACCTGGGGCGCCGCCATCGTCGACTGGTGACCCGACGTCCCGCGCGGGTGTGTGCCGCGCCAGCCCCCAGGGACCTGACGGGTCGCCAAAGCCCGGGCCCCGGCGACCCGAAAGCGCGGATGCCGGTCGCCGACGTCGGTGCGGTGATCTATGCTTCGACTCGAGGCCTGGAGATGTCGAGATTCGTTCTCCCCACGGTGGTGTGCGTTTTGACTTTGGGCGGCTGCGGCAACGCGAACGACTCCGGACTCAAGGGCTCGGGAGGCTCGGTATACGGCGCCGGCGGTTCAGCGACAGGTGGCACTTCGAGTGGAGGCGCGACCGGCGGGGGCGGCACGGCGAGCGGTGGCGCTCCGAGTGGTGGCGGCGCTCCGAGTGGGGGTGGCGCCCCGAGCGGGGGCGGCGCGCCCACGGGCGGCGGCGGCGCCCCGAGCGGGGGCGGCGCTCCGAGCGGTGGCGCTCCCGGCGGCGGTGGCGCTCCGAGCGGCGGCGGCGCTCCGCCGGGGGGCGGCGGTGCACCGACGGGCGGCGGCGGGATGCCCGGAAGCGCATGCGAAGGACATTGCGGCGACGGCACGCCTCGCAGCGGCCCCAGCGGAACTTGCTACTGCGACAGCGTGTGTGTGCAGAGTGGCGACTGCTGTCCGGGCTACGCGGAAGCGTGTCAGACGGGGGTGGTCGAGTGTGACGGCAGCCAGTGCGATCTGTCCGCCAAAGTCTGTTGTCAGAAGAACGAGGGCGGCGGTAACTGGGGCGGATCCTGCCTGCAGAAGAACCAGGGCTGCGTCGGGACGGCGGTGGCCTGCGACGGACCGGAAGACTGCGCTGCTGGAACCGTCTGTTGCGGCAAGGTCGGTTCGAACGCGTTCACGAGTCTCGCGTGCACACCCGAGGCGACCTGCCAATACACGAGCGGCTACCGAGTGATCTGCGGGTCGAGCGGGGTCTGCCCCACGGGCTACGTGTGCAAGCCCTCGAGCGCGCCGACCGACTACTTCTACTGCGGCGTGCCTCCGAACTGAACGTGGCCGCCGCGCTTCGACGGCTCTCGGACCGCTTCACTTCGGGTGAACCGAGTCGAGCAACTCGAAGAATCGTTTGCGCTGCGAGCTCACGGTGTTCTTCGGGCCCACCAGCTTGAAGAAGTGACTACCGGCCGGCGTCGTGACGATGGCGCCGAGCATGGCAAAGCCGGGCTTCGGCGTGGTGGGGCCGCCGGGCATGCCGCTCTTGTAGGTGCCCGCTTCGATCTCGATGATGCGCTGGGTGAGCCCGTTCAGCTCGCGCGAAGTGTCCTTCACGCTTGCTTTGTCGATGCCTTCGAACTGTTCGATCCATCGCGCCACGTTGCGCTCGACCACGCCCGGGCGATCGGGACCGAAGTAGAACACCCCGAAGTCCGCCGGCTCCGGATCACCCGCCTCGGGTGAGACTTCGTAGCTCGCGCTGCGCATTGGCGAGGTGACTTCGAGCCGCTTCCAATTCGACGGCTCGTTCCAGGTGACGGCCACCGGCTTGGCGTTCCCGTGGGTGGCGGAGCTGGGCGTGGGGCGGGGCGCGGACGGGTCACTCGAGCGAGCCGCGCCGGCCGTGTCGCTCGCGGGAGCGCCGTCGCTGGGTGCGCGCTGGCACGCCACCGCTCCCAGGCAGAGGACGCAGACGAAGGTCGATCTCACGCCCGCATCGTGTCCAAGTCACGCGCGCGCGGCAAGCGCTCGCTGCCTCAGTGCCGATGCTGGGCGGACTGCTGATGCTCTTGCTCGTGTTGGGCGACGCGACGCTTCACCTCGGCCATGTCCAGCGCGCGAACCTTTTCGACCAGCCCGTCCAGCGCCATGGCGCTCATCATCCCGGGCTGCTCGAAAATCAGGACACCGTCGCGGAAGACCATCAGCGTCGGAATCGAGCGAATGCCGAAGGCATGGGAGAGCTCCTGCTCGGCGTCGGTGTCGATCTTCCCCCAGACCACGTCCGGGTGTTGCGCCGCGATACGCTCGTAGACCGGCGCGAAGGCCCGACACGGGCCACACCATGCGGCCCACCAGTCGATGAAGACGATGGCGTTCTTCTCGATGGTGTTTTCGAAGTTCGTGGACGTGAGCTCTTTCGTGTGCATGGTGGCGTCTCCCATCCAGTGGGAGCCACGCCACGGCGAGAGGGTTCGCCTCAGGCGCAGTCCACGCGGACGGCGAGAGGCTCGCCAGCGGCGGGCCGGCGGGCGCGCAACGAAAACTGATGAATGGCGCCGCCCGCGACCATGGAAAGGACGACGGTCAGGGCCGGGGCGGCCCCCGCAGACAGGGCAACCAGCGCCGGCCCAGGGCAATACCCGATGAGGCCCCAACCCACACCGAACAGAGCCGCGCCGGCGATCAGGCGGCCGTCGATGACCTCGGAGCTCACCTCGACCTCCGCAGCAACAGGCGCCTTGCGCCCCCGTCCCCAGAGTCGACCGAGGACGTGGACCGCGATCGCGCCTCCCATCACGAACGCGAGGGTGGGATCCCACTTGCCCGCGAAATCGAGGAAGCCGACGACCTTGGCGGGTTGGGTCATGCCCGAGAGACCGAGCCCCAGCGCGAACAGGAAGCCCGAGAGGAGCGGAATCGGCCAACGCATCAGCCACCTCCGAGGGCGCGCTCGAGGAAGACGACCAGCGCGGCGGTCGCCATGAAGGTGAGGGTCGCAACCAACGAGCGCTTCGAGCCGCG